>Ga0137403_10005058_pt1 | contig 15369 bp, 18 predicted proteins | sample CZOMad2_1_16fung_FD_122057 | JGI IMG/M metagenome (GOLD analysis project Ga0137403, IMG submission 122057) | Vadose zone soil fungal communities from Angelo Coast Range Reserve, California, USA - CZOMad2_1_16fungal (Hybrid Assembly) | ecosystem: Environmental > Terrestrial > Soil > Vadose zone... | reverse complement strand
GCGGCCTTGATGTGCGATATGACCACCAAGACCGCCGCGGGGGCAACGTCAGCGTGTACCAATACAACTAAGATGAGCCTCGGCAAGGCGATACAGACGTTGGATCCGCAGGCGGATCCCAAGTCGGAGTCCAAAAAGGCCATGAACCAGGCGAACCAGGACATCAAGGATTCGTCGGGCTCGTAACGTATAGGCTGAACTGCGTACCTTCAAGTCCCACCTTTTCTGGTGACCATGTGCCGGGAAGAGTGGGACTTCGTCTTTGCGCAGTCTCGTTGTTCCCGTAACTCTAATCGAGGAAACCGAACTGTCCTTTGTAACCGTCGCGACACAGCAGCTCGCGTGCGGATTGTTTGTTTGAGTATTCGTCGCTACTCTGAACTTAGCCCCATACACTTCGAGGAGAGATTCATGAAAGCATGGCAGCTCATTTCCACAGCACTAGTGGGCGTCCTCCTGCTGTCGGGTAGCCCGGCGATGTCCCAGGGTAACAGCAAGGGCCATGGCCACGGCAAGGGCCACGACAAGCATCACAATGACGACGACCAGGGTGACCACGACGCCTACCGTTACGATTACCACAGGCAAGATATCCGCGGTTGGTACTCGGAACGTGAAAGCCATCTTCCTCCAGGCCTCGCCAAGAAAGACCGCCTGCCTCCCGGACTCGAAAAGCAATTAGTTCGCAACGGAACGCTTCCCCCAGGCCTGCAAAAGCGTTTGTATCCTGCACCCGTCGAGTTGGAGCGCCGTTTGCCTCCACCTCCGCCGGATTGCGCGCACGTCTTGATCAGTGGCCGTATCGTTCTGCTGAACCGCAAAACGAATCTGATCGTTGATGTCTTCGCCTTCTAACTACTACCGACTCACACCGTTCTTCGATTTCTTCATGAGGTTCCTGCGCAGTTGGCCTGATTTTCCGACGGGCCGGTCTCTCGGGCCGCACGGTCATCGGCAAATTCCTTCCATGCCGACTTGTCCGGTAAGCGCTTATCAGGCATGTGGCGCGCCCCTCTCGAATTTTGTTTCGCAGCCGCCCCCGCCGCCGAGGGGAGCTTCGCCTAGACCCCGCGCCTGGCGAGCTTAATTCAACTAGAGATTCGCTGGCAGGCTATAGTGTGATGCGATGAGCTGCCATTTCCCACGGATCTTCATCCACACGTCGGTTAGCCGATCGTGATAGTCGTAGGATTTTCCGCCAAGCTCGCCGCGTTCGTGATAGGCCGCTGTCACCACCGCTATGTTTTCGTGCATGCGAATCTTGACGTCCGCCAATTCGGCGAAATCTACGCGCAACGGTCCGGCGTTATAGCTGAGGAAGCCAACCTTGCCGTACGTACTGCCGTCTTCCAAAGTGATGACGTAGCCTCAGGGGTCACTTCAAAACCGGCCATACGGGGTCACTTCAAAACCGGCCAACGGAAGGTTCCCGGAACTTAGATGTTGTACTCTGCCGTTCGCTTTTTGGGCAAGTCTAATCTCCGAAATTTCGAAGTGGAGGTCCATTTCCTCCTCGGAGCTGGAAAAAATCTCGTTTGGATGACCGTGGCTGCATTTTCTCAGGGCCTTGCATAGTTGAGGTCGTGCCTTTCCGGCTGGTTTTCGGGCTCATGGTTCCGCCTGCAGCTTGGTTCTCCAGCTCCGCGGCCCGCATTTGAGGATATGGCCGTGGTGAAGGAGCCGGTCGAGCATGGCGGTGACAGCCGCGCTGTCGCCGAGCAGTTTTCCCCAGTCCTCAACAGGTCTGTTGGAGGTCACCAGCGTGCTGGCGCGATCGTAACGGCGCATGACGATCTCCAGCAGCTCTTCTGCCGCTGTGGGCCCTAGCTTACGCATCCCCAAGTCATCGATGATCAACAAGGGCACGGTGGCCAGCAGTTCCATATGCTCTTTGCGTTTTCCATCGAGGGCCGCGTCGGCGATTTCCTCAAGCAAGATGTGTGCCTCACGGTAGATCACCCGATAGCCCTGGCCGATGACGGCTTGCCCGATGGCCTGGGCCAGATGGCTTTTGCCGGTGCCGGGTGGACCTAGAAAAAGTGCATCTTCGCGGCGAGCGATGAACGTGGCTGTCGCCAGATCGAAGACCAGGCTCCGGTTCATCTTCTTGTTGAAGTCGAAATCAAAGTTGTCGAGGGCCACCTGCGGATCGCGAAAGTGTGCTTGTTTCTTGCGCCGTTCCAGCAGTCGGTCGCCGCGACGAGTCAGTTCATCGGATACCAGACAGGAAAGGAAGTCGATGGGGGCCATCGGTTCCGCTTGGGCTTGCTGCAGGCGCGTCTCCAGCACCGCAGCGATGCCGCCGAGACGCAGTTGCCGTAAGGAACGATTTAACTCAATCAGATTCATTCTGGTTGCTCCTTGATTTTGAGATTAATGAAGTCGCGATACTCGGTGAGCTCGCGAATTAGGGGATCGATCTGCCGTAAAAACATTTGCGGGTGTGGGCGCCGTTCCAGATAACGGCGCACGAAGCGATATTCATACACGCCGATGTCGAGAGCGGTGGCGCAGGCATCTTCGACCGCCGCCGCCCCGTATTTCTTGATCAGGGAATGCATTCCCAAGATGCGGCGGATGCCGGTCGCTCCTTGCTGCTGATAGATCAACTGGCAGAGCTTGCCGATCTGAGTTCCGGCGTGTTCGGCGCGCCGCAAGAGTTGCGCCGTGCTCAGCGGCATCTTCTTGGGGTGGTCTTCTTCCTGGATGCGATATCCCCCGCGCCTCTGGCGCAAGTGCTCGCGAAGAAGTTGGTTGGTGCTGGGATGCAGGATGCGCACGTGCAGCGCATCCCATTGCACTTTGACACTTCGTCCGATCCATCCTGGCGGCAAGCCGTAATAAGCCGCCTCCACCTCCACGCAACCGTCCAGATGAACCACGCGTTCTCCGTATTGGTAATAGCGGAAGGGTTCGAGCGGTAATGGCAGCAGGTGCGGCTTTTCTTCGGCGAACATGGCTGCGACTTGGCGTTTCGTCGTGCCATGGATGCGCGTGTCAGCCCAGCGCTCTTCCCAACGGTCCAGATACGCCTGCGCTTGTTGCAAGCTCTCGAAGCGCATCCCTTTAAGGGGCGTTTTCTGCGTGTGGCCGATCCCCGATTCCACTTTCCCTTTGCGATCTGGATCTTGGATCCGGCAAGGCAGCGCCACCACACCGTAGTGCGCGAGGACATCTCGAAACAGTGGATTGACGGTCGGTTCGTAGATGTCGGGAACCAGCACACCTTCTTTCAAGTTGTCGAGAACCACCACCCTCGGACAACCACCTAAGCGGCGCAACGCTTTCTCATGCAGTTCGGCCCAGATGCGCGAACTCGAACGCCACGTTAGCAAGCGCACCGATTTGCGGCTGTAGCCCAGCGTCATCACGAATAGCCGCGTGCGGCGATACTTGCCACTCTGCGGTTCGCGCACCATCGGACCGCTGCCGTAGTCGACTTGAGCTTCTTCTCCGGCGGCCGTGAGGATAATGCCCGCCGCTTCTGGACGTTGTGGTCCTCGAAGCGTGCGCACGAAGCGCTTCACCGCCTGATAGCCGCCCGCAAAACCGTGGTCGGACACCAGGTCTTGCCAGATCGCCTTGCCATTCCGTCCACGGGCGAGACCCTGCTCGATCAACTCCCGGTACGCTTCACAGACACTTGCCGATGGAGCAGAAGGGACACTCGGGGCGCCCTGTTTTTCTGAAAAAGGCGCTATAAAGTCGGGGGTCACCGTGGCCGGTTTTGCTTCCGAGTCGGGGGTCACTCGTATGGCCGGTTTTGCCGGCGCTCGGCGCCCCCACCCGGGCAGACACACCACCACCCCGGCTGACTTTAGGTACGCACTTGCTGTTTCTCTACGGACACCAGTGGCTTGTTCGATGCGCCGTAAGGGCCATCCGAGCTTCCCCAGTGCTATGACTTGTTGTTTTTTCTCTTCGCTCAAGACATTGCTCATGCCGAAGGAGCCTATAAGGGCTCCTCTCGGAGTCAATGTCCCGGGCCTTCCTATGGCCGGTTTTCAGCTGACCCTATATGGCCGGATTTGGGTGATCCCTGAGGCGGTACTTGCACGCAGCTAGAATGCAATGCTTCAGGAAGGGTGCAACCAGCTTACACCGAGTCACAGGCTTGTCGAACTTATGAAGTCGAGTGTAGTCAAAAAGACAAATTACACGAGTGGCTCACCGGCATAATAATCCATAAAACGGAGTTCTTGGAAAGTGGGATGGCAATCGCTCGGCTTCCCATGGACGTACGACACCGCTGGAAACTGACTGCTAGCACTTAATTTGGAACATCGCTGGTGACGGGAGATCGCGAACTGGGCTTTGCGTGTAGCAACACGACCGGATCACGACTCCAGGCCCGTTCCAGACTTGCTTCCAGTTGGCGCTGACGGTCATGGGATCTTTGGGGATACGACGCAGTAAACGAGGCATGCAAAGAGCGGTGAGGTGGTGCCGGTTTCGTTTGGCATTGCGGGGACCCCCCGGCTACTTAGTCGGTTCGTTTACTTGCATCAGATTTTTCGAAAAAACATCTCGGAATCCTGTATGTGAGCAGATATTCCAGTTGGATCTGTACAAATTCAGCGAAATTGCTAGCTCTCTCGCGGACCCAGGCCTTATAACAATAATCTAATTGTATATAAGTGATAGAAATATGCAATAACATGCACCAATGTTATGGACGTACAGCAACGTTCTTAGCGGACAGTTTCTGAATAGGTAGCAATTGCTGTGTAGAACCAATGAACAAAACACAATGGTTTTGCATGCCTGTAAGCAACGTATAGAAATTCTGACAATACCCTACATAGCTATATAGGAAAAAAGCAAAGGAATTGGTAAGTTTTAACATTCATCGCCTTCAGAGCCTTCTTGCAATGTTGACCTCCGTCAGGTTGCTTTGCGCGAAGCCTAGGTACTCATTTGGGTGGCGCCTCTAACGATACCTGTAGCTTCGCACTCGGCCGCTTGCTCGTCAGGCGCTTTTATTCCAATCTGGTCCGCGGATCCCTCCCTCCTGTGCGCATTTTGGTTTTAGGGGAAACGGGCGAAGAAAAATCAAAAATAAACAGTTGGTTTTTGTATCGACTTTCACAATTCTGCGTGGCCGAAATCTCTTCTTTCAAGCAACGTGTTACAAGGATTGGTTCAGACCATTTCATTGCCTTATTTGAACCCTCTGATTGTTTCTTCTCTTCCTCAGTCTTGGTCGTTTATGCTGCTGAGGATAACGACAGGTGAAGGGACTCTACTATGACTCACCCAAACCAAAAATCGATTGAAGTTCCGGGGTCCGAGATCTCAGATGGCGATGCTTCCCGAGTTGGCAACAAACCGGCTGCGGACCCAGGAGTTGACACCGAATATGGTCTGACTCGAGAGCGGGTCAATGAGCTAATTGCCAGGTCACTGCACCCCATAATCTCGTCAGCTTTAGATACTTTCGTCTTCCGTGCGGCTCGTATTGTTGAAGCGAGTGCCGAGAAAGATCACGTCAAAATAATGCTGTTCCTGCCTTTTAGGCTTCCACCGCCTGATTATCCCGACGAGTTCCGGATAGATGAACTGCTGGTCGATTTTTCGAAATATCTCTTGCAACAACCCACCAACAGAAAGCTAGCCAATCACTTCTACAAGGAACTGATCCTTTTCCTTAGTCGACGCTACAATTCCGCACCTGTACAGGCGCTGCTCGAAAAGTCTTTGGCTCTCAAGGGCGAAAGACGTCTTGCAGGACGCCCGCGACAACGGATTCAGAAGAAACTTAAGCCTGAAATCGCGAGACTGGGAAGCGATATTTTTACGACTCTGCAGCAAATTCAGAAGCAAATCGACAAATGGAGCGAAAAACATAAGCAACTCAATGACGCCGAGGTTAGAAGGCTTCTGCTTCCAAAATACCCGGTCGGCAAATATCCATGGATAAAATCTTTCTTAAGCATCTCTGATGAACTTCCACGGACGCGCTATGTGCCCCGCACCTCTGATGACTTTTCACCTCCAGAGAATGCAGACGGCAGATTGCCCTCGCCAAGACTGTCCCATCCAAATTCATGGTCAGCCTTCCAGGCGTCCGTCAAAACTGTTCAGGACTTCTTTTTCCGAAAGTACAAGCGGCGCTTCCGCCTGCAGTCAATCAGAAAACTGCTCAGTCGCAAGAAATCCTCCCCAAGCAAGCACCAATAATTGAGGCCAATTTTGGGCGTTCGACTCTGTCCCAGTCCTTCTGTACTTTTGTCCGTGCAGTGATGCTGTTAGTCGGAAGGTTCATTTCTGTCATGGTGGACAAGCTAATCCTACTGAGCTCGCTGATCCGGCGTCGATTCGTGAGGATCGCGATGGAGGAAGGGGAGCCCAAGTGGGGATATGAACGATGCGTCGACCTCCGCGACACAGCGCTTGAGTTATTCGTTGGAGCAAGACCTAGATGAAAAACGAGGAACAGAGGAAACAAAGCACAGAGAGGGCCGCCACAGCCGAGCGCAGGCACGATCGCGTTGCCGAGCTCGATGCGAGGGTCTTTCAAGGGATGGCGCGGGGGCGCGAGGCGAACATAGAAGTGGGGCGCGCGTTGAACGAACTTAAAAAAATCCTGGGTCACGGCAAATGGCTGCGTCACATTGCGGAGACGTTCGCAAGTTGCGGCATTAAGTTGCGCAGCGCGGAGCGGTACATGAAGATGGCCACCCAAGCGGACGCGGTTTCGAAACTTGACAATTTGTCAAATTTCAAGCCGGCCACCGATCGGGGCGCTCAGGAGATAAGAAGCGCCAGCGATCGGGCGCAAGCAGAAGTGGGCGCGGCATCAGGCCACAAGCTAACGAAGGCACCTCGCCGCGCCGATGGCATCTACCAGCTTCCGCTACGCATGACTGGCGACCAGCAAAATGCGATGGATGTACTGCGGAAATTGCCGGACTGGCCTCTTGCGGCAAAGACGATCATCGCTCTGTTGAAGCGGCTTTGGGTCAAATACCGCATCGTCGACAAAAACGCGCGGAGACGCCCGTGAAGACGCTCTTGCTGAGCCGTGATTATCGGGAAGCGGCGGTTAGACAGGAAGGGCAATTAGCGGACCCTTCCCACGTTCACCAGACTCTCGACGAGGACACCAGGGTGATCGTGCCAGATGGAAGAATTAGCGCTGTTTTGCTTTGCGATGCGATCCCCCCGGCGCGTCACAAACTCGCCTACGAACTTTGGCGGACTGTAGGCGAACTGCCGAGCAATCGAGCGACAGCCGTAGGCGTGCCATCTCTGCCCCGGCTTAAAAGTGACGGGACTTTAGGCAAGCGGCAGGGAGTCCCCCGGAAGGTGCTGGAAATCCTGAAAGGTCAGGGAGCACGGCACGGCATGCTCGGATATATGGATGCAACACCAGATCAGCCCTGTCACAAGACTACGCTGAGTATCCGCCGCCCCGAACTGTTGGACGGGAACAGGCCTCTGATTGAACTGGTTGACGCACTTTATAGGCAACACGCGCCGACGTTTTACGCGAAGCAGCAGGCAGAGGTCGAGAAGGTTCCGTGCTGGCGGCTTTGGAACACGGTGTTCAGTACGATCTACATCGCCAAAAACTTCCGGACCGCTTATCACACGGACAGCGCCAACTTGCGAGGAGCGATGAGCACGATAATGCCGATGGGGAAATTCACGGGCGGCGAACTGATCCTCGCCCGTTGGCGGATCGCTATTGCCTACAAACCCGGTGACCTATTGCTGTTCGATCCGCAACAGCTACACGGCAATCTTCCCTTCGAAGGCGAACGCCTTGCAGCGATTTTTTACTGTGAGCGCCGGATTGCCGATTGTGGCAAGTAGGGACGAAGGCGTGAGTGCAACATGCGGCGCGAGCGCCGTACGAGCCGCTCGCCGGATGGACTTTGCCGACGTTGAGCGCCCGGATGAATGCCGCGAGGTCTTCGACGTGCTGCATCAGCGAGTACTTCTTACCATTATCGGCCCAAACATTTGGATATGATCGACAAACTCGTTCTGCTCAGCCCATTGATTCGTCGTCCATTCGTGGAGATCGCGATGGAGGAAGGGGAGCCCAAGTGGGGATATGAACGATGCGTCGACCTCCGCGACACCGCGCTCAAGTTACCCGTGAAGCTTTTCTATCGGGGACGACACACTCAAATTCACAAGTTGGAATTCATCGGAGTTGCCCGTCTGGGTCAGCCGCGTACACGGGAAATCGCTGAATTAATCTTCCCAATCCTCGAACGCGTACGAATCTATCGCATCGACCTGTGTGTTGACCTTCTCGGATTCTCTCCGTGGTTCTTTGTGACCAATGTTCGATTGCCTAGGCAGCAGAATTTTCAACTATATCGGTCTCGCGGAGCTGTGTCGTTCTACTTACAGTTCTCGGCCCAACGAAAAATCCTTTTCTATGACCGCTTGCGCTTACTAAGAAAAGATAAACACCCACTCGCTGCACTCTTCAACGCTAGTGACGAGCTGACGAGAATCGAAGTTCAAATGACGGGCGGTGCGGTCCCATTTAAGCGGTTTCTAGACATTGGTCGCTACTCGGAGATTGAGCCCCTAAAGCATTTGCAAATCGCAAGGCTACGTATCGATCCTGCCAAGAACACCCCTGCGAAAGTCCTGGTGGCCTATGGCCTACGCTGGCTCATCCAGAAGTATGGCCAACAAGTCGCATCTCGAATGTTCTCGCCTTCAAGCTGGGCGGCGTTGCAAAAAACGTATCTTAAGCCGATGAAGCTCTTCGAAGTCCCACCGCTTGGTTTGTGGATGCGCAAGAGCGTCACACGTTGGCTTGGGGGGCGACTCCTTCATCCGCGAACGAGACAGCAAAGGGAAAGTGGAAGGCAATGAAGCAGAACGGCTGCCTAAACGAAAGTGTTGTATGTAGTAGTAAGTTAATGTTTGCTTAGATTGTTTATATGGGTAAGCTTGAATACGCGAAATCGGGGACGTGTAAATGCGGAGCCCCTGAGTCCCGTAGCGACTGCAAGAAGCGCGGCCAGGAAATCAGGCTCATGTCCGTAAAGGAGGCTGCCTTGTACCTCGCAACTACGCCCGCCACACTTTACACAAGGATTTGGCGGCGCGAGGTGCCATTTATCAAGCTCGGACGATCTGTTCGTTTCGACGTCAGGGACCTTGACGAGCTCATTGAGCAATCAAAAGTGAAACCACGCGAGCTTCGATGGACCCGCGGCATCTTGAAAGGTAGCTGACAGATGGGGCTATTCCAGCGGGGCAAGGTTTGGTATCTGGATTACTACGCAGGGGCACGAAGAGTCAGAGAAAGAGCAGGACTCTCAAAGGGCGAGGCGGACCGAGCTCTCACAATTCGCCAAGCTGAAATAGCGCTTGGTAAGTTCAATCTTGTTCCGAAAACAAGCGTACCAAGCTTCGAAGTGTTCGCAGGCCGATACTTGAATTTGGTCTCCGTGCACAAAAGGGGCTGCGCAACCGAGCGGTACATCATTCAGGCTCTCACAGGCTTCTTCGGGAGGCGGCGAGTTTCTGATTTCTCTGCGGAAGACGCGGAAAAATACAAGGCGTTGCGATCTAAGAGTGTGAAGCCTGCCACCGTCAATCGCGAACTCACAGTACTAAAGCACATGTTTACGAAGGCCGTGGAGTGGAAGCTGTTGCCATCGAACCCCTTCCGAGGTGTGCGTGGCTTGTATGTCTCTAAGCGCATGGAGCGGATTCTGGAGCTCGACGAGGAAGCTCGCCTACTTGCTGCCTGTGATCGTGTGCGTTCTCGATTCCTACGCTCCGTCATCGTTCTGGCGCTAAACACGGGCATGCGCCGGGGCGAGTTGCTGTCCCTATCCTGGAGGCAAATCGACCTCGCTCATCGCACGATACGCATCTTGACCGCCAAGTCGAGTTCTGGAGAACGCAGCATTCCGCTGAATACGACTGCAAACGCTGTCATTTCAGACCTCGCGCGCGGGAAGAATTCGGAATTGGTTTTCCCCAGCAGTCGGAGAGCCGGGAAAACAATTCTGGATCTCAAGAAAGGTTTCAAGAAGGCCGTACAATTAGCCAACATTCCGGGGATCCGTTTTCATGATCTGCGACACACGTTTGCAACGCGGCTAGTGCAAGCTGGCGTCGACCTCATCACTGTGCAGCACCTGCTGGGACATGCTAAAATCGCAATGACTGTCCGCTACGCACACTCACCCACTCAAGCGAGAATAGCGGCAGTCGAGCGGCTAGATGCGTTCTCTCGGTTCCAACCGGACCCGAATCGGACCCGGGATGGGGGCAAGCTGGGAAACAGCTTAGAGTCTAAGCCGCTGCAGTTGAATACGATAGGCCCGTAGCTCAGTTGGTTAGAGCGCTACCTTGACACGGTAGAGGTCTGGGGTTCGAGTCCCCACGGGCCTACCATGTTTTTCGCCAGTCCTGACGCAATTTTTCTTGATTTGGCGAAGATCAGTCTGAAGGCCGCTGAAGCCGCTTACTCCTTGTTTACTCCTACCCACGAATAGCTTGCCGCTTACCGAATAGCGCTGTACCTCCACGCAGGTCCGTGTGCCTGCAAGAAAAATCCACTTATCTGGCACTGCGGTCAGGGCTGGTGGATTCCGATCTTGAAAACGCTAGTCGATACTCCCGGGCTTGATCCTTCGCCAAAACCATCCGAATCGATCCGGTTCGTATAGCGCGCCGCTCACTTCATTTTCTGAGCCCAGCCATTCCCTCAAATTCAGGAATCGCGGGCAACTGCCATCCCACTTGTAGGAGAGCACTTTGATTCCGAGTTTCTTCAACGCGAGGTGGGTCCTTGGCTTGAGTGTTCCCGGAGAAACAAACACTCGCCCGGGTTCTTTCGGCTCAGCTGCAGCATGCAGCATCAGTTGTCCAACAGCACCATAGACGATTGATGGGCTAATCCTGTCTTGGCTTCGAAGAGAGTTATGGGCACAGCTATGCTGGGAAGCGGACTTTTAGCTTGATGTGAAGGACAGTCTCTCCTTCGGTGCCAACCTGTGAGATTTCAACGTTGTCTTCGTCCAATGCTTTCAGGAAGGAAAAGACAGCCTGCTCGGGTGTCCGCACTTTCCGGATGGGCAGAATCTCGGCTGTATCGATGTACTGCCATTTGATGCCCCACTCATGGTGGGCCCTTCTGAGCACTTCAAAATCCGGCAAAGTCTTTCCGTTAACGTAGTTGTAAAAGGAAGCCGGGCACACGCCTATTTGATCCGCCGCCATCTTTGCGCCCAGTTCTTTCTTTTTCTTTCCGAACTCTTTCTTCACCTGAGAAATCAATAGCTCTGCGTCAGCGGGACGCTTTCGGCCGGGGGGCTTCATGATAGGTTCCTAGCCTTTCAAAAACTTGTGTTTGGAGCTCCTCTGGTCAATTAAATAGAAATTCTAATTAATCAGAATCTATATTAAAATAGAATTCTCTTAGCGGTGACTCCCATGCTTAAACAGACCTTCATCCACATTCCGGGGATAGGCAAAGAAACAGAGCGAGAACTCTGGAAGCACGGCATTCGCAGCTGGGATGACGCCGATAAGTTTGAAAAGCGCTTTGGTGCCGTCGGCGCTCGCCTGCATCAAAAACTCGACGAATACATCCCCCTCTCTCGCAATGCCGTCCGTTGTAAGGACGCCGCTTTCTTCGAGCGCTTGTCCACGTTGGGCGAGGCCTGGCGCGTATTTCCTGAGTTTGCTGACGAGTGCGTCTATCTGGATATCGAGACCACCGGACTATCGTCCGTCTTTGACATGGTGACAATGGTCGGACTCTATGACGGCCGTAGGTACAAGGTTTTCGTCGAGGGCGATAACCTGCAGGAACTACCAGCTCAATTGCTGAACTACTCCGTCGTTGTAACCTTTAACGGGGCAGGGTTTGACTTGCGCTTCTTGAAATTGGCATTTCCGAACATCAAGCTTCCGCCGATTCACATCGACCTACGCTGGGTCACCCGCAAATTGGGAATGAAGGGTAGCTTGAAATCTGTCGAGGAGAAGTGTGGGCTAAAACGTGACGAGTCCGTTAAAAACCTGACGGGATACGACGCCACGGTCCTTTGGGCAAAGCACTTGCGGGGCGAGAAGAGTGCGCTGTCACAGCTGATTCAATACAACACGGAAGACGTCGTTCACCTGAAGGCGATCATGGAAATCGCCTATGACCGCCTGAGCAAGGACACAGCTGCCTTCTTAAAGAATTCGATTGCCCCGGCCTTCACTGGTGTGGCGCAACTTCCCAAGTCTAATAGGCGCGCCGTGCTCAGACGCGTTTCATGCCAATCCGATTCGACGGATCTCGTTCCGCGTCTGCTGAAGAAGTGTGCAGATCGCGGAAAGCCACGAATCGTAGGCATCGACTTGACTGGCAGCGAGAAGCGCGCAACCGGCTGGGCCCTGATGGATGGGGCTTCCGCAACGACCAAGAGCATCCGGACTGATGAAGAACTCATCAGAGAAACGCTCGCAGCGGAGCCGGACCTTGTATCGATTGATTCGCCTCTTTCCTTGCCAGAAGGCTATGGCGCACCAGGTGTGCCGATTTATCGCAAGTGCGAGCTTGCGCTCAAGAGAATGGGCATTTCCGTGTTTTGGTGTTTGCTTCCAAGCATGCAAATGCTCACGCGTCGCGGCATCAAACTGGCCAATGAGTTCCGCCAAGCTGGCTGCAAAGTCATAGAGAGTTATCCGGGAGCAGCGCAGGACGTTCTCGGCATCCCTCGCAAGAAAGCGAGCCTGGACGAACTCAAACGCGGCCTCTTCCGCGCAGGCATAACGGGAGATTTTGTAACTGCCGATATCACGCATGACGAAGTCGATGCAATTACGACTGCTTTGGTCGGACTCTTTTACCTCGCAGATAATGACTTCGCCTTGGGAACCGCCGCAGAGGACTATCTCATCGTCCCGAGGTCGGTGAGATTCAATTACACGAAACTCGCCCAGATCGTCTCCGTGACGGGCTTGGATGATGTACCTGACAGCCTCATTAGGATAGAATCCCCGGCTCATGGCCAGCCACTCGCAGCCGCCGCAGGGTGAGCGGCTTGTAGTTGGCATTTCCGGCCGCATCGGCTCCGGCAAGACAACCGTTGGCAAGTATTTGGAATCGAGATACGGATTCCAGTATTTGCGGTACAGCAAAGTACTCGCAGAGTGGAGAGCCAAGGACCCTGAGAGCAACGCACATCTCCAAGAAATCGGATGGGGAGTGATGGCGGGGGGTATGCAAGCCGAGCTCAATCGTCGTCTAATCGCCCAAATCACGCCAGACGCCGACCTAGCCGTCGACGGATTGCGTCACCCTCTAGACTACGACACTCTCAGCAATTCTTTCTCGACGTTATTTCACTTGCTGTTCATAGACAGCCGTCTAGAGCTGCGTTTCAATCGTCTGAACAAGGCGGGCAAATATCCTGATCTTGCCTCGTTCGAAATAGCGGACGCTCATGCCGTTGAGCAGCAGATCGATTCGCTCAGGGCAAACGCCGCACTCGTGATTCACAACGAACGCTCGCTGCAAGACCTTTATGAAATGGTCGATGAGGCAATTCACAGTTTTCGGAAAGAAGGTCACACATGAGTCTCTGGGTAGTCGTCGGCGGTCAGTTTGGTTCCGAGGGCAAAGGAAAAGTCTCTGCCTTCATCGCACGGCAGGAGAATATCGACATTTGTGTTCGCTGTGGTGGGCCAAACTCTGGACATTCCTTTGTTAACAATCATGGACAAACAATTGTCCTTCGCCAACTTCCAACTGGTTTTGTGAATCCCCGAACCCGTCTATTGATCCCTGCGGGTGCGCTGATAGATCCAACTGTGTTGAAGCATGAAATTGATTGCCTTGGTCTTCCGTCCGATAGGATTGGGATTGATAGAAAGTGTTTCCTAATCGAAGAGAGCGATAGAAAGCAGGAACAATCCTTGGGGCTCCGCGAAAGACTCAGCTCAACTCTTTGCGGCGTTGGAGCTGCACAGGCGAGGAGAGTATTGCGCAGCGAGGACGCCAGACTGGCACGGGATGGCGTTGTCGAGCACCCCTGGATGGCGAAATATCTCACTGACGTTTCTGACGAGCTGAACACTTCTCTGGATAGGGGCAAGAGTGCCCTTATCGAAGGCACTCAGGGATTTGGTTTGTCGCTTTACCATTCAGATTTTTACCCACGCACAACCTCTCGTGACACCACTGCTGCGGCCTTTCTAAGTGAAGTAGGCGTGAGCCCTCTTCGCGTAACAGAGGTCGTGGTTGTTTTTCGAACGTTTCCGATCCGGGTAGCGGGGGAACAGGCGGGCCCCTTGGAAAACGAGATCACCTGGCGGCAAGTGCAAGCTGAAAGTGGATACCCATATCCGATTGAAGAACACACCACAGTCACCAATAAAGTGCGACGTGTCGGGCGATTCGATTGGCAGCTGGCGCTCCGGGCGGTACAAGTAAACAAGCCAACTCATTTGGCAATCAATTGCCTCGACTATCTAGATTATTCGAACTATCAGATAAAAGAATCGGACCTGCTCTCGCGCCGAGCCAAGGCATTCGTTCGCGAACTTGAACATCAGACGGGAAGCCTGGTTGCCCTTCTGGGCGTTGGTCCTAGAGTGGACGATTTCATTTTCCAACTCGGCAAGGAGCGATCTTCTTCCGAAGATAGCAAATCTGACCAATATGTTGCCAAGGTCGCAGGGTGACGCGATGGAAAGTGGACTCCCAGATTTGACAACCCGAAGGCAGAAAGAGCGAGAACGCTTGATCACATTACATGGCAAATGCCCTGCGAGTGACAAAGATTTTCCTTACACAGGCGTTCTTCTGAGCGACGGAATAAAGTACTGCGTCGATACCTTCGACATGATTCGGCCGTTCGATGAAGAAAATCTCAAGCCCGCCAATTACAAGCTCACGATAGGCAATCAGTTCGCACTGGGTGGGAAGATTTTTGAGCTATCCGACCGCCCAAACGAAGGTGCCCTAACAATCCCGCCCTTTCAGGTTGCGGTGATAAAGACACGAGAAACCATCAACATGCCCAAGTTTCTCATTGCAAGGTGGAATATCCGTGTCCAGTTAGCATACAAAGGATTGCTCTGGGTTGGTGGCCCACAGGTTGATGCTGGTTACGTGGGCCATCTCTTCTGCCCTGTCTATAATCTTTCCAACCAGCCAGTAAACCTGAAATTTGGCGACTCAATCGCGGTAATCGACTTCGTGAGGACTAGCAGTTTCAATGAAGGAGAATCCCGACCCTACCGTGATGTTCCTCCCGAGCGAATTCTTTTCGAGGATTATGAGCCCCAGGAACTCAACAGTGCACTCTATGAAATAGCGACCACGAAGCTAGACGCATTCGAAGATCGCACGGCGAAAACAGAGCAGAAGGTAGCCGATAG
>Ga0137403_10005057_pt1 | contig 15370 bp, 11 predicted proteins | sample CZOMad2_1_16fung_FD_122057 | JGI IMG/M metagenome (GOLD analysis project Ga0137403, IMG submission 122057) | Vadose zone soil fungal communities from Angelo Coast Range Reserve, California, USA - CZOMad2_1_16fungal (Hybrid Assembly) | ecosystem: Environmental > Terrestrial > Soil > Vadose zone... | reverse complement strand
GCGCGCTCGCGATGGCGTCGCCCGCCAGCTCGCCCATCCGGGAGAAGGCGGCGAGCGCGGCGGCGCGGTCGCCAGGCGCCTGGCGAAGGGCGATGGCCTCGATCTCGTGCGGACCAGGGGCGGGCGTTCCCGCCGCTTCCGCGAACGCGCGCTTCAAACCGCGCACGCTGACGCCCTCCTCCACCACCGCGCCGCGATCGTCGCGATGGCGCAGCCCCCAGACCGCGCCGGCCGACGAGTTGTCCCCTCGCACCAGCCGGCCGCCGATGCTAAGCCCGCCGCCGAATCCGGTGCCGAGGGTGAACCCGAGCAAGTTCCGGTACTGCCTGGCGCTCCGCTCGTTCATCCAGGGAAGCACCCCGGCGGTTGCCTCGCCAGAGGTGAACAGCGCGCCGTCGTTGTTGATGAAGACCGGCAGCCGGAAGTGTTCCTGGAGCAGGCTGCGGAGCGGCACGCCGCGAAAGGTGGGAAAGTTCGGGGGAGTGATGATGACGCCGGCCTCGTAGTCCGCCGGCCCGGGGAACCCGAACGAGATCGCCGCTGCCGCGCGACCTGTCGCTTCGTGCACCTGCTCGAAGCCCGAGCGGATCTGGGCCAGAGTGGCGTCGCGATCGTCGGAACGCGCGACCATCCGCAGCGGGTCCAGCAGGGCCCGGCCACCCCGCATCGCGTTGAACTCGAGCTTGCTTCCGCCCGCGTCGAGCGTAAGCACGACGCGGGGATCGTCCGAGAGCGCAGGCACGACCGCACTCTACAACGCCGTTCGCACCCGCCGCGAAGCGAAAGAGCGCTCCCCAACAGACAGGCCTTCGCCGGTCAGCTTCGGGCTTGGTATCTTCGCCGCATGATCCGCTATTACGGCAAGCCCGGCTGAACCGGCTGCATGAAGGCGCGGGAGTTTCTCGCGCGAAAGAAGCAGCAGGTCGAAGAACGCAACCTGATCAAGCAGCCCCTGACCGCGCCCGAGATCCGCGCGCTGGCGAAGAAGGCCGGGGGCATCGAGTTGCTGGTCGCGCCCAAGCGGCGGGCCGAGGCGGAGGGGCTCTCCGGCGAGAAGCTGATCGCCTGGCTGGCGGAGGACGGCGCGCGGGTGCGCCGCCCGATCATCGAGGTCGGCGGCGAGCTGACGCTGGGCTTCGCGGCCGATGCGCAGGAGAAGCTCGAACGGCTACTCCCCTGAGCACCGCCGCGGTCGAGCACGAACTTGCGACGGGCAGGATGATGTTTCCGCCGACGTGCTCCATCGCTTCAAATGAGCAGGGTGCCAGTCGGGTCTGCCACGCACCTCTCGCTACACGCACCTGGCGCCCCGGCGAGATCATCCGGGCAGTAGGGGGTCGGACCACCGGGGCGGACCGCCGCCCACATGCCCGGCGCTCATGGGTTTTTCGCTGACGGAATTTCGCCCGCGCCCTGCCCCCGTCGTACGCTCGTCGAGTGGCATTGAGCGGAAATCTCTCGGAGACGTCGTTCACCGACCTGGTGCAGTTCTACAGCATCAGCCGGCAGACGGCCGCGGTGACCATCGTCTCCCCGGCAGGACCCGAGCACGACGTCGTCGTCTTCATGGAGGGCGGCGAGATCGTCGACGCGAGATTCGGCGACATCATCGGCGTCGAAGCCGTGCGGCGCGCGCTGCGCCTGCGGGAAGGCGAGTTCCACGTCGATCTGAACGTCACCACCGAGAAGCGAACCGTCTTCGAGCCCTGCAACAAGCTCCTGCTCGAGGAGATGGTGTCCGACGACGAGGCGAAGAACGGCGAACCCAACGGTGCCCTCGACGCGGGCCCGGAGGAAATCATGATTCCGAAGTCGCAGCCCCTGCCTCCCCGGCGGGGTTCCCCGATCCCGCTCGTCATCATCGGCTCGGCGGCGATCGCCGCTGCGGCCGTCGGCGGGGCGCTCTGGTGGCGCTCGCAGCAGGAAGCCGCCGCGCTCGCGGAAAAGCAGGCCGCCATCGCCGCTCAGCGCCTGGCGGAAGCCAAGAAGCGGCCCCGCGTGGCCGGCGTGACCGACACCGAGATCGTCTTCGGCATGAGCGCGCCGTTCTCCGGCCCGGCCAAGGAGCTGGGCCGGGGCATGAAGACGGGCATCGACCTTGCGTTCGCCGCGGCCAACGAGGCGGGCGGGGTGAACGGGCGCAAGCTGCGGCTGGTCGCGCTCGACGACGGATACGAGCCGGAGCGCACCCGGGCGGTGATGAAGGACCTGGCGGATACCCGCAACGTCTTCGGCTTCATCGGCAACGTCGGCACCCCGACGGCCGAGGTGGCAGTGCCGTTCACGCTGGAGAAGCGGATGCTCTTCTTCGGCCCCTTCACCGGAGCCGGCCTGCTCCGGCGCGATCCCCCCGACCGCTACGTCTTCAACTTCCGCGCCAGCTACGCGGAGGAGACCGCGGCGACCGTGAGGTACCTGGTGGACGTCCGCCGCATCTTGCCCGACGAGATCGCGGTCTTCGCGCAGCAGGACGGCTACGGCGACGCCGGCTTCAACGGCGTGGCGAAGACGCTGCGCAAGTACAACCGCAATCCGGACAGGGCGCTGCGCGTGGGCTACAAGCGCAACACCAGCGACGTCGGCGAAGCCGTCGAGACCCTGCTCAAGAGCCGCCATCCGGTGCGCGCGGTGGTGATCGTCGCCACCTACAAGGCGGCTGCGAAGTTCATCGAGAAAGTGAAGGCCGAGCGCCCCGACATCGTCTTCACCAACGTGTCCTTCGTGGGGAGCCAGGCGCTCGCGGACGAGTTGATGATGTACGGCGGCAAGGTGGCGGAAGGCGTGATCGTCACCCAGGTAGTGCCGCTGCCGCACAGCAACTCGACCGCCGTGCTGAAGTACCAGGAGCTGCTCCCCAAGCATTCGCTGGGAGAGAAGCCGGACTTCGTCTCGCTCGAGGGCTATCTCGCGGCCAGCCTGTTGATCGAGGGACTCAAGCGCGCGGGACCCGACTTCACCACCGAGTCGCTGGTCGACGCGCTCGAGGGAATGCGCGGGGTCGATCTGGGCGTCGGCGCGACGATGGCGTTCGGGATGAGCGAGCACCAGGCGTCGCACAAGGTCTGGGGCACCATGCTGGACGCGAGCGGAAACTTCCAGACCCTCGAGATGGACTGAGCGGCCTCGGGAAACACGCGCTGGCGCTACCGTCGAAGGATCCGGTTCTGCCTCCAGGGCGATTTGAGGACGACGCCCTCTTGCGGGAGCGCGGCGTGCAGCGCCCTGCTCGGCTGCGCCGGACAGGTCGGCGAATTCCGGTACGCGAGCGTGGTAGCGAGGCGCCCTTCCGCCGGGTCGCCGAGCGCATGGGCGAAGTCGTCGGCGACGTCGCAGCCGACAAAGCTGCCCGCTGTGGCCGCTCCGGGCGTGAACCCGTCGGAGTAGTCCCCGAATCCCTTCGCGTTCACGCCCTTGAACTGGATGGAGAAATACGTCGTGCCGCAATTGTCGAACGGATAGAACCCGTACGGCTTGCCGCAGGTGGTCCTTCCGACCTGGATCACCTGGATGTTCACGCCCTGCAGCCCGTTGAGGATCGACTCGCTCGCCGAGCAGGTCCCGCCCCCAGTGAGGACGAACACGCGGCTGAGACCGAGGGACGGGAGCGGCGCGCCAACCGCCACCGACAGCCCGAGCCCCTGGGAATAGAACGGCGTCGGCGCCAGCGCCCGGCCTGTCACGGGATCGGCAAACAGGTGCTTGGAGTTGAAGGTGAGCCGCTCGAACGTCCTGCGGGACGTCGCGTTGGCGCCCGCGATCATGTACGCGAGCTCGCTGGCGATGGCGAGGTATCCGCCGCCGTTGTAGCGGATGTCCAGGATCAGGTCCTTCACACCCTCGGCCTTGAGCTGGTTGATCCCGTCGACGAGCGCTTTCTCGGCCGTGGCCAGATGATCGTTGAACAGCATGTAGCCGACCTTGTCCGATCCGACGGTAATGGAGTGCACGTCGGGAACAGGGGCGATGGTGAGGGACGCCGAAGTCAGCGTCATCGTGTGCTGGACGTTCGTGCCGAAGTCCTCGAAGACGAACGTGTGCTGCTCGCCTGGCTTGGCGGGAAAGAGGCCGGCGTTCAGGATCCTGAGCGAAGTGGCATCGCTTGCGTTCACCAGGTCGACGCCGTCGACCCACAGGATCCTAGCACCACGGTTCATGCCGGCCAGCGCCGCAGGCGAGCTCGGCTCGTTGTAGCCGACGCGGTATTCGCGTGGCGGTCTTGTACTGGGATCGCAAGTACTGCAGGCTGGAACAGCGATCAAGGTCGTGCCATAGCCGACGTCTGCTCCCGTGGTGGAGAGGTTCTCCCAGTAGTCCGTCGGGTACCAGAAGTGGAAGTGATCCTTGGGCTTGCCGGAGGACGTGACCGCGCCCGTCTTGAGCTGATCGAAGTAGTCCGTCGCGCTCGGATGGATGACCGGGTCCACCGCGGGCACCTCGTCGTACCAGAGGTACAGATCGTCGGTCCACGCCCGCAGCCACTTCCTCTCGTCCTCGAGCGTTCCCTGCCGATCAGGGTAGGCGCTGTTCGTGAACGGATCGATACCCGTCCTCGGCGTTGCGCACTTGCCCCCGAGATCGCGCCAGGCCGGCCCGTCGCCCCCGCAGGAGGTGAGGAAGAGGACAACAGCGGCGATCGGAAACCAGCGCATCAGGACCTCTCGAACGGCGGGCTGCGGGCGACCCCTATTAGCAGTCATGCCGGCGAGCCACAATGCGGCATCCGGACCCAGTGTACGGCGGACCTTGCGCCCGTTCTCGCCCGGGATTTTCGGTGGCCGGCTCACGCACGAGGCGAATGCCGCGGTGCGTCTCTCCCCGAGCGCATCGATGCGTAACTCGGCGCGCATTGACTTCACTTGTCGCGAGCCTCTACGGGTCGTCGAGTGCAGCAGAAAGCCGCACCCCGCCGCCGTCTGCGCACACGAGGGGATGACGACATGGCCAAGAAGCTTCCGGGTACCCGGGAAGAAGACTCCTGGTTCAGCGAAGAGCAGCTCGATCAACTCGTCCCCGCGGACGAGAACGATGAGCTCAGGTCTCCGATCCCCACCCAGATGGTCTCGAACGGCGAGTACCTGCCGAACCCGCAGACCGAGGAGCAGAAGCGAGTCGAAGTCCGCATCCGCGATCTGGCCGATCAGGTCGGGAAGAAGCTCGGCGTGAGCCGGCGGCACTTTCTCGCCAGCTCCGGCGGCATGGCCGCGGCCTTCGTCGCGATGAACGAGGCGCACGGCGCCGAGTATTTCAAGGTGAGCAAGGAGGAGATGTTCGAGCCGGAGGCCCACGCGGGGAACGGTCCGCCCAGGGACCTCTTCGTCCTCGACGATCAGCTCCACACCATCCGGTCCAGCCGGACGGGTCCCGGAAACGCGCTGCGGGACATCGCCCAGGGCAACCACAGCTCGCTCAACCCGAGCGACCTTCCGGACGAGCTGAACCGGGTCAACTTCCCCTGGAACCCCGCCATCGTCGGGCTGCAGAACCTGAACTCGAACTTCCACCTGATCCAGTTCATGAAGGACGTCTACCTGGACAGCCAGGTGACCATCGGCATCCTCAGCAACAACACCTCGGCCGCAGTGCCCGACGGACCGGTGAACCGGCCACCGAGGAACATCCGCGAGTCCGAGTCCGGCGAGTTCCTGACGGCCCCGCAAACCGCGTCGGTCCGCGACTGGGTGAACCAGATCGCCGGCTCCACCCGGATGCTGGCCCATGGTCAGCTCTTCCCGGGCGTCGGCAATCAGAGCGATCCGTTCTACGGCGATTACCACCGCTGGCAGATCGAGAACCTGAAGCCCGACTCCTGGAAGGGATACACGTCCGCGAACTCCGCCAAGCGCTCCGCCGACCCGCCACCGCCGGCCGACCCGAACGCCATGACGCGCTGGGTGCTCGACGACGACATGGCCGACGCGGTGTTCAGCGTCATCACCGAGTCCAGGTATGCCGAGTACAAGAGGACGCACCCGGGCTTCTACAACATCTGCATCCACAAGGGCCTGTCGACGACCGCTCCGGACAACCCGGGCTCGGAGCCGCTTGGCTATCCCACCGACATCCCCAGGGCGGCGGCGAAATGGCCGCAGCTGAATTTCCTCATCTATCACTCGTGCATCCGTCCGGGCTTCTGGGTGCGCAACGCCTTGCTCGACGTGCAGTCGGGCAACACGCGCATGGGGGTGCCTGACATCCTCTGGACGACGCGGTTCCTGGTCGATTCGGCGAGGTTCCCGAACGTCTATTCCGAGTTGGGGACCACGTTCGCGTCGTCCGTCATCACGTTCCCGTCCGTGTGCGCGCACATCCTGGGCCAGGCGCTGAAGTTCTTCGGCGAGGACCGGATCGTCTTCGGATCGGATGCGGTCTGGTACGGCGCTCCGCAATGGCAGATCGAAGCGCTGTGGCGGTTCCAGATCCCCGAGAGCATGCGGCAGAGGTACGGCTACCCGCAGCTGACCGAGAGGGCCAAGCGGAAGATCCTCGGGCTCAACAATGCCAGGCTGTACGGGATCAAGAACGTCAACGGGCAGCTCACCGACGAGCGCGATAGCTGCGACGAAGACGACGGCCGAGGGCAGGGCCAGGGCGACGGGCGGGAGCGGAGCGCGTACCACCCGGTGCCGGTGAATTACGCCTCGCTCATCCCCATCACGCTCAAGCAGACGATGGAATTCGACAAGTTCGCTCTCGACGACAAGCTCTCGAAGATGAGGCGCGAGTACCTGGCCAGCGGCGCGCATCCGACGAACTTGCGCCACGGCTGGTTGCGGACCAGGACCTGAGCCATCGGGCCCGTGAGAGGCGTCGGGGAATCCCGATGCCCCTCGCGTCAGGGCGCGCGCGGGCGCCAGGTGCCGTTCGAGCACGAGTGGTAGAGCTTTCCGTCGGCGGCGCAGACGAAGACGTCGAGCTGGAACTTGCCCCAGGCGCAGGCGATGGGCCCCGCGGTGAACAGGATCGGCGCCGCATCCGGCGCTGCGGTTGCGGGCGCCCCAAGCGATTCGAACGCCGTCCAGCGCTCGCCGCCCCAGCTCGCGTGGAAGAGATGGCCGCGAGGTCCGCGGATGAAGACGTCCGCGCGCGAGCTGCCTCCTCCGCACACGGCCGGGGGGCCCGTCAGCGGCGTCATCCACTCCAGCGCGGGATCGAGCGGATCGACCTCGTCAATCCCTCGTAGCGGTGTGAACGGGCGCCACTGCTGCTGGGTCGTCCAGAGCTTGACCAGGATGTCGCCGGAGGGACCGCGCGCGACGACTCCCATGGCGCGCAGGCCGGCGTCGAAAGCCGAGATGGCGCCGAACACGGGCGCGTCGCGGCTGGGCCCACCAATTCCGCCGAGCGAGCGGCATTGGCCGAATCCCGTTGCGTCGTGGACGGTGTGCAGCAGGTCGCCTTCTCCCGCGACGGCGAACACCTCCAGCCGCCCACGCTCGCGGCAGCACGCCGCGGGCGCGCCGGCGATTCCCATCGGCAGCGCGCTTCCGCGGCCCTCGGCCTCCGGAACGCCGATCGACTCGAATCCCGACCAGTCCTTGCCGCGGAGGCGCCCGTGGACGAGATCGCCCTCGACGCCGCGAGCGACCAGGTGGATGTCGCCGTCCCGTGTGCTGCAAGCAGCGATCGGCCACTCCACAGGGATGGTGACGCGCGAGCCCTCGATGCGCGCCACGGGCACGCCGAGCGAACGGAGCTCCCCGAAGGCGTTTTCCTCCCGCTCGCGCACGAGCAACTCGCCGCTCGCGCCGCGCATGAAGACCGAGACGCCCCGCTCGCCCCAGGCGGCTGCCGCCGGGCAGAAGACGTCATCGGCCACCACGGACCAGCGCTCCTGGTCGGGCTCGGGGGGCATCGCTGCAGAATACCTTGACCCGGCGCACCACGGTTCGCCGCGCGGCATCTAATCGGCGTCATGCCCGCATTCTCGGTTCTCGATCTTGCACCTGTCATCGAAGGCGGCGACACCGGTCTGGCGCTCCGCCGTTCGCTCGATCTGGCACGCCACGCCGAGCAGTGGGGATACCGGCGATTCTGGCTGGCCGAGCACCACGGCATGCCGGGCATCGCCAGCGCCGCGACCGCAGTGGTGATCGGTCACGTCGCGGCCGGCACCTCGGCGATCCGTGTCGGCGCGGGTGGAATCATGTTGCCGAATCACGCGCCGCTGGTGATCGCCGAGCAGTTCGGCACGCTCGAGTCCTTGTTTCCCGGCCGGATCGATCTCGGCGTCGGCCGCGCGCCTGGAACGGACGCCCGGACCTCGCTCGCGCTCCGCCGGAAGCTCGACGCCGACGTCGACGAGTTTCCCCAGGACGTGCTCGAGCTGATGGAGTACTTCCGCCCCGCGCACCCTGGCCAGCCGGTGCTCGCCGTGCCCGGAGCGGGCCTCGAGGTGCCGATCTGGATCCTGGGGTCGAGCCTTTACGGAGCTCGGCTTGCCGCCCTGCTCGGCCTGCCCTATGCGTTCGCGTCCCACTTTGCGCCTGCCGAGCTCATGAACGCGATCGAGCTGTATCGGGCCCAGTTCCGGCCCTCCGCGCAGCTGGCGCGTCCGTATCTGATGTTGGGAGTGAACGTGATCGCCGCGGAGAGCGATCAGGAGGCGGCGCGGCTGGCGACGTCGCTCGAACAGGCCATCGTCAACCTGCGCAGCGGCAGGCCGGGGTGTCTGCCTCCGCCCTCGAACCGTCGATGGGCGGCCGGGGAGCGGGCTATCCTGGACCAGGTGCTGGCCTGCTCGGCGGTGGGCTCGCCGGCCACCGTGAAACGCTGGCTCAACGATTTCATCGCTCGCACGGGGGCGGACGAGCTGATCATCGCCTCCCAGATCTTCGACCACGCAGCGCGGCTCCGCTCGTATGAGATCGCGGCGGATGCGCTCAAGGCCGCTCCCGTACAAGCCGCCGGTTAGCGCTCACCTGGCCAGAGGGACAGCTTTCCTGGAAAGGAAGCCGCTGCTTCAGATCAACCGCCGAGCACGCGGAGTTGAGCAGCGTTGTCGGCTAGCGGGTTCACCGCGGCACCAGCTGGAACCGGTACACGTCGGATTCGCGTCTCACCCCCTGAAGCAGGAGATTCACGAAGGGGCCGGTGACGGACCAGGTGTACACGCCGTTTGAAGGAGTCCCCTGCAGCAGCGCAGAGAAGTCGACCAGGTCGAACCAGTGGGAGGGATCGACGCGCAGCTCCAGCGCCTGCGGTGAAGCAGTGAACTCCAGGTCTACGGCGGCGCCACGCACACGCTGCAGCAGAGCGGCGTTCTGAGGCGTGAGTACGCTGGTGTCGATGGCGATGGGCCCGCTGAACGCCACCGTCGTGCTGCCCTTCGTCGCCGTTCCCGCGACGAGACCGAAGCTGCCGCCGAGCTCGGTACGCGTGGAGCTCGGCTGCGTGGTATCGGGCGGAAACAGGCCGATCTCGACGGCGACCGCATGCCCGGTCTCGCCGTCCGCTCCGCCAAGGACGTCGTGCAGCGACGGGTCGAGCGCGTCGACGACCACCTGCCGGGTGACCTGGATGACCACCAGCCCGTTGCGGAAGGTCTCCGTGGAGGCGGGCACGTTGTTGAAGTAGAAGGGGCCCAGTGAGATCTTCGCCGTCTGCAGCGTGACCGTCCATCCGCTCTGGCTGGTGAACGTCAGCGGCCCTCCTGCCTGCTGCCCGCCGGCTCGGAACGGCAGCGTGACCAGGGCGCCGCCCGTCGAGCCACAGGAGAGCGCGGCGGCGATCCAGAGGACCGGGACGATCCGATGGAAGCGGCGTCGCATCTCAGTTCCCCTCACGATCCAGCGCAATCTCCACGGTGAAGAGCACGGTCCGCGGAGGCGCCGCGGTGAAATGGCCGGCGGGCGCGAGCGTCGCGTACGGGCGGCTGTGAAAGTCGGATGCATAGAAGAACTGGCTCAGAGGGAACCTGCGATCGGTCAGGTTCGTCACCGCGACGCTCGCCTTGAGCCATCTCCAGCCCACGCTGGCGGAAGCGTCGATCTGTAGCGTCGGGTCGGAGAACTGGCTGAACGGCAGCGACCGCTTGCCGATGTAGCCGACACCGACGCCCAACGCTCCCTCCAGTGGACTGTCACCCGGGCGGAACCACGGCAATGGTCCGAACAGGGCGGTATCGGAACGGCCGACGACCAGTGGCGTGTAGGGCACCAGGGCGCCGTTGTCGTCGAAGACGGGGTGGACGGTGGTGAACGAGGCGGCCTCGTCCAGCCATCGCGAGGTGGCACGCGCGGCGACGACCACGCCCGTCCGCGTGGTCGCGCTGGTGGTCGTGGCCCGTCCGAGGTTCGGGTCGAGAATCTGATCTCGATCCGCTTTGGTCTGGTATCCCACCACCCGGCCGATCCAGTCGAACCCCAGGGCGCTGCCCTTCGCGAGCACACCTCCTTCGAGCCCCCTCAACTTGACGAAGGGCGCGTTCTCGTCCTGCGCTATCGAGACCGGATCCAGCGAGCTCGCGCCGACGCCATAGCTGGCGGTGAGCGTCAAACCCAACGGCAGCGCGATCAGCGCTGTCGCCTTCGGAGCCAGGAGCTGGCCCGTGGCCGTCACCCTCCGCGTCGGAGACCGTGCGCCGGCGCGGTCGTACGGAGGGCAGTTGACGTCGAGCGGTTGGCCAGTCTTGAAGTTTCCCCGTGTGAAGCAGTTGTCGAGGATGTCGTATTCGTAGAACTCATCACGCAGGCCGCCGCGCAGGGTGAGGAACGGAAGGGGCCGCAGGTCCGCGTCCACGTAGCCCGCGATGTTCGCCACGTCGGTCTGGAGATCGAGATCGTTCAGGTACGGATCCTGGGTGCCGAACCGCAAACGCTGCACGACCGGCCTGGTGTGGTCGTATCGTGCGTAGTAGCCGGCCTCGACGGCATGCTCGCGTTCGAAAAGCCGGAAGCGCAAGCGGTAGCTGCCGCGCGACCCGACGGTGAGCGCGTTGTAGGTCTTCTCCACCCCATCGCCGCGCTGCGGATGGAGCGACTGTCCCGCCTCCTGGTTGTCGAGAAGAAACCCGGTGAAGTTCTCCACGATGCGCAGGGTGCGCGCGGTGAAGAACACCTGCGCCGCCGCTACGCCGTCCCCCACCGGCGACTCCAGCTCGAACGAAACGCTGTGCCTCGTTGCATCCGTCCCCTGGCTCGGGTCCTCGGTGCCGAAGAAATCGATCCGCCCCGCGTCCACGTCGTCCTTGCGGAGGACGCCCGCCGACTTGCAGTGCGCGGAGTACGTGGTGGCGAGCACGCGGAAGAGCCCCCGCTGCCCCAGCTCGCCTTCATACTGCGCCATGGCGCTCGCGCTGCTGCTTGCGCGGTTCACGCCGTAGCCCGCGCTCTCGCTGACCTGCGCGCCCGCGAAGGTCCCCTCGCGTTCGCCCTTCGGCGCCCAAAGCGCAAGATACCGACGAGTGCCGAACGATCCCTCAGTGGCGGAGAAGCGCAGGCCACGGTCTCGGACGCCCAGCTCGTAACGTGCGCTGCCCGCTTTAGCGAAGTCCCCCTGGCGCGGATCGAATGGCCCCTCCGTCACCTGAAGGCTCTTGACCAGCTCGGGGATGATGAAGTGCGTGTCCGCGTAGCCGTGGCTGTCCGGGTTGTTCACCTCGTTGATCGGCACCCCGTTCACGCTGAACTCGATGGCTTGACCCTGCTCCGCGTTGAACCCGCGCAGAAACACTTGCTCGGCGTGGCACTCCCCGCCCTCGTTGGCGAGGAAGATCCCCGGCGCCAGCTCCAGGAGATTTTCGGCGCTCTTGCGGGGCACTACCGCGAGCTGCCCGATGTCGATCACGAAGTCGCTGGCGCCATGCTCCACCTTGCGCTGGTAGCCACGCACGTTGACTTCCTCGTTCCGCTCGCCTTCTTTGGCAGCCTGGTCCGGCGAAGGAGGTGCTGTGACGGCAGGAGCGATTGCCGGAGAGGTTGGTCCGGTCTGAGGAGGGGCCGGCTGCACGGTGGGTTGCGCCGGCACAGCCTGGGGTGGAGTGCCCTGCACGGGGACCTGCGCGGCCCCCTGGGGCGAGGGCGCTGGCGGAGCTGCCGCCTCGAAGCGGAACGGGATGCGAACGCGTGCCTCGAACGGCTCCCCGTCGCGCAGCGCGGGCTTGAACTTCCAGCGCAGGACGGCCGCCACGGCAGCCGCATCCAGCGCAGACCCGGCGGACTGCGCCACCGACACGTCCCGTACGGCACCATCGGCGCCGACGGTGACCAGCAGCACCACCGTGGCCGCCTGGTTGCCGCCCTCCGGGGCGATTGCGGCGGGGGTCTCCAGCGGCTGCGGAGGCGTGATCTGTTGCGCCGCGGCTGGCACCGCGAGCAGCGCGGCGATTGCGAGGAAAGGAAGCCAGTTCATCCGCGTTGGAAGTTCACGTTGATGAGACGGGTGTCACCGGCGGCGGGCCGGCCGTTCGTGCCGAAAGCGACCTGGTACTTCTCTCCCTCGGCGCAGCGGCGTGCGGCTTCGGCGAAGCCTCCGGGGGGAGCGCTGAGGACATCGACGCTCGATGCGGCGCCCTCGCGGGTCACACTCACGCGGATGGTCACGCGCGCGTACCGGACTTCGCTGTCCTGCATCTCGTCGGGCCAGGGGCACGCCCAATCGCGCCGCAGGGGCGAGGCGGGACGCGACAGATCCGACGCGGGGGCATCCGGCACTCCGCCGACTCTCGCGTTCGGATCGGTCACGGCGTTGCGGCTGGTGCCTTGGGCCGAGCTGTAGCCGCCGCCGTACGACTCTCCCTGCCCGACCACCAGATCGAAGCCGGTCAGGTCGGCCGGGCCAGTTGGCGCTGGAGCTTGTGCAATCACCCGACCTGCCTGGGCAGGCGCGGGCGGAACGCGCGATGGGCGAATTGCGCGCGCAGCGACCGGAGGGCGTGGGGGAGAAGGCTCCGGCGGGGCTGGAGGCAGGGGGGGTGCGACACGCTGCAACGTCGCCTCGATGGGCGGCCGCGGAGCGGGCGGCGCAGGATGCGCCCCGCTGTCGTGCTGGAAAGCGGCGGCTCCGCCCAGCGCGGCATGTGCGGCGAAAGCCAGGAGCAAGGCAGCGAGGTGCCGCGTCCAATGGGCACCGGCGTCGAGGTGCTCCAGGGCGGCCAACGGGGCCTCACCGTCGGCAAGACTTCCACGTGGGATGACGAGCCGCCGGCGGCGCCTGCGCTGCGAAGGAAGGCTCACGGACTCGGCGGTCCCTGCGGCGCGTTCGAGACGTCCACCGCGAACGCGATGTTGCTGACATGCGCCTGCGAAAGCAGGTCCATGACGTGGATGACGCGACGGTGCGGCACCTCGCCGTCGGCCTGGATCACCGCCCGGAGATCGGGATGCTGGGCCAGCTCCTGCTCCGCCTGGACCTTGATGGCATCCTCGCCGGCGAGGGCATGGCCGTTGACGTAGCTTGCGCCCAGCCGGGTGAGCTGGACCGAGAAGATGACTTGCACGGCGTCGCCGCTGGCCGCCTTGGGGAGTTGCACACCCAGGGCGCTCGCGGGCGCCACCACCAGCTTGGCGGTCACCATGAAGATGATGAGCAGCACCAGCATGATGTCCACCAGCGGCGTCACGTTGATGCCATTGATCATGCTGCTGCCGTTTCCTGCGCTAGCCGCCATCGGGTGCCTCCTTGCCTTCCGGCGGTGAGGCCGCGGCCCCCTCGAGCGGCACCTCCGCGGCGAGGTGCGCAAGCAGGACATTGCTCAGCGCTTCGGTGTTCGCGCCCACTGCCTGGATCCGGCGCTGGTACCAGTTGAACGCGGCCACCGCGGGAATGGCGACGAAGAGTCCCACGGCGGTCGCCACCAGCGCCTCCGCGATGGACGACATGATGGCCTGCGGGGCGAGGGCGCTGGCAGCCTGTGCCGCGGCGGCGGCCGCGTCGGTCGGCCGTCCAAGGATCTCGAAGGCCTCGATCACGCCGATGACCGTTCCCAGCAGCCCGAGAAATGGCGCGTTGTTTCCCACCGTGCCGAGAACGGCGAGCCCGCGCTCCAGCCGGACGCGCTGCAGCGCCTGCGCGCCGGCCATCGCCTTCTCGGCCGAGGCAGGCCCGAGGTCGGCGTGGCGGAGGCCGGCGACCACCACCGCCGCCTCCGCCGATCTCGACGCCTTCATCCGATCGAGCGCGTCGCGGACGCGCCCGCCGCGGAGCAGCGCGTCCAGCTCTGCGGCCAGCTTCGGCACATCGTCGCGGATCGATCGGAGGAATGCCGCCCGCTCGATGATGATGATCAGGTCGACCACCGAGAGCGCGAGCAGGATCCACATCACCCACGATGCCTTCAGGTCCAGCAAGGCATGCTTGAGCAGTTCGATCAGCGACGTGCGCATCTAGATCCCCGGCGCGAAGAAGGGATCGGCGGCGTTCTGCCCGACGTCGTAGCAGAGGCCGTCCGCGCCCATGTGCATCTGCGACTGCGCGCTGAACGCCATGAAGTTGGCGATCCCGGGGATGTTTCCCGCCGGCACGCCGTTCAGGTTCGGCGTCACTTGCGCGCAGGGCCGGGTTCCGCCACAGGTGTACCCCATCCCAACGGTGGTCTGCTGCGGCCCGCGATCCGGCAGAGGCGTGCCGTCCGAGAAAGTGGTCAGCAGCGGCTTCGTCGCGAGCGTCCGCAGATCGAACGGGTTGGCTGCGGTGGTGTTCGCCGGTGCCCACGCCGCGATGGGGTCGAAGCGCAGCTTCACGTCGGTGTGCTCCTTGAGGATGTCCCAGAAGACGTGATCGACGTGCATCGTCACCTGCGCGACTTTTGCGCCATTGCTGTTGGGCTGAACCCCGCGGCTCGCCTGGCCCGTGCCGTTCTCGGGGTTGTTGCAGTTGATGTGGCTGCCCACGTCGTTCCATCCGAAAACGAAATGGACGGTGGTCGGCATCGCCGCGAATTTCAACTGCACCGCTGCATCCGGATAAGGGGTGCCGCTGCCAGTAAACGTGGCGGTGCCGCGGTAGAGCTTAGTCCAGCCGTTCTGCACCATCAGGGCATAGTCCGCGAACTGATCCGGAGTGAGGTTCACCTGCGTCGCGGGATACTTCGCCTTCAGGACGTCGTAGCTGAAGGAGTAGCGGGTATTGTTGTCGAAGGCGTTGCCGCTGTCGTCCGTGTCCCACTTGAAAATACCACCAGCGGGCTCGATGCCGTCCGCGCCAGTGCCGAAACTGCTCGGCTTGTGCATGTCGACTACGTAGGGGCCCGCCATCGTTGCGACCGGATTACCAACCTGCTGCTGATCGGGCGACTGCGTGGCCCCGGGGGCGAGCCGGAAGTTGCCCAGCACGACGAGGATCTCGTCGAACGTCATGCTCCAGCCGTCGACAAAGTTCGGGTCGGACGGATTTCCGGTAAAGGGCAGGCCAGACTCACCAAGCTGCTCACCTG
>Ga0137403_10003791_pt1 | contig 15372 bp, 16 predicted proteins | sample CZOMad2_1_16fung_FD_122057 | JGI IMG/M metagenome (GOLD analysis project Ga0137403, IMG submission 122057) | Vadose zone soil fungal communities from Angelo Coast Range Reserve, California, USA - CZOMad2_1_16fungal (Hybrid Assembly) | ecosystem: Environmental > Terrestrial > Soil > Vadose zone... | reverse complement strand
TTATGATCAAAGGCTCCGGCGCCCTCTCCATCGATCGCGCGCTCTCAAAACCCTGAGCGCAAGCAATCTCCGCCGGCTGCTGTGCGCTTCGGTCAGTGCGTTGCCGGCGCGTCACCGCCTAGGAATGCGTTCACCACGGCGAGAAACTCTTCCGTCTTCTCCGTGGACGGCACGTGCCCGCACTTGTCGAAGCTCACCAGCCGCGCTCCGGAGATTCCTGCCGCGTAGCGTTCCCCCGCCGCGATCGGCAGCAAGCTGTCCTGCTTTCCCCACACCACCAGCGTCGGCACTTTTATATTCGCCAGCTGATTGTCCAGACGTTCCGAGCCTAGCGCAGGATTGTTCAGTAGGCTTCGAACCGTGTAACCGTCGTGTGTAGCCAGTTTATCCGCGAAGACTTTCCGCAGTGCGTCTTCGCTCAGCCAGCTTGTGTCGTAGAAAACCGCCTGCATCAACGTCCGCATCCCCGCCAGCGAGCTCGGATTCAAATCCGGTATCGGCTTATCCTGCTTCAGTCCCGCCGCATCCACCAGTACTAATTTCTCCACGGGGATCAGATGCGCCCCGCCGGTAATCTCCGCCGCATATAGCCCGCAAATCCATCCGCCCAGCGATTCGCCAACAAAACTCGCCTTCTCCACCTTCAGTTGGCGCAAAAGTTCATTCAGGAAATCCACGTACGTTTGGATGCTGTAATCGAGCAGCGGCTTATCCGAACGCCCGAAACCGATCTGGTCCGGGACCACCAGCCGGAATTTTTGCGAGAGCGGCGCGATGACCGGCAGCCAATCTTCCTTCTTGCTGCCCAGCCCGTGCACCAGCACCACCACCGGCCCCGTGCCCACGTCCCAGTAGTGAATCGTCTGCCCAAACACCGCGATGGTCTTGTCTGGCGGTTGCCCCTGCCCACACGCCGGGACCACCCGCAACACAAGCAGCACGATGAACCCGAAACCCAGCGCTTTGCGCATAGTCCCTCCCGTTACTCCGCGGCCCTCTTTAGCACACGCCTGCCCCGAATACTACATTCGCGTGCATTTTTTGGGCGAAGCCGTAGTCGCGGTCGCTTTTGGATCGTGGAATCTTCGGTAGTAGCGCGTTCAAACAACCAAATGTTGCACTTAAGGAGTGGTTTTCTGCTTCCATGATTCGCGCGTCTTCGGCGTAATCCAAATCACCTTGGCCCCCAGCCCCTGAATCGTATCGATCGCGCGAGTTGCATCCATGAACAAGCAATCGTAGTCAGCCTCGAAGTACACCGACCAAACCATTTGCCGGCTCAACTCTTGCTTCAACTTTGCTTCCAATTCCTCCCGCTTCACCGGCTGCCCATTCACTAGGAATCCTTTCCGGGAATCTACATACACGCTGATTGTCTCCGTCCAGGGACTTTTCTCCGTCCCCACAGCTCTCGGCTCCCGAAAATCCACCATCAAGCCTTTCGGCGTCAGTGGTGTCAATACCAAGAAAAAAACTAAGCACGTGAATAGAACGCCGCCCCAAACCACTCTGAAATTCGATATGTCGCGAATCAGCGACATCGGCTGATGCCGCTTCCAGGGAATCACATTCCGCAGCACCATCTCTGGAAACATTCTCGGGGGTCGTTTGTCGAAAAAATAGCCGAATGCCCAACCGCCTAGTCCTCGCAGCACCAGCAAACTACCCGTTCCGGCGAGAAACACGCACGTGAGCCGGAGGAATCCGCCCATTTGTTCGTAATCCGAAGAAGAAGTGTAGATGTGCACTCGCGGATGCCGCGCATTCAGGCAGGCCGACGCACCCGGCACGCTCCATTCCAGCTGGTATTTCCCCGGCTTTCCGTGGAATCCATCGGGGATGCCACCACTCTTCAATATCTCTGCTGAACTTGCCCAAAGTTCTCGATTTTTCGTCGCGCTTGGGCTCAGCCGGTACACCTGCCAATCTGCATCTGTCCACGACCGGAACGCGCACTTGCCTTCATTCCAATCATCCGCGCTGTAGTCCAGCTCGATTCGAACGCTGTAGTCTTCGCGCAGGTTGAGCTCGAAATCTTCTCTCTGGACTTTTCCCGCTTCCAACGAAACCGGTCTGTCCACTGGCTCAAATGTTCGGGTCTTCAGCCAACACGAGTAACTCCATGGCAACAGTAGCGCAAGGGCCAGTGCAATGAGCCCCAGTTTGGCCAACGTTTTTGGCGGCATATCCCTTAGTCTATTGGACTCCGCCACTCGATCCCTTGTGCCCAGCCTTCAATTTCCTTCTGGGCAACAATCTTTATTGGATTTTGGCCCACATATTTCTCTGCGCGCATTATCCTCGGTGATAAGCTCACGCTGAGCTTCGCAGCAAGGAATCAGCCATGTCAGCCAATCCTGTCCGCGAAAAAGTGGACATGTACAACACGTGGTACTCGCAACTCGAGCACCCCGCCTACCGCGAGATTCGTATTGAGGCTTACGGGGCCGACCATGGACAGACGAGCTGGACCTCGCTGGAGGAATTCACGGAAATTGCGCGCCTCCTGGAACTCACAGAAAACTCCTCGGCCCTCGAAATCGGCTGCGGCACCGGAGGCTGCGCGCTGCACTTCGCCGAATCCATCGGCTGCCGAGTAACTGGTCTCGATGTCAATGCGGAGGGCATCAAGAGCGCCAACACCCTGGCGCTTTCCAAATCGTTGCAATCCCGCGTTACCTTTCTTATGCACAATGCGGCCGCCCAGCTCCCGTTTGCGGACGCCACCTTTGACGCCGTCTATTCCAATGACGCCATGTGTCACATTCCCGACCGCCTTAGTGTCTTTCGGGAATTCCTGCGCGTGCTCAAGCCCCACGGCCGCTTCCTCTTCAGCGACGCCCTGGTGATTACGGGCCTCATTTCTGAAGAAGAGCTCGCCACGCGCAGTTCCATCGGTTTCTTTCTCTTCGGCCCTCGCGGGGAAAACGAGCGCCTCCTCGCACAAACCGGCTTTCAGCTTCTTCGCACTGTGGACGCTACGCTCAGCGCCGCCGGCATCGCCAAACGCCGCCATGACGGGCGCGCCCGCCGCCAAGACATCCTCCTCCCCATCGAAGGGCAAACCAATTTCGATGGCCTCCAGCGTTTTCTCGCCTGCGTCCACGCCCTCTCGCACGAGCAACGCCTCTCCCGCTTTCTCTACCTCGCCTCCAAATAAACGGTAGCGGCTCAGTTTCCGGGTAACTCGGGTGTAATCGGAGAGAGCGGAGAGCGGCGGCAAACTGATACGAATCGCAAACCGATTGTCACGCTCCGGCCCAAATGAAATCGTCGCAACAATGGCGTAGCAAGACATTTTGGGCGTACAATCCTCACCGTTTTCGATTTGAACCGGGATCTGATATGGGCGAAGACAAATTACGCCGCCACTTTGACTACTATCTGGGCAAAACCGAGATAGTCATCTACTCCATTCTCGCGGTGTTGCTGGCTGTCACGGCCTTTGTGACCATCGCAACCGCGGGCCAAATACTGTGGGTCGGTCTCAGTCGTTGGACGGTTGCAGCCCAGACTCTGAGGGTATTGAACCAGCTCCTCATTGTGCTGATGCTGGTGGAGATTCTGCACACGGTACGTATCTCCATTCGCTCGCATGTTCTGGTTACCGAACCCTTTCTGGTCGTCGGACTGATTGCCTCCATTCGGCGCATTCTGGTGATTACCCTGGAAGCCGCCACTCTCACCAAAGAAGGTGCATGGGCGACCGAAGGCGCGCACGGCATTTTTCGCTCTTCGATGATTGAGCTTGGTTTGTTGGGTCTGCTGGTTCTTGTGCTGGTAGTTTCCATTACACTTCTGCGTCGCTACGCTCCCGCATCCAAAGACGTGCCGGAACTCTGAAGCCCAGCTCTTCTTCCCCTCGCGTGCGTTGGGATGCCCCACTGCCGAATAGATTGACAAGGCTAAGGCCAAGTTGTATTACATTCTCCGCATGCCGACCCGATCCATCCTCCCGCGGGGAGCACTCCCGTGCACCTTACTCCTCGCCGCCCTCGGCTTGGTGGCTGAACCCAAGGACAAAGAGCCCGCACCGCGATTCAACGCCATCACCACGAGCGGGGAAAGGTTCACCAACGACTCCATCAAAGGGAAAGTTGTTCTGCTGGAATTCTGGACCACCTGGTGCGGTTATTGCGCCGACGAAGCCGACTTCGTGGACAAGATCGGTCATGATTTCGCCGCCAAAGGACTGCTCCTTCTGGCCATCGATGTCGGCGAATCCAAGAAAACCGTCAAAAAATATCTCGAGCAGCATCCGCGCACTTGCAAAATTATCTACATGGAAGACACCAATCTCGCCGCCATGTACGCGGCAACGGTCTATCCCATTTATGTTGTGATCGATCGCGACGGATTTATTACCGGCACTCAACGTGGAGCTGGCGGGGAAGAAGCTCTGAAGAGACTGCTCGCCCGCGGCGGCCTCGAAATGCCTGATGACTCGGACTCCGAATAGCCCGCCGCTCGTCCGGCCGCGCCTAACGCGGTCTCAACACTGTAAACTTGGTGATTGAATACCCCAGCGCCGCCCCCAGAAACACGTCCGATGGAAAGTGGGATTGCAAAGTCACCCGCGAAAACCCAACCGCAGCCGCCGCGCCGTAAGCCACCCAGGGCACCCAGCGATGCTGGCGGTAACGATGCGCGAACACCGTCGCAACGGCAAACGCCGCTGTCGTATGACCGGACGGAAAACTCGTGCTGGTGCCAGTTACAGATCTGTGGCTTTCGAAAAAAGTGTCGGAGAAATTTCCACCTGGCGGAATATCCGAAGGCCGCAGCCGCCGCGTTGTCATCTTGAGCGCGATCTCCATCACGGCACCGTTTGCGTAGGCCTCGCCGGCAAGCAGCGCCGTCTTTTCGGCATAAGAATCCTTGCGGAAATGTCCTCCAACCAGGAACGCCACCGGAACCAGCGCAATTCCTGCTCCCGTGATTCGGCCGGAAAAGACGTCGTTGAAACCCTCAAAACTTCCCGTACGCCGGAAGTACGGCGTGTCGTGCGGATCAGCGGCGATCAAGATCGCCGTGGCCCCAACGACTCCAACTGTCGGCAGCCAGTGCCGCCCCTTGGCAAGTTGCGTGGGGAAGAGCCAGATCTCTTTCTGATCCTGGAGAAAATTTCGCGGAAGTGTGCGCCAGGAGACCTCGCGGTCTTTGGCCGCTGGCATGTCTGGTTTCGGTGGCTCGCCGGGGGTTGTTTGTTGCGTTTCTTGAGTTGCTTGCGGTTCCTGCGCACGAAGCGGCAAGCACAAGAGTCCGCCGCCCAAACACACAAGAAAGCACATCGGTAAGTTAGGCTTGAATTTTCGACTGGCTCGGCAGTCCATGCTTCGGCTCCCATCTTCCAAAGACTTCATTTCAATTGCAGGCACGTCGCCGGTTGGACGCTGGGGAGCCTCCGCGACCCAGAATAGAATTAGTGTACCAATCCGCGAGCAAAGCATGGAATCTTCTCGCCCGGTGTGCTGTGCGATTTTGTACCCGGGCCGTTTGAATTTCTCTGCATGCTGCCTTCTCAAGATTTTCCGCTTCCTGCCCCCATCCCCAGCCCTTGAGCTCCCCCACATCAACCCCGCAACGCCGGCCTTTTCAATACCTTCCCGCCTCATTCGAATGATATACACAAAGTAATTGACACGTAGTGTACTTTCGTGCTACCCTCTCTTCTGTGTTTCCAATGCCAGATACAAGCCCGCCGCGCCGCAACCCCTGCACCCTGCCTGCACTCCTCGCTGCCCCTCGGTTTTCGCGAGTCACCAGTCACGAATCACGAGTCACTAAGCCTTTTAGAATCAACACTTGCAAAAGTCTATCAAAACAAAGGACTTTAACCACCCTTAGAATGATATATTTACAAAAAACATGGAGGGGAGGGGGTGTTATGGTTAACCAGCTATCCGGTAAGGATAGCTGTCCTGAGCGACCACCGGGAGCCGAAGGACCTCTCTTCCACCCGCCGCCCGTCCGTCCCATTGCAACCGGCGACCCTTGGTGCAACAATGGCCTCCGGCGCAAGAATTCTTTGCCATCCCAGGGAAACAACTCCGCTCTGGTCGGTGTCTAACAGGAGTGAGCGGACATCGGTTACGGCAACAGCTCGACGCCGTCCCGGTTTGCAAGTCGTGCCTGGGTCTACCGTTCTAACCGTAGACCGCAGCAGGGTGGCCCGAACCAGCATCCAAGTAATTGATGCTGAAAAACATCGGGTCGGAAAGGCCGGCAGTGTCCGATTGGGCTAGTGCCCTGTCATGGGGCCACGATGAAGCCAATCTCGTCCACGAGCTGCAAACAGGCTCGGAGACGGCATTCGACTGGCTCGTCACCCACTATCATGCGCCGGTCTATAACCTCATCCTCGGCATGCTGGGCGACACTTCGGACGCGGCCGACGGCACCCAGGAAGTTTTCTTGAAAGCCTTTCGCGGCATTCGCAATTTCCGCCAGGGCAGCTCCTTGAAAACCTGGCTCTATCGCATCGCCATTCGCGAAGCGCTGAACCACAAGCGCTGGTTTAAGCGGCATCTGCAAAAAAACGTCTCCATCGATGCCGAGCCCGAAGAAGGGCACGCGCACATGGAAATCGAAGATCGTGGCGGCACCCCATTCGAGCAGCTTGCCGCCATGGAAATTCAAGTGGCTGTGCGCGGCGCCTTGCAGCAGGTTCCTGACGTTTTTCGCACCGCGGTGATTTTGCGTGACCTCGAAGGTCTCAGCTACGAGGAAGTTGCGGAAGTCCTCGAGTGCAGTATCGGCACCGTGAAGTCCAGAATTCTTCGCGGCCGCCGCGCGCTGAAGGATCTTTTGGAGCCGTTGCTCGCGGGCGGAGAGCTTCACAGCCATCACGCGCAAACAAATACGCACGGCGCAATCGCCGAGCCGCAGCCTTCGCCTTTTTCGGATGCTTTCACGGCCGCGCGTCAGGTAACAGTTTCTTCACAGAGGCTGACCGCTTCGCGGTCACCAGAATCGCTGACCGCTTCGCGGTCGCCTGAATCAGTATCCCCGCGGGCAAGTTCTGCGGAAGAGGGTCATCCATGAAGTGCCAAACGGTAAGAACCAGGCTCCCTGGCTATCTTGATGATGTGGTGACGGGCGCGGCGCGCGTCGAAGAACGCACGGAGATTCGCGAACATCTCGAAGGTTGCAATGTTTGTCGCGCGGAGCTGGAAAAATTCCGCAAGCTCTCCGTGCTCTTGTCCCGCGTGCCGAAGAACGATCCGCCCGCGGATCTCGCCGTGCGCATCAAGGTGGCTGCCGCCCAGGCCCAGCATTCGCACGATTGGCCGAGCCGCGTGCGTCGCATGAAGGATCGCGCTGAAATTTTGCTCGACAACGTTTTCCGTCCGCTCACCGTCCCGGCCACCGGCGGATTTCTCTCTGCCATCGTCGTTTTTGTTCTGGTTTTCCAAATGATTGCCCCTGGCATCACCGTGCGCGCCGTGCAAAACGATGTCGCTCTTAATCTGATGCGCCCCGCCGAGCTCGTCACTCTTTCGGACTACCCACAATCCTGGGCCCCGGAACAGAACGACCTTGAACTTTCTTTGCCGCACGACCTGCTCCTTGACGTCATCGTGGACGCGCACGGCCAGATGACCGACTATCAAATTCTTTCCGGTCCGGACAGCCACGAGCTGCGCCGCCAGCTCGATCAGATGCTACTCTTCTCGCGCTTCAGCCCCATGTTGAGCTTCGGCCGTCCCACTGCCGGCGGCCACGTGATTCTCAGCTTCAGCGCCGTGCACGTGCGCGGATAAGTCGTCGAGCCATGAGGGAATCCAGAATTCTCCTGGCCGCAACTCTTCTTGCAATTTTTCTCGTCCCTTCTTCTTTCGCTGCGCAAAGACTTTCCAACAATGAACGCGCTCTCTTCGATGCTGCCAATAGCGAGCGCGCCCAGAGATCGCTGCCCGCCCTCCAGTGGGATGAATCTCTCGCCGCCGCTGCCCGCAAACACGCCAACCGCATGGCGTTTTACAACGTTCTCGAACACCAGCTCTCCGGCGAGCCGGATCTCAGAGAACGCCTCACCGAAGCTGGCGCGCGATTCAGCATGATTGCGGAAAACATTGCCGTCGCTCCGAATTCCCAAACCATTCATTCGGGATGGATGCATTCTCCTGGCCACCGCAAGAATATCCTCAACCCCGATCTCACCGCCGTGGGAATTGCCGCGGTGCGCGGGAGCGGCGGGCTTTTCGCGGTGCAGGATTTTTCGCTGCCCGTCACCGTCCTGAGTATCGAGCAGCAGGAAAGAAAAGTGATTTCGCTCATGACCGCCGCGGGGATGCGCCGGGTAACTGCCAGCGAAGACGCGAGAATCACCTGTGAGATGGACCGGGGAATTTCCGCCTCCATCACGCGTTCCGTGCAGGCCATGCGCTTTGAAGCTTCGGACCTCAGCAAACTTCCCGAGACTGTGGAGAAGAATCTGCGCGGGCAAGCGTTTCAAAAAGCCGAGGTGGGAGCCTGCCGGGCCAGCAACGCCCCCGGCTTTGCGCATTACCGCGTCGCCATCCTGCTTTTTTGAGAGCGCCCGGGCCGCGCCCTCGCGCGGACGAGGAAATCGAAAGAATCAGTTGAATCGGAGCGAAAGACAAAATACACTATGCGGACCATGAATGCGCGGCTCGCCATCTCCTATCGCTGGTATCGATTTACTTGGCATCCATCCGGGTGGCGAGGGGCGTTTCTGTAAGCGAATCCAGCAGAAAAAAGATTCGACCCACTCGCAAGCGGAGTGGGTTTTTTGTTTTACGGGACAAAAATAAATTGAGAGGGCCGGAAAGATGATTATCTCCATGAAATTGCATGCGACGCGGGAAGAGATCGATGAAGTTCGCGAGCAAGTGGCACACTTCGGTTACAAAGTGCATTCCATCGAAGGCGAAGAACGCGTGGTCATCGGCGTCGTCGGCGTGGGTGACGTAACGGCGTGCCTGGAATCCGTCGAAGCGATGCCGCAAGTCGAAAAGGTGGTGCGAATTTCCGCGCCGTACAAATTTGTGAGCAAGGAATTCCGTCAGGGAAAGACGCGGATTAAAGTAAACGGCACGGAGATCGGCGGCGACGAATTCGTGGTAATGGCGGGACCGTGTTCGGTGGAATCCGAAAAGCAGATCATGCAAGCCGCGGAAGGCGTGGCGAAAGCGGGCGCGAAAATGCTGCGCGGCGGCGCGTTCAAGCCGCGCACTTCGCCGTACGATTTTCAGGGCATGGAAGAAGAAGGATTGAAGCTGCTGCAGAAGGCGAAGAAGGCGACGGGGCTGGCGATCATCACGGAAGTGATGAGCGACAGCGACGTCGATTTGGTTGCGCAGTACGCGGACGTGATGCAGGTGGGCGCGCGCAACATGCAGAATTTCATGCTGTTGAAAGCGCTGGGAAAATGCGGGCGGCCGGTGCTATTGAAGCGCGGCTTGAGCAGCATGGTGAAAGAGCTCTTGATGTCCGCGGAATACATCACGGCGCACGGAAATCCCGATGTGATTTTGTGCGAACGTGGAATTCGCACCTTTGAAACCGTGACGCGCAACACTTGCGACATCGCGGCGATCCCCGCGCTGAATGAACTGACGCACCTTCCGGTGATTCTCGATCCCAGCCACGCGACCGGGAAGCGCAGCCTGGTGCCGGCGCTTTCCCGCGCGGGCGTGGCCATCGGCGCCGACGGATTAATCGTGGAAGTGCATCCCGCGCCGGAGAAAGCCATCAGCGACGGTGCGCAATCGCTGGACCTCGCGCAATTCCAAAAAATGATGAACGACTTGGAGCCATACATTCAGCTCTGGAACGAATCGAGAAAGACGGAAATCGCCGCCACCGCAGGCCGTTGAATTCTTTAATTCAGAAATGCGTTCGAATGCTGCGCGACGTGCAACCGTACATTCAACTTTGGAATGAATTGAGAGGAGCAGAAACAGCGGAGGCCGCAACGCATTAAGTCTATTTTCCCGAGTCTGTTCCATGTATCAGGGCACTTCGTTGACGCTGGTTGCGGATCCTCCTTGCATTTTCCTCCTTGCATTTTCCATTGATGTAGCTGCATATAGCATCATCGGATCGTCCCCGCTCCGTGGCGAATCTACGCCGAGAGTAGTTATCTGGTTTCGGTGATTTGTGCCCGAAAGGTAACCTTTCGTTACAAGGAATCGCACTTTTGGGTCGGCAATTCCGTTCCTATTTGTTGAAAACAAATGACTTACGACATGCAGAAGTGGTGGCGGGGCAATTGCGGCGACTTCAGTTAAGCATTCCCTCGAAATAGCCACAATGCACGTCACGTTCGCGTAAAGGAGTTCAACTGCGGGTCAAGGAGGACTCGAATGAACCAGCCTAACAGAGTTGTTTGGGCGAGCAAGATAGTCTGGATGACAGTATTGGCTGTTGTGCTTTTGGTTGCGCCCGGGAGAGCTGGGGCGCAGGGAGGCAACGGCGCGTTGAAGGTGACTTCGTTTCCGACGGGTGCCAGCGTCTCAGTGGACGGTGCGGACACTGGCAAAGTCACGCCCATGAGCATCAGCGTCGCCGTGGGCACGCACACGGTGGTGGTTTCCATCCCGAACTCGGGTTGGAACTCGGACACACGCACAGTGGAAGTGGTTTCAGGCAATAACGACCTTAGCGTGACGTTGCTGCCCAATTTGGCCATTGGCCCAATCGGCCCGCCAGGGCCTAAAGGAGACGCCGGCGCTACTGGCCCTGCGGGGCCCGCCGGTCCAGCTGGACCCCAAGGTGCCACCGGTCCACAAGGGCCAAAGGGAGACACCGGCGCTACCGGTCCGGCAGGTGCTGCCGGAGCGCCTGGATTTCCAGGAGAGACTGGTCCTATTGGCCCAGCGGGGCCTGCCGGCCCAACTGGACCCCAAGGCCCTGCGGGACCTGCTGGATCGAGTGGAGGGCTTAGCGGCAGGCAGGAGTTTCAAAGCAACGGCACTTTCGTCGTGCCGGCTGGAGTCAGCCGGTTAAGCGTAGAACTGTACGGGGCCGGTGGAGGGGGCGCCATCATGCGATGCAACAGCGGAGGCGGCGGAGGTGCCGGTGCCTATACGAGTACGGTCTTGGCCGTCCAAGAGGGTCAAACTTTAACAATCAACGTGGGGATCGGAGGAGTTGGTGGGGCATTATCCTCTACGTCCGGAGGCAATGGAGGAGATAGTCAAATCTTGGACGCCAGTAACACGGTGCTTTCTGTCGCCCATGGCGGTACTGGAGGTCAGGCCGATTCACCACCATGTGGTCCACCTACCGCTGGCGCTGCCGGCGGGCCATCTGACCCAAACGCTATGATCAGCCATAGTGGGGCTTCCGCGCCATCTTTCTCTCCCCTTGGCAGTGGAGGAATGGGCTACCTGATCACCGGTTTTGTTTTCCAACCCAATGGGCAGTTTGGGGGCGGCGGGGCAGGGGTGGTTGTTACTCCTCCCGCGCAAGCCGGTCAAGGAGGCTATGCTTTGTTCAGTTGGTGAGCAGGCGGGGCATTCAGCTGCGGAGTAGCCCAGGAAATCGCAGGCTGCATCTGCTGAATCGAGGCACCAGGCCCCTCGGATTTGAATGGCTCGCTTTCGACCAAAAGGTGGACGTGTCGAGAGTTGGAAATCAAGAGAGGCCCACGCCTTCCGTTAGGAGCGTTGCAGGGCAGGGCCTCTATCTAAGCTTTGAGCAACGGAGATTACGGCAACTTTTCCTCGCCGCGCGGACTTGATGAATTCGAGTGTCTGCGTCCGCCCGGGTTCCTCGCACAGGCAAACATAGTTGGCGATGGCCGTACGTGCCGCGCAATACCAGAGAATACAGGGTCCGAAGCCGTGGACTCAGTGGCGAATGATAGTCTGGCGACTCGCGCACTTGGTCCTTCAAAGACCTGGGAGAGGCGCGGAAGAACTTATCACAGATACGGGTGCAGTGCTTGAGATGGTCGGAGACTGACCATGCCGGTGGGCGGATGAATTCATCGGCGGGTAAAGCCGGATTGGAAATTGTTCCTCGCATGTCCGCGATTCGAGAGGCGCAGAAATTTCTCGCGAAATATTTTGCGCCGACGCGGCTGGTTGCTGCGCCTCATTTGGGCGCGGCGGCCGGCAAAGATGTTTACTTGAAGCTGGAAACGGAACTGCCGACCAGCTCATTCAAGGTGCGAGGCGCCTTCTGGGCGTTGGCGCAGCGAATGAACCGCGCGCGGGTGGTGGAAGTGGTCGCCTCCAGCACGGGGAATCATGGAGCGGCAGTGGCGTACGCTGCGAAGCAATTTGGAATCAAGGCCAGGATTTTCTTGCCCACGAATTGCAATCCGTTGAAGCGCGGCCGCATCGCGTCGCTCGGAGCGGCGATCGTCGAGAGCGGAGACGGCGACCTGGCGTCGGCATCTGCGCTGGCCGCGGAATACGCGAAGCAACCGGGCGTGTATTTCCTGAACGACGCGACGGACGCCGAATTGCCTGCGGGTCCTGCGACGATCGGCTGCGAAATCCTGGAGCAACTTCCGAAAGCGAGCGCGATTTTCGTGCCCATGGGCGACACCGCGCTGATTCGCGGAATCGCCGCCGCGGTGAAGCAGATTGCGCCCCAGGTGAAAATCGTCGGCGTGCAGGCGGAGCGCGCACCTTCGTATTACCTCTCGTGGAAGGAAGGCAAAGTCGTAGGCACCGAAACGTGCGACACGATTGCCGACGGGTTGGCCACGCGAACTCCGGAAGCAGCAAACGTGCGCGACGTGAAAAACCTCGTCGATGACGTTGTGCTGGTGAGCGAAGAACAAATGTTGCGGGCGATCGAAACGCTTCTTTTAGAAGAGCATGTGTTAGCGGAGCCAGCCGGAGCCGCGAGCACTGCGGCGCTTTCGAAATCCAGCACCGATCATGGCGAGAATGTTGTGCTCGTGGTAAGTGGCGCCAATATATCGCCCGAAGTGCTTCGCCGGGCTTTGGCTATCGCCTAAACTCCAAGAAATATTCCGGGGCCGCCAAGTCCGCTCTGAATTCCTGCCTGAAAAATCGAGCAGCTTTCCCAGACCACCAGTGACTGGCCAATCGGCCAAGTACGTTCAGGGCAAGTTCCATTGCTGCGTGTAGCCCCAAGTGCATCCTAGATAGAGGGGCAGCTTCTGCCCGCAGCACGGGAGGTAACCAGGTGATACGGGGAATGGAAACGAAATCTCGTTCGAGATGGACGCTTGGGCTTTCGCTCGTTCTCTGCCTGATTTGGCTTGGCTTTGCGGAAGTCCAGGGCGCCAACGCGCAATCAACGGCAGCCGCGAGCCAATCGGGAAGGAATTTCCGTTTAATGACGGCGGCAGAGGGGCGGGAAATCGTCTCCGGAGCTTTGGAGCAGGAGCAGGTCGCAAGCGGGGCGCAAGACTGTTCTCATGTTGTCCACGAGTTTTACGTCGACGCCGGCTTCGAATATCCGTATGCGAGCTCGTTCGAAATTTACACGGGGAACGAGAATTTTGCGCGCGTGAAAATGCCGCGAGCGGGAGATTTGATCGCCTGGCCGGGGCACGTTGGAATCGTCGTGAATCCCGTGAAGCACAGTTTTTACAGTCTGGTCAGCACGGGACTCGAGACGCAGTATTACGACGGACCGTACTGGAAATCGCGAGGAAGACCGCGATTCTACCGTTACAAGGTTGTGGCTGCCGGCATTTTGAACGCAAGGAAAACTTTGCCGACGCAACGCAACTCAAATACGACGAATCAACGCCGCGGAGCGGCGGTCCTCGAAGAGTCATCTCCGGTAGAGATGTCCGAAAGGACAGCAAATAACTATGGCCCTCAGATTCCTGAGACTCCGGATGTTCCAGACGCGACCGCTGAAATTCCATCGAGCATCATCATTGCCACGGGAAACAAACAGCCGACGCGCGACGAAATTGCCGATGGCATCTCGGAATTGAGTAACGGGGCTGGAAGGATCCTGCGCAGCGATGACCCCACGAGGCTGCAACTTCCGCTGGTGATTTTTGAGCGATTCGAAGTGGAGAAAGTAGAAATCAAACGCGACCACGGCTGGGCGCACCTGAAAGTTGCAACCCGCGTCCTCCTTGCGGGCGGCGCGGTGGATTCGAAGCGGCGCAATGAAAGAGTTCGCTGGGAACTTCGCCGCACAAAATCAGGATGGGAGGCCGTTCTACCAACGGACCGTACGTACGTACCGCAGGATGCAGCCATTCGCAACCTGGCGGCGCAACTTGCACGGCTGACAGAAAGCGACGGCGCTGCGGCACATCAGGAGACGGTTCTGAGGCAGGAGTCACAGCTCGCGAATCTGCTAAGTGGACTTCTGGAAAAAAAGTAGGCTTTTATCGGCCAGCCGAGGCTGACGGCGCTGCCGCAACTCCGTACAAGCTGGTTAACGCGTCGATAAACTCGCCGCCGACTCTTCTTCGAGTGGTATCAAGCCACTTTCTTGCCGGCAGCGCGCTCCAAAAGTTCGTGGATGAGTGTCTGGTAGGGCTTTGCCTGCTTGGCAGCCAGACGGCGGAGCTGGGCGAGAAGCCGCGGAGCAATGCGGATGGCAATCAACTGCTTGGCGTTACCGGTCACGGGCCGGCCCACGCGGCGCGCGCGGCGGAGTTGCTCGTCAGTGGCTTCCGGAATATCGGAAAGGTCCAGCCGGCTATCCGGCATATGCTTTACGTTCTTTCCGCGTTGCCTGGCGCGCGCTGATGATGCGGATGGTTTCTTTTTCATTTTTCAGCCTTCGAATCGTATAAACAACAAAGAGGATGCGTCCTGATAAGGAGAAACCTACCCTGGTCGACCGCCGTTCTGAAAACGAATGCTCAGAATCATCCCAATCAAGTGCCTCGGGATCGCTGAAGACGCTGGCCGCTTCCTCGAAGGAAACGCCGTGCTTCTTTAGGTTGCCAAGGGCCTTGCGCGCGTCCCAAGCGAACACATTAACGTATATACACTAATCAAAAGAGGCCGTCAACCAGTCTTCTTTCCAAACGTGCAATAAGGGGTAAATCGCGAGCCACCAGGCTAGCTAATGCTTCGCTTGCGAGTGGGAACTTACGTTCGATGGTTCTTGGGGGAGGGCAAAGGCGACATAGACGCCGCCGGAAGGCGACTTGGGATCTTTGCCGCCGCCCGCGGCGATGACAACGAACTGGCGGCCATTCACTTCGTAGGTAGCGGGAGTCGTGTTGGCGGAGAAGGGCAGCGTCGTTTCCCAAAGCAGCTTACCGGTGGATTTATCGAAGGCGCGAAACTTTTTATCAAAGTTGGTCGCTCCGATGAACAGCAGCCCGCCCGCCGTAACAATGGGACCTCCGTAATTCTCCGTGCCGGTGTTCGTTTCGCCTTTGGCCGCAAGCTCCGGGTACTCGCCGAGCGGAATTTTCCAGACATATTCACCGGTGTT
>Ga0137403_10005055_pt1 | contig 15374 bp, 14 predicted proteins | sample CZOMad2_1_16fung_FD_122057 | JGI IMG/M metagenome (GOLD analysis project Ga0137403, IMG submission 122057) | Vadose zone soil fungal communities from Angelo Coast Range Reserve, California, USA - CZOMad2_1_16fungal (Hybrid Assembly) | ecosystem: Environmental > Terrestrial > Soil > Vadose zone... | reverse complement strand
GGAAGCGACGACGGTCGTTGGATAGCCGCATTCGATGGCTTCTTCGAATACGGCGCGGTAGACACAACCCGTGGTCGAGGCCTCGATCCGAAAGCTGGTCACGAGGAAGTAGACGTGCGATGGCCCGGCTGCCGTGGCGGCGGACCCTTGTCTTCTCAACTTGGGGAAGGTCAGGCGCAGAAAGCACATCGCGCGGATGAAATGGGTTGCGCGCACGGCGTAACGCCACACTCCGACGGCGCCAATCACGAGCAGGAAGTGGGGTTTCCCGGGTGTGAGCGCGAAGCTGGGCAGCAGTAGTGCCAGGCCCATGATCGCCGCCAGCAGCGCAAGCCATCCGGCCGCTGCGCGCAACCCGATGACTGACCTGTCGTGCGCCGCAGCCGCTGCCACCATAGACATTGGGCGTTAGTTCGGTTCGCGATCGCGGTGCAAACCGCTGTTCGAGGGGTTCGACACGTGAAAGTCCCGTGGCTCATGACTGCGCCGCCGCCGGGCAATGTTAGCCCTTCCGTGAGTAATCGTACACAGAAAAAAGTTCCGCATGCGCACATTGGCGCACCGCCCGGTGACGATGTTGGGTTGCAAAGCAACAGTAAGCGCGGCGGGGACGCCGGTACGCGACCGCACATGGAAACAGGGGCAGCGACGATATATTGTGGGACCCGAAATGCAACATGTGGATGGAGGCGGACCGTGCGTGTGAGCATATTCGGACTGGGTTATGTCGGTACTGTCACCGCGGGATGCCTGGCCTCCAAGGGCCATACGGTCATTGGCGTGGACAAGAATGAAACGAAAGTTTCCATGTTCGACAGCGGGCGCTCGCCGATCATCGAGGCGGGCGTCGATCAGTTGCTCACAGCCGCACGCTCACAAGGTCGTATGCGCGCGACCGCAAATGCCGCTGAGGCGATCCGGGAGTCCGATGTGTCGCTGGTTTGCGTGGGCTCCCCCAGCGAGGGCAACGGTAGTCTCAATCTCGGCTACGTCACGAAAGTCTGTTCTGAAATCGGCGCGGCGATGCGCAGGTTGTCGCGCCGCCACACCGTCATCATCCGCAGCACCGTCTTGCCTGGCACGATGCGGAAAGTCGTGATCCCGTTGTTGGAGGAATCCTCCGGGGGGCGGGCGGCAACGGACTTTGATGTCTGCTTCAACCCGGAGTTCCTGCGGGAGGGCACGGCTGTTGAAGACTTCCATCACCCTCCCAAGACCGTGGTAGGGGAGTTCCGCGGCAGTGGCGCCGATATGGCGCTGGCCCTGTATGACGGTGTCGATGCGCCGGTCTTCCGCACGACCCTGGAAGTGGCTGAAATGGTCAAGTATGTGGATAACACCTGGCATGCCATCAAGGTGGGCTTTGCGAATGAAGTGGGTTCCATTTGCAAGGCGCTCGAGATCGACAGTGGCTCTGTCATGGACATCTTCTGCCAGGACACGAAGCTGAACCTATCCTCCTACTACCTGCGTCCTGGCTTTGCGTTCGGCGGATCGTGCCTTCCAAAGGATGTCAGGGCGTTGCGCTATCGCGCCCGGACACTGGACGTGGAGGTACCGATTCTCAATGCCATCCTGGCGAGCAACGAGGCGCACATACAGCGGGGCATCGATCTCGTCATTCACCAGCACAAGAAGAAAGTCGGCATTCTGGGCTTCAGCTTCAAGGCCTCGACCGACGACCTGAGGGAGAGCCCGATGGTCGAGCTGATCGAGCGCCTGATCGGCAAGGGGTACGAGCTTGCGATCTATGACCGCAACGTGAGCCTCGCCCGCCTGACCGGGGCCAATCGCGATTACATTCTGAATCTCATTCCGCACATCTCTGGCTTGATGCGTGAGAGCATTGACGACGTGCTGGAGTGTTCCGAGGTAGTGGTTGTGGGCAACGCGGCTGCCGAGTTCAATCAGCTGGCCGAGAAGCTGCGTCCCGAGCAGACGTTGATCGACCTGGTACGCCTTGGTGGCAAATTCAACAAGGACAACTACGTCGGCATCTGCTGGTAGTCAGGTCACCGGCCGGAAATCGGGCAATCGAACCTCTCCAGCTCGCGCAGGCGAAATGGATTGGCCCCCGTGTCGCTCGCGACGTCAAAGCTGGCGTGCCGGCCGCCAACATCGAACACAACTCGAAAGTGTCCGGGCGTCCCGGTTTCCTGAATGGCGGCGTGGTCGAACAATCGGAACAGCGCCCAGGGGCCGGTGTAGTCGACCGCGCCAGCGTCGCTCACCGGGGTCAACTCGATATGGGCGTGCCCTTGTGGGCCCGGCCATTTCACGACAGTGGGCACAATGGGTCCGTGGGCGTAACGGACGGTCTGGCCGTCGATTTCGAGTTGGAAGCGGTCGACATCCGGGTCGAGGTCCAGCGGCCGGAATGTCAATTGGAAACCGGGCTTGGAACCCCCGTGTGCGAAGAATACATCGCGGATTCGCGCCGCCGAGCGAAAACGCTCCAGGTCCTCCGCGTTGGGCCCCGTCCCCGGGGAGAGCGCTCGCCACGTGTCTGACGAAGTATCCACGCGGGATGCAAGCAATTGCCGGAAGACCTCCTCGAAGGTTCCCTTGGGTGCAAACAGCCGGGAGAAGTCCTGGAATGATGCATCGCGTACGGCTCTGCGATCGAAGGGGAAGTGCCCCGCGACTAGTTGGATGCAGGGGACCGCGAGCCTGGCGGCGATCTGGCGCGAGAGTGTGATAGGGGATGTACGGACCGGCGGCGGGGGGGCGCCAGTGGCGGACGCGGCGCCGCTGTTGGGCGGCGCATCCGCGCCGCCAGGCATGACCCTGCTGCGGGGCGGTGCGACTCCGCTGCCGTGCGCGACCGCGTTGTTGGGCGGAACCGCGCCGGGCGCAGCCTCGCCGTGTGCGACCGCACTGTTGGGCGGAACTGCACTGCCGGGTGCGGCCCCGCCATGCGCGACCGCGCTGGGCATGGCGGCCAGGCGGCTGCGCACCGAGTCAACCAACGTGGGTTCCAACTTGATGCCTGCGCCGGCGGCACCTGTGGCCTGCAGCGCATCCAGATGCTGGGCCAGGTTTTTGCGTTCGGTCCGACTCAAGGGTGGAACAAGCGCCGACGCCCAGTACGACATCACGAGGGTCTCGAGCCCGGTGGCGTTGAAATGCCCGGGCTGGTTGAGGCGCTCAGCGACCTCGAGCGCCTCGTACTGGACGTTTGTGTTAGTCCCGGGGCGCAGCATCGCATCGAGAGCTTGTGCAATCTGCCCTTGGAACGGCCCCAACAGCATCCGGTCGTACGCTTCCCGTGCCGCGGCCGCCAGCTCGAGTCGCGTTTGGCCTGCGATGTCGATGAAATGGGCGGGCCCGTTGGTTGGCACTTGCGCGCGTGCAAGTGCGCGCACGGCGTTGAGCGCGGGTAGAAGCGCCCTGGGGTCCGGGTCGAAGGTCACCGGCACCGCATCAACAACGGAGCGCGCCCGACGCACGTCGTCTTCGAGCCGGGCCATGTCGTGCACGCTGCGCAAATAGCTGGTCACCCACCAACTGGCCACCGCGGCTGCACACAGCAGGATCGATGCCATGGCTGCTACGAGGCGCCTCTGCTGCGGCGTTCCGCCCCTCGGTTCGGCCTCAGCCAACAACACATGGTTGACCAGGCCCGTCAGGAAGAAGCTCTTCCCGGTGCCCGGGTTCGCGGGCAGTATCTGCCGCTCCAACCCGAGCTCGCGGCCAAAGGCTGACAGCATCCGATCGATCGGCGTTCCTCCCTGGGTGGCGCTCGTCAGGTAGAGGCCGCGCAAGCAGGTGGAGGATGCTCCTGCAGAGGCTGCCGACGAGCCCGAAATGCCCCGGATGAGGGCAACGAGCGGCTCACTCAGCGCACGGAGTTGGTTCGGCAGTGTGAAGATCCTCGCCCGCCGTTGCAGATCGCGTTCCGCTTGCAGCCGGGGAGCCAGTTGATCGAGCAGCCGATCGAGGAGCCCGGCGAACGAATCGGCAAACTGCGTCGCAGGGGTACGGGCCGAGTCTGTGCCGGGCCGATCGAAGGTGAGCCCCCAGGCCTGGTCGCGCTCGCTGCGCGGGAGTGCGCCGAACCACTCGATGAACCCCGGCAAGAGATCACACTTGGTCAGCAGGATGTAGACCGGGATGGGCGCTCGCCAGAGGGCCTGCACCTCATCGAGGCGGGCCCGGAGCATGCGTGCGTGCTCGGCGAGCTGGGCCGCGGTGAACTCGAGCAGGTCGGCCGCTGATACGGCCATCAGGACACCATTCAACGGCCGGCGCGGCCGCGAGCGCAGTAGAAGTTGCAGACAGGTTTGCCACGCTTGCCGGTCAGCAACCCGGTCGCGGTCCTGCGTCGTGTAGCGGCCCTCGGTATCGATCAACACCGCGCGGTCCGTAAACCACCAATCGCAACTACCTGTGCCTCCAGGGCTTTGCGCCGGTCCGCGGCCGGGCTTTGCAGCCATCGGCAAGGCCGCGCCCGAATTCAACAGTACCGTGGTCTTGCCGGCACCGGGCGCGCCGAGGAGCAGGTACCCCGGAAGCTTGTTTGCTCCGGCCTTAGGCATCACCGGCCCTGGCCTGGAGGCGGCTGGGGGCGGGGTGCCTCGACAGAGGGGAGTCGCAAATCGGCCATGAGCGCAGACAGCCGGCTGGAGCTGACTGCCAGTGACCGCTGCAGTACGAAAAAGAGTACGGCGAGCAACGCCACGGCCGCGAGGCTCGAGATCCAAAGTGCTCGCCAGCCAATCGAGGGTTTGCCGCGCTCCAGCGGCGGCGGCTGCAGCGCGGGGCCCTTGTGAGCTGGCGCGGGATTTTTCGGATCGCTGAGTGGGGCGAGGAGTCGATCGATCTCCAGGTTGTCAGCGTCGGGGCCGCGTGCGTCGAAGCCTAACAAAAGCGCGACGCTAACCAGTTCGCTGATGCCGGCGTCGGACGAGGACTTGCGTGTGACTTCGAGCAGCCGCTGCAGCGGCCGCCGGCCATTCGAAGGGATGCCGACGGATTGCCAGCCCGCATCCGCGCCCCAGGGCATCGAAGTCACTACGTGATCGATCAGCGCGGACAGTACTTCCATTGCAAGGGCAATCCGTGGGGCCGCGACGGCATCGGCGCGGGCACGCTTTTGAAAATCGAGCAGCATGCCGGCCACCTGGTCCTGCAGCCGCGGAAGATCCGCTACGAAACCCGTACCGCGCAGTTGAGTGACCAGGATCAATATCAACTCGGCCCTGTAAAGGAGGCGGGCGCCGGGGTGGTGCGGCTTCACGGCGGCCGGGGCCCTGGATCGACCGTGTCGAGCCTGACCCGGTCCTGGTCCAGATCGATCAGCAGGAAGTTGCGCTGGCCCGGCTTCACGGGCACGGCCAGTCGCCAGACCGCGTGTTCGATGTCGCGGAACGCGGCCACCACTCCCAGCGCTTGCACCTGGGGCAGCAGGCTGCTGTTACGTTCCTGGATTTCGCCGGGCCGCAGCACGAACTCCTCCTGGGTGACCATATCCTGTTTCAGCACGTCGCCCGGGTGCTCGAACAGCGCCGCAAAGTCGGCCGTCTCGAAGGCCTTTGACCCGGCCAGGGCGAAAATCCGCACGACGACCGGCGAGGCACGTCCCTGGACACTCGGGTTCAGGGACGGTCCGCCGACCACGGTCAATTCAACTGTTGTCTGCCCACCAGCGGGGGCCGGCTCGGACAGGGCCGGCTGCCCGGCGATCCGCAACACGCCAACGAGAGCTGCCAGCGATGCCGCGCTCCAGCGTAGCCGCGCGAGTCCCACTGTGCGGATCATCCGCAAGGACGTGCTTGTGACTTCATCTGGGAGTCCTGCGCGGCCTCGGGCCCGTAGGGTCGGCTGAATCCGCTGCATCGAGATTGCGCACCTGGGCTTCGTAGGCCTCGCGAAATGCCTCGCCAAAGAAATGTTGGAAGTTATCCTGTGACTCGTCGCGCAGCGAGCGATATTGCTGCAGGTACAGATCCCACAGGGCCGCCCGGCGTCGCGTGCGGCTCAAGCGGTCAAACAGCGAGCGCTTGACCGGCAGAGCCTCGAGTTTGGCCGGATCGAGCCGCTCGAGGACGGCTTCCAGGACCGAGCGCATCCCCGCCGTCATGCCGACCTGGTGCAATTGTAAATCGGTCAGTGCGCCGCGCAGCGCGGCGGAGCCGTCGAGAAACCCCCGCGCCGGAGGCTTCAACAGCAATTGCAGGGCCAACTGCGCATCGGGCGAGAACTTCAGCGGATTGTTGTCGCTCAGCTGCATCATCGTCATGTCGGCCTGCATTTCGCTCTTGGCGCTGGCGCGCATCGTGATCAGGCTCTGTATCCCCTCCACGGCAATCCGCATCATCTCGCCGACGGCCCGCAGAACCTTGGGCGACGGATCGTTCAGCAGCGTTGGTTCGAGCCCGGCGCCGGCCAAAAATGCGCGCCACAGGGACTCGCCGCTGGTTTCGCCCGGCGCTCCGGGTGACTGCAAGTTGCTCAGCGGCTCAGCGAGGGTTGCGGCCAATGCGGGTGGCGTTGGTGCCAGCGCTTGCACTGGAGCCTGCGGCTGCCGGGGAGCCAGCTGTTGTCCGTGAGCCAGCGACTGCCCGGGAGTCGGGGCAACCGCGGGAACCGGGGCAAACCCGGGAGCTGGGCCAACCTTCGGGGAGACCGGGCCTCTGTTCAACCCCGGGACCACCGTGCGTCCGGCCAGAATCGTCGCGCTGGTATCGTCGCTCTCGAAGGCGACCTGCAGTGCGTAGCCGCCGATTCTGAGCTCATCACCTGCGCTCAGTCCGACCCTCATGCCGGTACTGAGTGCCCGCCCGTTGTGCAGGATGGGGCTTGCGGCGCTCACATTCTCGATCCAATAGCGCTTGTCGGCGTAGAGGACCTGTGCCTGCAGGCGCGAAATCATCCGCTCAGGATCGGGCAGGGTGAGGGTGGCATCGTCGGAACGCCCCAGCGTGCCGCCGCGCTCATCGAATCGGCCGATCAGCGGCTTGCTGATCGGCTCTTCGTTCAGGCTGGTACCTTGCAGGACTAGAGTCATAGGCTCCTAGCAGACCCTGAAGGGGCTCGCGGGACAAATCACTAAAGTCATATTGACTCGCTGCTAGCGTCGCAGGTGTTTGATCAGCCGGACAAAATGACGCGGCTGCAGGGGCTTGTGCAGAATCACCAGGCCGCTCTCGTGTGCGAGTTTGAGCATCTCGGGCGAGGTGTCACCGGTGATCAGAACGGCTGGAGTGGCCTCGCCGCACACGGCACGCACGGCGCGGACCGCATCGATGCCGTTTTCCTGGCCTCGCAGCCGCCAGTCGGACAGGATCATGTCGATCTGCGCGGCTGAATCCCTGGCCAGCGTCACTGCTTCATCGATGGTGGCCGCGAGGACGACATCCACCTGGAGCGGTCGCAGCAACTCACGCGTTGCCTCGCGAATAGCGCGCTCATCGTCAATCAGCAGGACCGTCACCGTGCCCGTTTTGCGGGGGGGCAGGGTGTCGGCTTCGGCCGGTGGCACATCGACCGCATTGAGGTCACCCGCGGGCACGACCACGCGGAATACGCTGCCCCGGCCGACCGTCGAATGCACTTCCAGCGGGTGGCCGAGCAGGTTGCAGAGCCGATGGACGATGGCGAGTCCCATGCCCAGTCCGCTGCTGCGGTCTCGCTCGGGGTTGTCGATCTGGTAGAACTCCCGAAAGATCATGTCCAACTTGTCAGCGGGAATTCCAACCCCGGTGTCCCAAACCTCCAATGCGATCCCCTTGGCGTGCCGCCGCGCCGCAACCAGTACGCCGCCCCGTCGTGTGTACCGCATCGCATTCTGAACCAGGTTCGCCAGCACCCGCTCGAGAAGAAGGGGGTCACTCCTGACCACGCGGCGCGACGCCCGGAAGCGCAAGGCCAGATCGCGGGCTTCGGCATCGCCACCGAAGTGCTGGTACAGGCGGCGGAAGGTATCGCGGATCGGAAACGTCTGAGGTGCTGTCTGCACCACACCGGCATCCAGCCGGGAGATGTCCAGCATCGAACCGAACGAATCCTCGAGAGCTTCGATCGCGTTCATCATGTTTCGGACGAGAGGCTTCTCGGGGGTATTGAGCAAGCGCTGCTCCAGCGTGGCGCAAAACATTCCCAGCGCATGCAGGGGCTGGCGCAGGTCATGGGCGGCCGATGCCACGAAGCGCGTCTTCTCCTGGTTCGCACGCGCCCCCAGCTCGATCTGCGCACGCAGTTGTTGCACCAGGTCCTCGTTGTGAACGCGCATCCCCAGCAGGGCTGCGAGGGTGTCGTTCTGGGCCAGGGTCAAGCGCTCGAGCATCAGCAGGAAGGCGGCTACGACCGCCGCCAGCAGCCACGAGTTGGTTGACAGCGGTGATGCACCGGCCAACGGCCGTATCGCGAGGCCCAGGAGCAAGGGCAGGAGCGAGGGCAACAGGGAAGCGTAGACGGCGGGTCGCCAAGCGGACACCAACGGCGTGGACAGGCCAGCCACGGCCAGCAGGATTCCCGTGAGCAAGGTATCCGCGGAAGGATTCTCGAGAAGAAACAGCGGCGGACCGGCGCCCCAGATAACCGACCCCACGAAAAGCAGGGCGAGCCAGCGACCGCGGTGCACCAGTGGAGCCTCTGACGGGGCGCCCAACCAACGGGGTCGATTCAGCAGCAGGCGCGCACCGGCGAATGCCACACACGCCGCGCACCAGAGCCAGACCAGGGAAGCGCTTTCCCGCTGCACCGCAGCAGATACGAGGAAGGAGCCCAGGATCGTGATGATGATGGCCCGGCGATCGCCCGCGAGTGCCGCGCGGTAAAGCGCCTCCGCAACCCGGGGCTCTGCACGCGCCGGATCGCTCAATGGAACAGGCTGATCAGATGTGATCGAGATTCAACATCGAGCGCCAGCAGAATGGCGGACACGTAGTTCTTCACGGTACCCAAAGACAGCTCGGTCGCCTTGCTGATTTCCTGGTTGCTGCAGCCCTCCAGGATCAACTCCAGGATCTGAAGATGGCGCGTACCCAGCTCCGCGACGCGATCGTAACGGGAAGAGCTCGCCAGGCGCGGAAAACGCTCGGCAATCGTCGCTGCCGCAGGCCCGGATGGCGGCCGCAACAGCGACTTCAATGCCGCCTTGAGGCGCTCCGGAGTCCAGGACTTGAGCAGGTAGCCGATGGCGCCCATCGCCTGCGCCTGGCGGATGACAAACTCATCCTGGGTACCCGTCAGCATGGCAAACGGGAGGGTCGGATACTCATCGATCAGCGTGCGCAGCCCTTGCAGGCCCTTCGCATCGGGGAGGTTCAGGTCAAGGAGCACCAGGTCAAACGGCCCTTGCTCGCGGCAGGCCGTGCGGGCGTCATCGAGGGACCGGCAGGGAGTAATCGCGCAACGCACGTCCTCGAGCGATTCCAGCAGCATGCTCGTCCCGAAGCGCACGAGATCATGGTCGTCGACCAGGAGGATCTTCTTGTTTGTATCCATCTATCACTCCCCACGCCTGGCCCTGAGGCTATCGCCGCGACGCCAATGGTGTCCAGTTTTCCGCTCAATTGTCCCTCCAGGCCGGAGTCTGCATCTGCACGGTTGCATATGCGACGATCGGGATCCGCCCCTGCAGGTAGTAGTTCGAACAATCATTACCGGTGGCGCGCGCGGTCACAGGATCCTTGCCAAAGGCGTCCAGCCCGCTGTTGAATCCGCACATGACGGCCTGGATCACCGCTTTCACCAGCGGCACCTTGAGCTCATACCCGTAGGTCACCTTGATTTTCAGGGCATTGGCGTCCTGGATGGACAACCCGGAGACCGGTTTGGCGGCGTGGCTGCGATATTCGAGATTGTCATTCGGGATGTAGACCTGATTTCCCAACGCAGCGCTCGTGACACCGAAGTCCGTGAAGGCATCCGCGGTCGGGTTGAGCCTCTCCACTGTGATGAAACGGGCATCGGCGCGCGCGCTTTGCAACGCAAGGCTCAGGCGCGTGAAATCATCGCCGTTGCCGGTGTTCTGATAGAACGGAATCAGGGCCTTGGTCAGCGCGTCGTTCATCTTGTCGAGCCGCGCGTTTTGAAACGATCCGGCGCGGGCGGCCTGGAATGCCGCCTGGTCGAGGATTTCCCGTGCGCTGAACATGAGTCCCAGCTGGATGATGCCCAGCACCAGCAACAGTGCAAAGGGAATCACCAGGGCGAACTCGACCACGGTAACGCCTGATTGTCGGCGGGCGGTCTGCCCGCTGAGCCGTAACGGCCGCCGTGCTGCCCGCTGCCCCGGTCCGGGCCTCGCGCCGTTGATGTTGATGGGATTGCAATTGTTCACGTTCGCTCCTTTCGCCTGTGGGTCAGGTTGTTTGGGTCTAGTGGGGTGCTACGCCGCGTTCCGGCCTACCGAGAAGTGCCTTGATCTGCTGTTGCAGGGAGTTGGCCTGGACGTGCTCAGTGGACTGCGCGGGGAGCCGCGCCAGCGCCACGTCGAGCGCCGCTTGTGCCTGTGCCAGGCGGACCAGCGCGAGGTTCAGCGCAGGACCGCCTTGCTCGGCATCGAGTGATAACGCTGTTTGAAACGCCGTGGCCGCTTCGTCATAACTGCCCTGCTTCGTCAGCGTATTGCCGTATTTGAGCCAGATGTGCGCGTCTTTCGGGTACGCGCGCGTCAGCTGCTCGAAAGCCGCAGCAGCGTCTTTCAGGCGTCCACTCAGATACAGCGCCTCGGCCCGTTGGAATTGCCTGTTGTGCTGCTCGGAGTCGGGCGCCTGCGCGCTGACTGTTGGAGTGGCGGCGGCGGCTGGCCGGTGCGCAAGGCCTGTGCAGGCCGCCAGCACTATATAGGCTGTTATTGCAAAGGCGCGCTGCAGCGGGCCTGCCTCGCGCTTAGACACAACATGTATGTATGGACGCATCTGCTTACTCCTTCCAATTGACTCTTCCTCTAGAGAGTACTGCCGCAGCGGCCGGATGTGGATGGAATTCGACAGGACTTTAGTCAATAGGCAAGCGGGTAGGATTCCGGGACGATGGCCCCCGACGAGATTTGAGGCACGGACAAACCCCCCGTGCAAAGCAACCTAAACTATCTCTTGGAGGATCTGACCATGAATCGCATCAACATCCGCAAGCGTGTCGTTGGCAGCAAGAAACAGCTGGGCCAGGGCATGACCGAGTACATCATCATCGTAGCCCTGGTGGCCATTGGCGCCATCGGCGTCTACAGCGCCTTCGGCCGAACCGTGCAGTCGCAGATGGCCGCAGTGACCAACGGACTGGCGGGCCAGGGCGCCCAGGCCACGGCAGCCATCCAGCAGGCGGGCACCGAGGCAAACGTCGCCACCACCGATGCCGGCCGGAATCTCGGCTTGGACAACTACGCGCAGAGCGTGCAGCGGCAGTAAGCGACTTTCCGCACCGGGCCAAAGCGGCGGCCAGTGGCCGCCGCTTTTTTTTGAGCGCCCTGGCGGGCCGCTGGCGCTTTTTCTCACCGCAACACGTATGCAGGTATAGCGCAGGACTTTAGTCAATAGGCACAGGCCCGCTGATCCCGCAGCATGATCCCAACAGATTCGCCCGACAGCGAAGGAGTCCAAAAGTGAAATCGACAGAGCATCGCCCGGCCCGGCCCCGCCAACGCGGCCAGGCGATCGTGTGGTTCCTGGCGACGGTCGCCGCCTGCTGCTGTGTGTTCGCTCTCGTCTACAACGTGGGGCAGGTGGCGAACAAGAAGGAAGAGAACACCAATGCCGCCGACGCGGCCGCACTGAGTGGCGCGCTGGTCGAAGCCCGCATGCTCAACTACCAGGCCTATACCAACCGCGCCATGATCGCGAACGAAGTGACGATCGCGCAGCTGATCAGCCTGGACTCCTGGATGCGTTACAACAACAAGATTCTGTACTACATCAAAATTTACACGACGATCGTTCCATACCTCAATAGCGTCACACAGACCCTCTCGCAGGTCTCGCAGCAAGTGACAGACGGGATTGACAACGTGGTCGGCGCCACGGTTCCGAGAATCGAGGATCTCAACAGCGCGCTGTCTGGCGTGCGCGAATATGCCTACCGCATTGGCGCGGTTGCCGCCAACGACGTCGCCGCCAAGATCGCCCGCGCGAATTCCACCACATCCGGCGGCGCCTATGACGACACGGTGGAACTGACTGCAAGCCCAATCGCATTGTCACTGAACCAGCTCAAGTGGTCCGCATTCACGGAGCAGAACAACGGTGACGGCCGTTCGGTTGAAGCCAAGGTCGTTCTCAACTCGCGTGATCCCTTCTCGACGGCGCGCGGCAACGGTGACCTGATCGATGGCATCAATGACGTGCTCGAGGTCGTGACCGGGGCGGGTAGCCTTGGCACCGATATCAAGTCGCTCAAAAAGACCTCCGGGACCACGACCCTGCAGGACTACGATCACTGGGCCGCCCAGGACTCTCTCGATGTCATGACCACCACGCTCTTTGGGGGCAAGCGGCCGGACCTGCCGCCGATCCCGCTCGGCTACGGCCGTGTGGACGCCAACTCCGACGACAGCACGGGCGACAATCTGTGCAACACCTACATAAACCTGTTCGGCCTGAAAATACCCACACTCAACTGCGAGCTGGCCGTGGACGACGACCCGGGCCATGTTTCCTGGAAAGGTCTGCCCAGCATCCGCGATCTCGTCGGAGGTCTTTCCAAGACCGATCCGTGCTCCACCAACAATGGGAGTGACAGCCCGTCGCTCACCTATGTCATGGCGGTAGACAGGCCGGGGTCTGGGACTATGAGCACGCAGCGCATGGGACTCAACGCTGATGTGAGCGGACCCCAGGGCTCGCCGGCCATGAGGGATGCCCTGATAGGTGACAAACTGACTTCCGCCGCCACTGCATGCGTGTTCTTTCTGCGGCCCGATGGCAACGACACGAGCCAGGTCGGCATTTCCAGGTCCGACGGCCGGCACGAGTTCGCGAGCCTGTACAACCCCTACTGGCAGGCACGCCTGACGACGCCGGACAGCAACTGGGTCTCGACGCTGTACGCACTGATTGGTCGGCCGGGCCTGGACCGGGCGACGCAGTGAGCCGCCAACGACCCCATCACATCAGGAGCCAGGCCATGCGCAACCATCCCAGGAACCTCCAGAACGGGCAGGCCATGAGCGAGTTCATCGCTGCAATGGCCCTGTTCATCCCGCTCACCCTCGGTGTCATCTACGTTGGTAAGTATGGTGACATCAAGCACCAGGCGATCCAGGCCAGCCGCTATGCGGCCATGGAGCGCGCCCTGGACCCCAGCGCTCACGAGAGTAACGCCGTGATCAAGAACGAGACGGTGGCGCGTTTCTTCCGTGACGGCGGCCGGTATGTCATTGCCCGGGACGAGCAGGCGCAGGAGGCGACCCGAGGAGACGAAAATCCGAACTGGAGCCAGATCAACGGCGATCCGTTGCTCGCTCACTACGCCGATATCGAGGTCTCGTTCGCGTCGCCCCCCGCAGCGGGTAACGGCGGCAACGCACCCATCGACAGCGACCTGCTGAAGCCGGTCAACGCCGCGAGCGGCCAGTTCTTCAATGAATTGAAAACGGGTTTCGGCGTGCAGGCCAGGGTCGAGGTGCCTGTGGCCAACGTCGCGAACTTCAGCCCACTGAGCAACATCAACCTCAGGATCGGTGCGAGCACCGTCATTGCGGGCGATCCCTGGAATGCCGCAGGCGGGGCCGATGTCGCCAACCATATGACAGTGATCTCAGTACCCGGCAGGGCGCTGAAGCAGACCGTGGCCATCCTGAACAACCCGGTCCTCACCCGGTTGTTCGGCCTGTTTGTCGACACTCCGCCGCCGCAGTTCGGTTGCGTGAAACCGGATGTCGTGCCGGAGGGAACTGCGCCCGGAGCGCTCTACGATCCCACGGACAACCCGATCAGCCCCAGCAACCCGAACGACAAATGCTACTGAACGAGGAAGACAGCCCCATGCGCACCAGAACAAACACCCCTTGGAGCTCACCAGCTGCGTGGTGTGCGAGTGTGATGCTCCGATTTGCCGGGCGCGCCCTCGAGGCCTGCGCGGTTGGAACCGTCCTCACCGTACTTGCGGGCCCCGGTCATGCGTTGGCCGTGGAACCGTGGCCCCAGATGCCGCTGCCGCCCAAGGCCAACGTTCAGTGGGTCGCGCAGAGCATGCGGGTGAATGGTGTACCGACTCGTGTGATGCAATTCCAATCGTCGGTGGGTCGCGCCGAGATGGTTGCGTACTACCGCGCTCACTGGTCCGGCGGCTATGAGCACGAGCCCTCGGTCCACGTTCTGCCCACTCAGAGTGTGGTCGGGCAGCTGCACGGCGCCTATCTGATGACGGTCAAGGTCGAGGACGCCGCGCACGGCGCCAGCCACGGTTTGATCTCGATCGCACAGGTGATCGGAGTGGAGGCCGACCTCAATCCAGGTCAACTGCCGATGATAACCGGCGCCCACGTAGTATCGGTCGTGGAATCGGACGACCCGGGCAAACACAGCCGCGACACCGTCGTACTCGCCCCGCAACCGCCGGCATCCGTGATTCAGTTCTACCAGGCCTCGTTCGTCAACGCGGGCTGGCAGCAGGTCCAGGGCAAAGACACCTTCCGGGATTCCGGTGGTCCCGTTGGCAGTTTCGTCGCCTTTGCGCGGGACGGTAACGAGATGCAGTTGACTGTCGTCCCGACGCCCAAGGGACGAGGCAGCACCGTGCTGGCCAACCTTGTGACCAAGGACACTAGGCTCAGCTCGTATTGATCTTCATAGTCAGTCTCAACCGGACCATCGGACTACCTTCATGAGCCGCATACACAGCAACACGAAACGAGCCTCGCGGCAGCGCGGCCAGTCGATGATCGAATACACCGTGATTTGCACCGTACTTGCGGCCTTCCTGTTTGCGGCGGCGTCGCCTGCTGGCAGGCAGATGGCCGACGCCGTCCGTGCCTTTTACGCCAACCTAACCTTTTTCCTGTCCCTGCCCTGAGGAGAGATCGATGAAATTCGCCCTGAAACTCCCGAAACTGAACCGCAACTGGCTGATGCTGGGGGGCGCGATCGCTCTGGGCGTCGTGGCGCTGGTCCTCAGCAACAAGCTGCTGCACGACCGCCTTGCCCAGGTGGACGCGGAGGCTCGCGGCAGGCACAAGCTGGTTACCGTCGTCGTGGCCAAACAGGACCTGCCGCTCGGCTTCAAGATCCAGCCGCGTGCCTTTGCGATCCGTCAGATCCCAGCCGAGTACGTGCATGCCTCGTCCATCGATCCACAGCATTTCGCGCAATTGCTGGGGCGAAAGCTGGTCGCCCCGGTGGCGGGGGGCGAAGCCCTTCTGCAGGTGCACGTGGAGTCGCCGAGCCAGGTCTTCTCCTCGACCTTGGAGAATGGCAATCGTGCGCTGACGA
>Ga0137403_10005053_pt1 | contig 15375 bp, 14 predicted proteins | sample CZOMad2_1_16fung_FD_122057 | JGI IMG/M metagenome (GOLD analysis project Ga0137403, IMG submission 122057) | Vadose zone soil fungal communities from Angelo Coast Range Reserve, California, USA - CZOMad2_1_16fungal (Hybrid Assembly) | ecosystem: Environmental > Terrestrial > Soil > Vadose zone... | reverse complement strand
ACTGGTCGCTCTGCACCGCGATACGGGAGCGCTGCTCGGGAACATTGCGTTACCTGGGGAGCCAGACGTCATCATGCAGGATTCGGAATTGGCTCGCTTGTACGTCGCGATCGGATCACCAGGGGTCGTCAGCGTCATTGACGAGCGGCGCCTGCAGACACTAGAGACGCTCGCGACTGAACCAGGGGCACATACCATCGGCTGGAACCCGGATACCCGCATGCTGTACGCCTTTCTCCCTGGCAGTGGCGGAGCGGCAATATTTGTAGACCAGAAAGTATAAGGAGCAGAAATGGCAGATTCGAAAGTTAAATCGGCGGAGCGATTGCACGTTGATCAGAGCTCGGTAGAAAGCAAAATCGGCTTAGGGCCGCTCGTTGGTTATTTCCTAAGGCTCGGCACAATCGGCTTCGGTGGGCCGGCCGCGCTGGTCGGTTTCATGCACAGAGATCTCGTCGAGCAGCGGCGGTGGATCACTGAGGACACTTACAAGCTGTCGCTAGCACTCGCTCAAATCATGCCGGGACCGCTTGCAGCACAAACTGCAATTGCCATTGGCTATTTCGAAGGCGGTGTTCTCGGCGCAACTCTGGTCGGTCTCGGCTTTATTATTCCCTCGTTTTTGATGGTGATTGCGATCTCATTGGCTTACGTTTCTTATGGTGGTCTGTGGTGGATGCAAGCGCTCTTCTACACGATTGGCGCAACCGTCATCGCCATCATCGCCATTGCTGCGTATAAGCTGGCGCGCAGCACCAACAAGCGTAATCCGCTCCTTTGGGGCATCTTCGCCGTCCTCACAGTCGTAACCGTGTGGGCGCAAACGGAGTTGGCGGAGTTCTTCATTCTTGCCGGACTCATCGTCCTGATTTTTCAGGCTTGGCCAGGTTGGAAGCCTGGAATTCTCATGGTGCTTAGCTGTATCGCCCTGGGCATCGCTGTTGGGCTGATGGAGGCATGGCTCGGGCAGGCGGGTACAGGTAGCAATAGTGGCCACGTGTTGACTGAGATCCTATTGTTTTTTACCAAAGCCGGCGCGTTTGTGTTCGGCAGCGGCCTGGCAATCGTTCCGTTCTTGCACCAGGGGGTCGTGCAGCAGTTCGGTTGGCTGAACGAGCATCAGTTTTTGGACGCTGTGGCCGTCGCGATGATCACCCCTGGTCCAGTTGTCATAACAGTCGCTTTCATCGGTTTTCTCGTTGCCGGCTTCGCGGGAGCAGTCATGGCGTCAATTGGTATCTTCTTACCGGTGTATGTATTTACCGTCGTGCCGGCACCCTGGTTTAAACGCCATCGCGACAATCCTCAGCTTAAAGCCTTTGTTGACGGCGCCACCGCTGCTGCGACCGGCGCGATCACGGGCGCAGTGATCGTGTTGGGCGCGCGAGCAATCACAGATCTGCCGACAGCAGCAATCGCGCTTATCAGTTTAGGCGTTTTGTGGCGCTACAAAATTTCGGAACCGATTATTGTCACCATCTCCGGACTGGTTGGATTGATACTCTGGCCCCTGGTGCGGGGAGGGTGATCGCAGACGCATAGGAGGCGAAAGATATGAAATGGATAACCCGAGCCAGACCAAAAGTAGATCGCGTCGCCTGTCCGTGGCTGATCAAACGATTCGTTGATCCTCAGGCCGAATTTCTCTATGTCCCAACGGATCAGGTGATGGAGGTCGCGCAGCGCGAAGGTGCGACACCGTTCGATGTGGCGAACGTCGAACTCGGACACAATGGCCCTGAGTGCAGCTTTGACGCCATCATAAAAAAGTATCAGCTCACCGATAAAGCGCTGCAGCGACTTGCGGTGATTGTCAGAGGAGCCGATACGGCCGCGAAGCATCTGACACCCGAATCACCAGGCTTAGAGGCAATTGCCGAGGGTTTCAGACTCGTCTACAGCAATGACCACGAGCTACTGGAACGGGAGTCGTCCGTGTACGACGCGCTGTACGCGTATTGCCAGCAAACGACTGGGCAAAACAGATCCGCCGGAGGTCCCACGAATTAGTGAAGCGTTAGAAACCACAGTGACCAAAAGGAAGAGGAACCATGACATACGAAATCAAAACGCTATCCTGCAACCCTGCCAAACTGAAAGGCCTGTCCGAAAAACTTATCGTCAGCCATTATGAAAACAACTACGGCGGTGCGGTAAAGCGTCTCAATGCCATCACAGCGCAGCTAGAGTCTCTAGATTTTGCCACTGCGCCGGTCTTCGTGATCAACGGGCTCAAGCGTGAAGAGCTAATCGCTAGCAACTCCATGATCCTGCATGAACTCTATTTTGACAGTCTGGGCGGCGGGAGCCAGCCCGAAGGAGATTTGAGAGGTGCACTGGCCCGAGACTTTGGCAGTGTGGAAAAGTGGCAAATCCAATTTGCCGCGATGGGCAAAGCGCTTGGTGGCGGATCAGGTTGGGTATTGCTGACTTACTCACCTCGAGACAAGAAACTCGTCAACCAGTGGGCTGCGGATCATACCTGTTGTTTGGCCGGAGCAAGCCCAATCCTCGCGCTGGATATGTATGAACATTCCTATCACATGGACTACGGCGCCAAGGCGCCAGCTTATGTAGACGCCTTTATGAACAATATCAAATGGGAAAACGTTTCCGCTCTTTATCGAAACCACGAGCGCGCCTAGAGCTCGTCGTCACGCACCCCAAAAAAGGACGTGGATCATGGAACAAGCCGATTTTAAAAAAAATTGGAAAGAAATCGTATCAGGTTTCCTGAAGTTGGGGGCCACAGCTTATGGTGGTCCTGCCATTTATGGTATCTTGCAGGCCGAGCTGCAAGAAAAGCGTCGGTGGGTATCTAAAGAACGCTTCGTCGAAGGGCTTTCCCTGGCCAACCTAATTCCTGGAGCTACTCTGACACAGTTCTGCATGTTCCTCGGGTATGCGCGTGGAGGTTTCTGGGGCGGTTTGCTCGCGGGACTCTGTTTCGTGCTTCCCGCCTTCGGCGTCATGCTCGCACTCACACTGATTTACGCGCACCTGGGTGCGACACCGATCATGCGCGGCGGGCTCTACGGCTTGGGACCTGTGGTGGTGGGGATTTTCGTCGTTGCTGTCTATCGTCTCAGCAGGTCCGAGGTCTCGACGTTTCTCCAGATTATAATTGCCCTTGCAGCGGCGGCTGCGGTGGTGTTCAGCCCCGTTGGAGTTGCGCCAACCCTAGCGCTTGCGGCCGGGGCGGGAATCTTAATCTTTCATTCGCTGCGCGCTGGCGCGCTTATCCTCGCTGTAATGACCGCCTTTCTCATCGGGGCGAGTTTTGGTCCGTGGGGTCCAATGTCACTCGTCGCGCTTCCCGCGCAAGCAACCGCGTCGGCACACCCAGCAAGCCTCACGGATATTGGTACGTTCTTTTCAAAGATCGGGGCACTGACATTCGGGGGCGGCTTAACGATAATAGCGCTTATCCAAGAACAGGCGGTTGATCAGTATCACTGGCTCACACATCAAGAGTTCATTGACGGGCTTGCGCTCGGCCAGTTCACTCCAGGGCCGATGATAATCGTTGCAGCGTACGTCGGCTATAAGGTTTCGGGGTTGGGCGGAGCGGCGATCGCGGCCGCGGCGATTTTCTTGCCGTCGTTCGTCATCACGTTGCCAATTCTTCCAATCTTTGAGCGCGTCAGAAAGCTCGTGTGGACCACAGCAGCGATGAAAGGCATCGGACCAGCTGTAATGGCAATTCTTGCAGTTAAACTTGTCCAGATGGCGCCTCATGCTCTTCCTGATTCTGCGGCCGTCGCCATTTTAATCGCGACCGTTATCGCATTGCTAATGTCGCGCACTGGCCCAGTTAAAATCATGATTGCCGGTTCGGTTTTCGGTGTGCTGCGAAGTCGATTCTTTTCGCTTCCAGGAGTGCAGCAAACGTTCTTCATGAGTCTTCGTGCCAGGGTCTAAGATATTTCTAGAGTCGGCACACTAAACGCTGGTGCTACTGCCCGTGCTGTACGAATGGGTTAAACACGGTGTAACCGGCAGACTGCAGGCAATGAAATTCTATGATGTAGTTAATCCAACATCGTTTACGTGGCGTATCGCATTGCCGTGGAGTATGATTTTTTTTATGAGCGCTGTCGACCATTCTCATCCTCATAGCGATTCAGATCATAGCCATCATGATCACACCCACGGGACGATCGATCCGGAACTGCTCACCACAGAGCGCGGTATTTGGGCGGTCACAAGTGGTCTCTCATCGGCCTGGCTGTCACGGCTGCATTCCAAGTGGTTGTCGTCTTCTTTTCTGGAAGTGTGGCTCTGCTTGCCGACACGATACACAACATTGCCGACGCGGCGACCGCCATTCCTTTGTGGATTGCGTTTACCCTGGCGCGGCGACAATCCTCCCGTCGCTTCACTTACGGTTATGGCCGTGTGGAAGACGTAGCCGGGGTCATGATCGTCCTGACCATCTTATCCAGCGCGCTTCTGGCTGGCTACGAATCCATCTACCGTCTACGCAATCCGCAACCCATTGACCATTTATGGGCAGTAGTGTTGGCGGCGATCATTGGGTTCGCCGGTAACGAGGCTGTGGCGATCTTACGCATCCGAGTAGGTAAGCAAATCAACAGCGCCGCGCTCGTAGCCGACGGTTACCATGCGCGTGTGGATGGTCTCACTAGCCTAGCGGTCCTGTTCAGCGCGGTTACAGTCTGGCTCGGTTATCCATTGGCAGATCCGATCGTAGGCCTCGTCATCACGGTTGCCATCCTGGCCATTGTTTGGGAGTCAGGAAAAACTGTTTTTACCCGCTTGCTTGACGGTGTTGATCCTGAAGTGACCGACGAAATCACCCATGCGCTGAACCATGCCCAAGGTGTACGCGACGTTACAGAAATACGGCTACGCTGGTCGGGCCATCGTTTACACGCCGAGATCAATCTTGCTGTAAGTCCAAAGCTGTCGGTCGCTGAAGGACACGCGATTGCTGTGGAAGCGAGGCACCAGCTGATGCACAGCCTGCCTTATCTTTCGAATGTCACGGTCCACGTCGATCCGGAAGATCTGTCCGGAGAAAAACATCATGGCTTCACAGAGCAAACCACGATGGCTAGTCGTTAAGGTGCGAGAGAACCGCGCACGAGATTCTAGCTCTGCGGCGACCCAGCAATAGCTTTTTCGATGTCCGGAACAGCGTTGGGATAGGCTCTGGTTGCGAACACGAAAACTATTTTCGCCTCTTCCAGTTTGCACAGAATTTCCACCGTGCGCACGTAGTGGCCGTCCTTCGGATGGCCGACAATGACGGCATCTTGCAAGATCGCAAACTCAACAGAATCCACTGCACACTTCTCGGTAAGACCGTCGTAATGATCGAGAGACATCTCAATTAGCACATTCATGGTGAGAAGCTAATCACTCGATTGCGGCGTATTTTACCGAGTGCCCGACGTAGAAGATCATCCAATCAACCGCCGAAGCCGGTATAAAGCATGGCCCCGACAGCGTAGATCACTGTTCCGCCCACGACTAACCAAATAAGGATCTTCATCCACAAAGGGAAATCTTCCACGATTCTCTTCCTTTCCGACGGATTTGGTATGCCGCCAAAGACGGTTACGTAGACCAACCCCGACAAAGGCTCAGCCAAGGGTGGCTACCTCTAATTTAGAGTGACAGTGGAAAAGGAGAGTTGGTCTAGATGAGAAATACGCGGTGAAGCTTATGGAGTTGGGAGACCCTCTGGAATGATAAGACCGGGTGAATAGGCGACTGAGCGGCCGTCAGTCGAAGGAGCGCAGGATAAAATAGCTGCACATGGTCTGCCGATTCAACAATGTTATTTGCCAGGTTGGCGCGGTGCTTTAAATAGGGCAGAGACTGGTCAAGTGGACCCTGGCTATAAGCAGTGGCCTCGCTGTCAAACTCAAGGTCTTCTAACAGATCAATCCCTGAAAGAATGACCCAGGAAAATAGCAGCAAGATGGCCAGAGACTTTCTTAGCATCAGGTCAGAATATCGAACCAAAGCAAGCAATTGTCAACGATCCGTTTCGTATGACATCGAAAGTGTTTCGAATCCGTTTTCTCAGCTTCTAATCGATCATCCTTTTCTTATCGGTTATCCAGCTGACAACCTTATATGACAAATGCTTGTGGATTTTGTAAGCTCTACACGATTTCGTACAGTGATCGGCTTGACTAATTTTAGGAGGCCGGAAGCGTGTCCACAATTGCACTTGAAATGATCGCGATCTTCTTACTTCTCATCGCGAACGGCATCTTTGCCATGTCGGAGATTGCCGTGGTTACCGCGCGCAAATCGCACTTGCAGGACTTGGCCAACAAAGGCAAGGCCAGGGCACGCGCGGCATTGGATTTGGCCAATGCCCCCAATCCTTTTCTCTCCACGGTTCAACTCGGCATAACTCTCGTCGGCATCCTGGCCGGTGCCTTTGGCGGCGGCGGTCTTACCGAGTGGACGGCGGCGGGATTGAGCACGTTCCCGGTGATCGCTCCCTACAGTCGATCGCTCGCTCTTGGCATCGTTGTACTAGGTATCACCTACTGCTCCGTGATCATCGGCGAGCTGGTGCCCAAACGTCTGGCCCTGGGCCATCCCGAATCGATCGCCATGTTCATGGCTCCCCCTATGGGTTTGCTGCTCAAGCTCTGCGCTCCTGCGGTCCATCTCTTGAGCATCTCCACCGATTTAGTTTTTCGCCTATTCGGTAAGCGCTTCGACGAACAACCGTCGGTGACGGAGGAAGAGGTCAGAACGTTGGTTCGGCAGGGTACAGAGGCCGGCGTTTTCGAAGAATCTGAGCAGGACATGGTTGAAGCCGTGTTCCAGCTCGGCGACAAGAGCGCCCGCGCATTGATGACACCCAGGACTCAAATTGTCTGGCTCGATGCTGACGATTCCGTCGACCGGATTCGCGCGAAATTAACCGATAGCGGTCATTCTCGCTTCCCGGTCTGTGCGGGAAGCCTGGATAATGTCACGGGTGTGGTGCAGGCGAAAGATTTGTTGGCGAGCCTGCTCTCGGGCAAGAGTGTTGACCTTAAAGCGTCCACACAGCAACCGGCTTTCGTGCCGAGGAGTATGACGGCGTTTCAGGTGCTCGACCATATCAAGCAATCGAGCAGCCACATTGTCCTGGTAGTCGACGAATACGGCGGTATCGAGGGACTGCTTACCCACCACGATATGCTCGAAGCGATTGCCGGCGATATGCCGCTCGGTAAAACGCCGCCGGAGCCCAAGGCCGTACAGCGAAAAGATGGCTCTTGGTTACTCGATGGAATGCTGTCGGTGGACGAGTTCAAAGAAATCTTCGACCTGGACAATCTACCGGGAGAAAAGAAGGACACGTTTCAAACCTTGGGTGGATTTATCTTCACTCAGATGGGGCGCGTTCCGTCAGAGTCTGAACAGTTTGAGTGGAACAGTTTGCGTTTTGAGGTCGTCGACATGGACGGAAAACGCATCGACAAGGTCCTCGTGTCGTCTGTTCAGAACAAAGAGAGCCAAGACACCTAAGACCTTCCACCGACAACGCTGGCATGCAGCTCTCCCCCAACCGCCGTGGGCACAACTGCGAGCTAGAGTGGCCACTTTCAGAACAGCAACAGTCCGAGGCCGTGGCTCCGAGCGAAATCAGCGGACGTGTGAATTGCGTCCGTCCAGATCCGTTAGTAGAGAGCGCACAAACGCGCCCGATTTACTGCGGAGTTGGCTCACGCAATTTCGCCCGGTGAAAGCGCTCATCACGGGCGGTTATTCTAATTCCTAGTGGGTGCGCTCAAAACGTCAGGCTTCTTTGACAGAAGACACGAATGGTTCTATATCGAAAATCGATAACGAAATGCAGGAATCTATTAAGAACACGACTAATGACAGACGGGATCAGGACCTATACGCAGGCTTGATCCGTCTCCACATTCTTCACCACGCCGCCAAAGCGCCGGTTTTCGGTCTCTGGTTCATCGAAGAACTCGGACGGCACGGTTACAAGCTCAGTCCTGGGACTCTTTATCCTTTGCTTCATGGCCTCGAACGAAAAGGATACCTCCGATCAACGAGCGAACGGTCGGGCAGGAGCGTGCGGCGGATGTATCAGGCGACTGCTCTGGGGCGCAAAGCATTAGCGGCCGCGCGACAAAAAGTCAGCGAGCTCTTTGGCGAGCTATTGGAAGAGGAATGAACCGAATCATCAAGCGATTGACAACCAATGAAACGAACAATGAAGGGAGGATCACATGAAATATGCCACCTACCTTTGGAGCGCATTAACAATCTGTGTGGTTTTGATCGTTGTTCTTTTAATTTGGATCAATAGATTGGACAACCGGATGCGTAGTCTTGGCGACCCGAATCGAGGTGCACTAACCACTCTTCAAGATTCTCTAAAGCGTGTACAGGCAGACCTCACAAGTGTAAAAGAACTAGCACCCGGGCTAGGCGAGTACATGACAACGATTCAACTACACGCGGGGAAACTCTGGTTTGCCGCCAGGGCTACGAATTGGGACTTGGCGCAATACGAGCTTGACGAACTGAAGGAAACGATGGAAGCAGCTAAAGGCTTAAACGCCGAGAAGAACGGAATCAAAATCTCAAACGTGCTGGACTCCGTTCTTCAGACTCAAATTGCCGAGTTAGATAAATCCGTAAAAGGTAAAAAACAAACTGATTTTCAAAAATCCTACGATGAGACTCTAAGCGCGTGCAACGGCTGTCACACCGAGGCCGGTTATAAGTTCATTCGTATCATCCGACCCAGCGCTCCGCCCGTCACCAACCAGCAGTGGTAAATTTTAATATTTGGAGGAGACCATGACAAAAACATCTATTCAGACGCGATATTCAATTCTCAGGAAAATGCTTGCCGCGCTTGCGATCGCGGTTAGTGTTTTTCTCTGCCAAGGGGCCGTCTCGGCATCGGCCCAAACCATTGTGGACGAATGGGATAAAGTGCAGGCGCCGAAGCCTCCGGAGTTGAAACCTGTAACGCTCGATCCTAAGACAACCGCACTGCTGGTTCTCGATTTTGTTAAACAGACCTGTAATGCCGAGAGGCGGCCGCGCTGCCTGACGTCGGTCCCTAAGGTTCAAGCTCTGTTGAAACTCGCCAGAGACAAAGGGGTGGTGGTCGTCCATAGCATCACTACGGCAGCGACTCCGGCTGATATCGCGAAAGAATTAACTCCAGCCGAGGGGGAACCGATAGTTAAAGCGCCGGCGGATAAGTTTTTTAAGACTGACTTGGAAAAAATCCTAAACGACAAAGGCATCAAGATGGTCGTGATCGTGGGCACCGCTGCTCAGGGCGCCGTGCTCAACACTGCCAGCCAGGCCGCGTTCCGGGGACTGCAAGTCATCATCCCCGTAGACGGTATGTCAGCGGAAAACACTTATTTTGAGCAGTATACCGCTTATCACTTGGCGAATTCTCCCGGCGTCGGGCAACAGGTAACACTGACCAAAATCGATCTGATCAAATAGCCGGTAAGACAAAAAAAATCATAACGAAGCACGGAAAGAAAAACCCGACAATGATTCAACTAGGGCAAGCTCAAAAAAATCAGCTGACAGCGCTTAAGAAGGAATGTAAACGACTGCAAAAACAGCTCGAGGCGATCCACAAAAAAACCGGATACGAAGACCTCGCGCATGGAGCACTCGCGCTCGAAATCGCTGAACATACAGTGGAAGAGACTCTCGAACACACCGGCCTGGGTGGCGAGATTCAACACAAGCGAAATCCAAAAGCACACCGGCAGGCTAAGCAATGGCATAAGATCGTGAAAGGGTTGCGCGTCCAGGGCGGTAAATTTCTTAAAACGCATCCTAGCGAGGATCTGGAAACCGCTCTGAAAGCATTGGAAATCGCCGAGGGTTCACTTGAAGAGGTGGCCGAGCACTATGAATGAGCACGTCGAGATTGTCGCGGATCAGGTCATGCCTACTCAGAGCCAGGTTTCGCTCCTGGAGATTCTTTGGGTCTCCACACGATTAGGCTTGACCTCTTTTGGCGGCCCCATCGCTCACCTTGGCTACTTTCACGAGGAATACGTAAAGCGCAGAAAGTGGATAGATGAGCAAAGCTACGCTGATCTCGTGGCCCTATGCCAGTCTCTTCCTGGGCCGACCAGCAGCATGGTGGGTACTGCAATCGGATTCACCCGCGCCGGCTTGGCCGGTGGACTCGCGCACTGGTTTGGCTTCACGCTACCATCGGCACTCGCCTTGATTGCGTTTGCCTACGGCCTTGGAGACATTGGCGCGGCAAGCGGCGCCGGCTGGTTGCACGGGTTGAAGCTCGTTGCCGTGCCGGTCGTTGCTCTGGCAGTCTGGGGAATGGCGCGCACACTTTGTCCCGATCGCGAACGGGCCACGCTCGCCATTCTCACGGCCATCGTCGCTTTAGCGTCGCCCACTACGCTCGGGCAGGTTATGCCCATAATTATTGCGGGATTTATCGGATGGTACTTTTTCCCTCCGGCAAACACGCCTCCTGCCCTTCATATTCGCGTCCCGATTAGCCGCTTGGTAGGGACGATTTCATGGGTGCTTTTCTTTGGACTTTTGCTTGGGCTCCCCGTGGTCCGTCAAGTTGCTTCCAGCCAATCACTAGCCGTTTTCGACAGTTTTTATCGTGCCGGGGCTCTAGTTTTCGGCGGGGGCCACGTTGTCCTGCCCTTGTTGCAGGCCGGAGTCGTGGCGCCGGGTTGGGTATCAAACGAGCAGTTCGTCGCCGGCTATGGCGCAGCCCAAGCGCTTCCTGGACCTCTTTTTACCTTTGCCGCTTATCTCGGATTTGTTATGCAGCCAGAGCCTAACGGCCTGGCCGGTGCGGCTGTCGCGCTCGTTGCAATCTTCCTCCCAGGCCTTCTGATGACGGCTGGTTCGCTGCCATTTTGGGATTTACTTCGCTCACGCGCCGGTTTCCAATCCGCGATCCGTGGCATCAACGCGGCTGTCGTAGGTCTTCTCCTTGCGGCCTTTTACAATCCTGTGTGGACGAGCGCAATTTTCAAGCCCCTAGATTTTGGGCTTGCCATTCTCGCTTTCGGATTGTTAGCTTTCTGGAAGTTGCCGCCCTGGCTGGTCGTTGTGCTGACTGCCGTCGGAGGCGAAGTCATTGCCTATATTTAAATCCGCTGAGAATTCTACTGGATTCTTATTCAATGATTTCGTGAGAAACCTGAGCCTGCCTGCTCAGACACGCGCCGGCGCTTCGCCCGTTTCTGCAGGCACACTCTCGCGAACCTCGAATCTCCGGACAGACGCAACGGCCGCAAGTCCAGCGGCGATCGACGTGACGAGCAGCCCTCCTACGGCAGTCGTGCCGACAGGGCCGATCGCCGAGGCCAGGGCGCCCGCTTCGAATTGTCCGAGCTGTGGACCCGTGTTCGTAAACATGCTGTTCACGCTCGTGACCCGGCCCCGAATCTCATCGGGCGTTACCAGCTGATTGATCGTGTTGCGTAGAACGAAGCTTACTGTGTTGGCCGCCCCCGCGGCGGCGAGCATCAGGAACGAAAACCAGAAGAGATGCGAGACGCCGAAGAGCGTCGTGAAGACCCCGTACATACCCACGCTCACGAGAACCCACGCTCCTGGCCGCCGTACCTGCGTCCGTACGCTCATCACTGTTCCCATGACGAGAGCTCCCGCCGAGGTGGCTGAGTAGAGGAGCCCAAGGCCCTGGGGCCCGACGCCGAGGATGTCCCGCGCATAGATCGGCAGTAGGGCTCGACCGCTCCCGAAGAAGTTCTGGGCAAAATCCAACGCCATCATTGACAATATCACCGGGTGCGTCCATACGAACCCCACTCCTTCGCGCAGAGCCTGCATGGAGACGGCACCGCGCCCGCGAGCGACCTGGGCGAGGGGCCGCATGATGCCAAGCGCGGCGAGCATCGCGAGCCATGATACCGCGTCGACCGCGTAGCATAGCGTGGGTCCGCTATGAGCGAGCAGAAGGCCCGCCAGTGAGGGACCGACGATGGTCGCCACGTGGCGTTGCGTGCCACTCAGTGCGAGCGCATTGGTCAGATCGTTGCGAGGGACAAGGTTCGGGATGATTGCGGTCCGCGCCGGCTGCTCGAGCGCGCTGAATAGCGCGAGAAACAGGCTGGCGACATATAGGACCGGTGGAGAGACCCATCCTACAAGTGTCATCACGGCGAGAGTGGCCGAGACACACATTTGAGCAACCTGCGTCGCCATCATGAGATGACGCCGGTTCACTGCGTCGGCCAGAAGTCCTCCAAAGAGGAGCAACGCCAGCATCGGAGCGCCACGGGCCAACCCCAAGAGGCCGAGTTCAAGCGGCGAGTTGGTCAGTTCGTAGATCTGCCAGGCCATCGCCACCGTGGTGAACTGGCTTCCCACCAGGGAGACGACTGATCCGCTCCAGTAAATGGCGAAGTCGCGGTGACGGAGCGCGGCGACCGGAGTCTGTCCCGTCCGATCATCCTCCAGCGCATTACGCGCCGATCCCTGCTGGTTGTCTCTCATAAAACTTCCAGCCCGTATATTGGCGAGGTTGGCTGTGACTCTGCCGGCGGCGTAGTCTCGTGTGCCGCCACTTGTGTACTACCCGCTCCGCTTCGCTGGTCACGGTTCTGACGAATCGCCGAAGCATGCTTACTCATGGCGTGCCAACAATAATTGATAGGAGCTCATATTGGAACTCCAGGGAACGAACAAAAACGGGTGTTGACATTTGATGGCACCTTTTTACAGTTTACGCATAAAGGTGAAGAGATACGCGCACGATTAAATCCGAAGTAATCACTCGGTGCATTTTTTGTCCTCAAGCCCACCAACGGGCCGGCGAGTGTTCGCGACGCAGGCAGATTGAGAGATAAATCATGAACCGCAGAAAATTTCTCCAGGTAGCGAGTACATCGGCATTATCCGGCGCCTCGATTCTCTCGGGCTGTGCGTCTGTAATCGACCGCACCGCTAAATCTTCCGCTTCAGCCGCCACCCAGTTTGGCGACGCAGCGCATCTTTCATTGCGAATCGCTCCGATTAAACTCGAACTTTCACCAACGCAAACAATCCAAACCATCGGCTACAACGGCAGTGCCCCCGGACCCTTGTTGCGCGTCAAAGAAGGTCAGCAAGTCACCGTCACTGTTCGTAACGACAGCGACGTTCCCGAGCTGGTGCATTGGCACGGGCTCTACGTGCCTTCGGAGGTCGACGGCGCGATGGAGGAAGGCACGCCGATGGTGCCAGCGGGAAGTTCGCGCCAGTATTCTTTCACGGCGCAGCCCAGCGGAACCCGCTGGTATCACACCCACGCCTTCGCCGGCAAAGACCTGCGCCGTAGCTTGTATTCCGGTCAGTTTGGCTTTTTTTACATCGAGCCCAAAAACAATCCAGGCAATTATGACCAAGAAGTTTTTCTCGCGGCGCATCAGTGGAATCCGGAATTCGTCAGCATGCAGGACATACGAAAAGGGCCGCCGCCGGACAACGGCATGGAGGTTATGTATCGGGCCGCCTCGATCAATGACAAAGCGCTTGGACACGGCGAGCCGATCCGAGTAAAAACCGGCGAGCGCGTTTTGTTTCACGTGCTCAATGCCAGCGCCACGGACGATATTCGCCTCGCGTTGCCTGGACATGATTTCAACGTGATCGCACTCGACGGCAACCCGGTACCAAATCCCCGCGCAGTGCCGGTCTTAGTGCTCGCGCCCGCGGAACGCATCGATGCCATCGTCGAAATGAAACAACCGGGTGTGTGGGTCTTCGGCGCAACTGAAGATAGCATGCGGGAAATGGGCATGGGGGTCGTCGTCGAATACGCCGAACAGCGCGGCGCGCCCCAGTGGGCGAAGCCGCAGTCGAGCGGTTGGGATTACACCGTCTTTGGAACGAACACGACGAACCCTGAACCGGATTACCGTTTCAACCTTGTATTTGAAAAAATCCCCGGCGGTCACGGCGGCTTCAATCGTTGGACGATCAACGGAAAATCCTGGCCGGATATCGATCCGCTCCTGGTAAAAGCGGGGCAACGCTACCGGATCATGATGGAAAACAAAAGCGGCGACGATCATCCTGTGCATTTCCACCGCCACACTTTTGAAGTAACGCGGATCGCTGGAAAAACAACATCGGGAATTCGCAAGGACACTGTCAACATTCCCCGTCGCCAAAGCGCGGAAATCGATTTTGTTGCGGATGACCCAGGACTCACGCTTTTTCATTGCCACATGCAACTTCACATGGATTTCGGCTTCATGGCGTTGATGAAGTACGCGTGATGGAATCTTGTTTGCTGAGATTCATGCGAATGAATTGTAAGAGAGCTTCCACGAGTCAACTTCTACGCTGTACTCCTGACCGCGGGTTACCGCCGCGTGCGACTATCTGCTCTCCTCGGGCGGTTTGACGTTGCGAAACACCGTGAAGATCCACAGATCGTAAATTATCTTTAATCCGCCGGCCAACAAGAACGGCAATCCCAGCGTTGGAACTGCCAGAATTGCGCCAGTAAACAACGGCGCGACGGCAGCGCCCGCGTTGCGGGCGACTGAGAGAATTCCAGCCGAAGCCGCGCGTTCGTCGGCATCGACGACAGCCATCGTGTAGGACTGGCGTGTCGGCACGTCGAGCTGCGATAGTGAATTGCGCACGAGCAGCATGAGAACGGCCAATTCGACGTTCGGCATCAATGGCACGAGAAGCAGCAGAAAATTCGACGGCAGGTGGGTGAATACCATCGCGTTTAATAATCCGAATCGGCGAGCGATCGCCGGAGCGGCGAGAAATGACAGGGCGGAGAGAAAATTGGTGCCGAAGAAGATTCCGCCCAGTGAGTTCAAGTCGGTTTTGAAACGAAGAAAAAACCAGTAAGCGACGATGCTTTGCACGATGAATCCCCCGGCAAAAGCGTCCAAGGCGAAAAGGCCGGCAAGCTTGGCGATGATTTGCCGCGACTTTCGCACGCCGAATTTACCGCTTTGAAACCCGGTGCGGCTTTTCGTTTCTCCCTCTCGCGATAGCAAAGCGAACAGGACTGCCAAAACCACGGCTGCCACGACGTAGCCCCAAATCAAGAACCGATAACCGGTGATCGTGGACAAGGACAGGAAAGACGGAATTACCACAGCCAGCGCGCCGACGGCCCCGGCAAATGATCCAACGAGATTATAGGCGGAGAAAATCGCCGTTCTCTGCTCATCGCTGGTCGTCTGCGGCAGAATTGCCTGTTCGATCGAGAGAAATGGGCCAACTTCTTTGCCGGACGGACTGATCGTGCCAAACACTGCGGCGATCGTGAGGAGAATCGGATCATGACTGAGAGCGATGACCGAACCGGCCAACGCCATTAGGACCGCACCGACGATCAAGAGCGCGCGGCGCCCAAACCGGTCG
>Ga0137403_10005052_pt1 | contig 15375 bp, 13 predicted proteins | sample CZOMad2_1_16fung_FD_122057 | JGI IMG/M metagenome (GOLD analysis project Ga0137403, IMG submission 122057) | Vadose zone soil fungal communities from Angelo Coast Range Reserve, California, USA - CZOMad2_1_16fungal (Hybrid Assembly) | ecosystem: Environmental > Terrestrial > Soil > Vadose zone... | reverse complement strand
GCGTTCATTTATTCGACCGATGCGGGCAACAGTTTCACCGATATGACATGGGACGAAACCACGAACCCGGCGCCTCCCGGTACCTGCTGCGACCCGACTCCATACGCACCGAACGGCATGCATCCAGACAGTCACGCGATTGTAGAAGCCCCTGGCACGGACGCCGCCATTTTCGGTTCGGACGGTGGGCTTGTTCGCTCCAGCGGGGTGTTTTCGGACATCTCATCTCAGTGTTCGGGTCGTGGCCTGAACACGACGGACCTGGCAACGTGCCAGCAGTTGCTGTCCGCGGTCCCGAGCTTCCTCTACAACTTGAATGCGGGACTATCGACCCTGCAGTTTCAAAGCGTCTCCTACAACGCACTCGATCCACTGCACAGTGTGCAGGGAGGAACGCAGGACAACGGCACCTTGTTATATTCTGGTTCGACGACATGGAACCAGGAGATCTATGGTGATGGCGGTCAGTCCGGCTTCAACGTTTCCAATCCCTCGCTGCGGTTTAACTCGTTCACCTCCAACTTCCACGATGTGAACTTCCAGAACGGCGACCCGACAAAGTGGGTGATCGCCAGCGGTCCGATCGTGGCTAGCGGGGAGGGAGCGCAGTTCTACTCGCCCATCGTTGCCGATCCTCTCAGCGCGGGGACAATCTTCCAAGGCTCCTTGAGTGTCTGGCGGACTCAGGATTGGGCCGGCAATCAGGCATTTCTCGAAGCTAACTGCCCTGAATTTACTACCTCGGGTGCCAATCCAGCCTGCGGTGATTTCGTTCGCATCGGACCAGCCGGTGCGACCAACCTGACTGCGTCTGTCGCGGACTACCGTGGAACATCTCTCGCGGGCGGCAACGTCGCCGCGCTCGCGCGAACGAGGGCTAATGCTGGAACGCTCTGGGTCGCAACCACGACTGGTCGCGTTTTCATATCACGTAATGCTGATGCGGCAGCGGGCGGCGTGACTTTTACCCGGCTGGATACGCTGCCCAGTGCAGCGGCTGCTCCCGGTCGGTTCGTTAGCTCGATTTACATCGATCAGGCCAACGCCAATCACGCATGGATCTCGTATTCAGGCTATAGTTCGCTAACGCCCTCACAACCAGGACACGTCTTTGACGTGACCTACAATCCGAACACCAATGATGCAACATGGGTGAGCCTCGACGGTGGTACCGGCCCGATGGGCGACTTACCGGTGACAGCCCTGGTTCGATCGACACGGGGAGATCTCTTCGCTGCCACCGATTTCGGCGTCCTCAGACTGGCAAAGGGCACGTCGACCTGGACCGTCGCTGGCACCGGCCTGCCGGCAGTCGAGGTTGCAGGACTGACGCTCGTCAACGGTTCGCACGTACTCTACGCCGCCACGCACGGGCGCAGCATTTGGTCACTGAAAATACCCTAAGCTTTTGGGCGGGGTAATAAAATTTGCCCCGCCCAATTTTCTCTCAATCATGTCAACGTTCCCGAAACCGCTGATCTCTGCCTGCGCCGTGTTGGTCCTGGCCGGCACCGCACTGAGTAACCCGGCGCGACGAGGTTTCGTAGAAGGGCATTTGACGATCGTGTCACGAAGCGAGGTAGAGCTTGCAGATGGAACACCGGATAATGCTACGGCCGAGACCTACGCTGAATATCCGCTGATCGTCTTAAGCCACGACGGCAAAAAAGAAATCGCGCGTGTAACCGCAGACGGAAATGGAAACTATCGTCTCGCACTTCCATCTGGCGATTACATTCTGGAAGTGCAAGGGCGACCGCCTAGGGGCCACCTCCGAGCCAAACCGCAACGGTTCACGGTTGTCTCAAATCAGATTACCCGCGTCGACATGGATATCGATACCGGCGTTCGTTGAATCGCCCTATAACATTGGACAGGATAGCCCTCGGTAACTGGTCCACGGGCATCAGCAAGCTGGCTCCGTATCTCGCGACCTACAAGACCGTGCCTCTAAATAGGAGCAATCCCATTTTGTGGCTACTTTCGATGTTCCGCAGCGCGCGATCACGCCGGGACAGGCTGTGGTCTTTTATCAGGGCGATGTTGTGGTCGGCGGCGGCTGGATCGCCTGAGCCGTCACTGATTCATGCTTTTTCGCGGAAGCCCAAGCACGCTGAGAAAGAAACTGGAAAAAATTGTCTGTGTGCCCAACGCGATGCAAGTCGCGCTGGGGATCACGACGCGCAGAGTCGAGTCGAAATTCAGCTGACCGAATCCCGTAGCCTTCCAGTGCAGTACGGCGGAGAGAGCAGTGCCGACGCCTACCGCCATCAGGATGAATCCCGCCATGAGGCCGACTTCCAGGGTCACGTATCTGAAGAGCTTGTCTAGTCTTGCGTCCGGAGGCAAAAGTCCTTCGGTGATGGCAAACAGTTTGGTAAAGAATGCGAAGCTGACCACCTGGAATCCCACGATCAAGGCCAATCCGGCATAGACCATGGTGTGAACATCAAAAGTGATCGCACCAACGCGTTGTGGACCTGGGAGCAACCAGATTCCCACGGCAAAGCCAACCAACATCAGAAGCAGTCCGGGGTACAAAAAGAGCCAGCGCGGGCTGTACAAGAACATGAAGCGCAGGTTGCGCCAGCCGTCGCGCCACGGGCGCATGTGCGGCGCACGGCCGCGTCCATCCGGAGAAAGGGTGGTAGGCACTTCGGCAATACCGACGCCGGCCAGCGAAGCCTTCACCACCATCTCGCTGGCAAACTCCATCCCAGTGGTGCGTAGTTTTAACCGGTCGTAGGCAGAACGGCTGAAGGCACGCAGTCCGCATTGAAAGTCGCGAGCGGGAGCCTTGAACAGTACGCGCCCGATCGCCGTAAGCGCGGGGTTGCCGAGATAACGGTTCAGCACCGGCATGGCTCCGGGCTTGATGCCGCCGCGAAAACGGTTCCCCATGACCAGGCCGCTGCCCTCTCTCAATTTCTCCAGGAACACAGGGATGTCGCCGAAGTTGTAACTGAGATCGGCATCACCCATCACCACAAAGCGTCCGCGCGCGGCCTCAATGCCACCCATTAACGCAGCACCGTAGCCTCGCTGCGTAACGTCGATGACGCGTGCCCCAAGCTGCGCAGCGATCTGTTGAGAACCGTCAGTGCTTCCATTGTCGGCAACGACGATCTCGGCTGAGAGATTGTGATCAGCGATGGCTTTTTGTGCCTGCTTGATGCAGTCGCCAAGGGTGCGGGCCTCGTTCAGACACGGCATGACGACTGATAGCTCGATGACAGAGTCACCGTTGACCGCGGTTGGGGACATGAGTGGAAATTATTTTCGCGGCGATTATAACATCACCTTTTTGTGCGACTCCTGTCACTCAGAGCGACGTACGAGTGAGATGGCCGTCCCGATCGCGATGCGAATCCTGCCTGACCATTAGGTCAGGCATCGTACGCATCACGCCAAAAGACTCCCTGCCTAAACGCCGTTCATCTGTCAAGCAAATTTCATTTAAAAAAGTTTAATTAATCTGTCATCTGCGTTGACAAAATGCTGGCGACATTTAAAATACGGCACGTTCTAATTTAGAATTTTTATTGTGACCCTATCCACTCCAACCAAACACTCTCCTCTGTTGCACACCGACTTCCCGTCGCTCCCGCTTCATGCCAGCGGGAAGGTACGAGATGTCTACCGGCTCGACGGGCAGTTGCTGTTTGTCGCCACCGATCGCATCTCAGCTTTTGATTACGTGCTGGCGAGCGGCATTCCCCACAAAGGGAAGGTCCTAACGCAAATCTCTTTGTTCTGGTTCGATTTCCTCAAGAACATCGTTCCCAACCACGTGGTGACGACCAATGTCGATCAGTATCCCGGCCCGGTGCGACAGTATCGCGACCAACTGGTCGGACGCTCCATGATCGTGGTGAACGCCGAGATGTTCCCGGTGGAGTGCGTGGTGCGCGGATACGTTTCCGGATCTGCCTGGAAGGAATACAAGCAGAGCGGGGCGGTGTGCGGAATAAAACTGCCGCCTGGGCTGAAAGAATCGGACAAGCTGCCCGAGCCCATATTCACGCCGGCGACCAAGGCCGCGAGCGGGCACGACGAGAACATCCCGTTCTCGGAGATGGTGAAGCTGGTTGGCCACGAAGATGCGGAGAAGCTTCGCGACTACACCTTGAAGATCTACAAAGCGGCGTCAGAACACGCGGCGAAGAAGGGAATCATCATCGCCGACACTAAATTTGAGTTTGGACGATCGGCCGCCGGTATCATTTTGGCGGATGAAGTACTCACTCCCGATTCCTCGCGCTTCTGGCCGGCCGATAAGTACCAGCCCGGTCGCGCGCAGGACTCGTTCGACAAGCAATACGTTCGTGATTATCTGGAATCGATCCAGTGGAACAAACAGCCGCCAGCTCCTGGCCTTCCCCCGGAAGTGGCACAACGGACTAGCGAAAAGTATCTGGAAGCTTACCGCTTATTGACTGGCCGCGATCTGGCAATCTGATCCGCGCCCCAAGATCCACTCGTTTTCTTGCTGGTTGAGAGAGGCCTTGTGAAAGACCAATTGGAAGCATTGATCCTGCAGATGCACAAGAGCGGAATCCTTTACTCGGAAGCGGTGCGTGAGTTCAAAAAGAAGTTCATCCTCACGGTGCTGGAAGAGAACCAGGGAAACCAGTGCCGCGCCGCGCGCGAATTGGGGATGCATCGGAACACCCTCAGCCGGACCATCGCGGAGCTTAAGCTCGATCTGCGCGCAGTACGCAATGGTGTGAGGCGACCGCCCCGCAGTGCCCCGCGTCCGATGGTGATGGAGAAGAAAATCGCCCGCTAAACCGACCTATTCCACAAAGTGAAGAGGCAGCCGATTCGGCTGCCTCTTTTCAGTTCATGCAGAGTGGATCTACCTGCGGCTTGTGCGTCCCTTTTTTGCCGGAGCTTTCTTCGTCCCCGGCTCGGGAGCGGTGCGCACCAGCTTGCCTTCAGTCATGGTGATGACCACCGGCTTCATGGCGTTCGGGTCGTTCGGGTTCGCCGCCTGGCCCACGGTGAACGAATCCACCGAACCGGTCAAACCAGTCTGCGTACCCACTTTGGGAAGGAGTTTTGCAGGGATGGGAGCGACCATATTGACGATCACGTCGGCCCGCTTTTGTTCGATCGCATCCTGGGTGGCGGCTACGCTTAACTGCGTCGGCGTGGCTTGGATGACCACCGCAGCAAACGGCTGCATGGGTTGGCCTTTGATCTTGGCAAGCAGGTTCTGACTGTCTGCGGGCTCGGCGTTACCGAAAACGGTTTCGAGATCCGCGAAGTCCATGGTATTCGCTGGTTTTGTTTCAATCAGCTTTCTCGCCTGCTGCGCCGGGGTCGGTGCCGGCGGAACAGAGAACCCAGCCGGAGGCGCGGTCTCGTTAGCTGCCTGAGCCACTAATTCCTTCCAGTGGTCGTCGGCTGGATCTGCCCCGTGATATTTCAGATATTTGTAGTGCCCGTATTTATCCAGCTGGACATTTCCTTTGCCGAGAGCGACCGCCCTAGCGGCATACCAAAGCCCGATTGGATTGTAGGTTTGCGGCGTCGCACCTATGGGTGGGGTCAAATATGCTAAAGCCGCTCCATAGACGTCGTTGAGGCTGTTCGGATCAAGCTGCACCGCTTGCGTAAAGTACTTCTGCGCATTCGCAAAATCCTTTTGGTTTAGCGCGCCACTTCCAGCTGCTCCATTGAAGATAGTCGCCATCTGCTTCTTCTGGGTCTCGAACTCAGCGTCGGGCGTGCCGGCGGGCTTGGCGAAACATTGCAACGCAGATAGTCCTTTTTGTCCATATTGCAAGAGTTGCTGACTGTCCTGTTGGATCGTCGCAGGGTTGGGCGTGCCTTCGATCGCAGCCCGTTTGGTGTACGCCATCAGCGCCAGCGCTCGCACTGCATTGGGATTCACCTGCAGCAGACGGTTGGCGGCGTCCTGCATCTTGGCAGCGTCGTTAGCCTGCTGGTAGGCGCCCATCAGAGCTTCAAGGGCATCGTCCTTAACGACGGTGTTTGGATATTGGAGCAGGAACTGCTCCAGTGTCTGTGCCTTGGTGGCAGCGTTCGCCTGACCAAGAGCATTGACGTAGGTGTTGTACTCCGCCTGGTCCTTGATCTCTTTCTTCTGCGTGGCAGGCTGCGGCGGACAGCCCGGAGGCAGGTTAGCGGCGGGCTGCGCCGGTTGACCAGGTTGCGCTGGTTGACCAGGCTGGGCAGCTTGTCCGGGCTGTGCGGGCTGGCCAGGCTGCGCTGGTGCTGTGGGCTGCGCTGCCGGCTGTTGCGGCGGCGGCGCTGGCTGTTGTGGAGTGGCTGGCGTCGGTGGCAGAACGGTGACAGTGGACTTCTGTTCTTGTTTCTGCTGCCCAAAGGCCATGGCGCTACAGAGCGCCAGAGAAGCCAACAAACCGCTGATCTTGTTCTTGCTCAACTTCATTCTTCCGTGCTCCTTAAAAGCAAACTTTGAAACTCATCGGATCGGCGGCCGGTTTTCTTACGCACCACTGCATATCGGCTCGGTGATTCCCGCCAAACCACTGATTATAGAAACTTAACCTCGATTAAGGCAAGCTTCTTAATCAACTGGCGGCCAATTCATATACTGATTAACAAGTTAAGATGCGGAAAGTTGGTAGCTGGATGGTTCTGCCAACCTCACAGGAGCCTTCATGAGCAGTGAATTAGCGGGTCAGGTAGCAGTAGTGACCGGCGGCGGACGCGGCATTGGGGCAGCCATTGCGCAGCGGCTCGCCTCCATGGGCGCGACTACGGTAATCGCCGGGCGGCATGTGGAACAACTTCGTAAGACCGCCGAAGCCATATCTGCTCACGGCGGCAAATGCGAGGCACTGGCGTGCGACGTTAGCGATTTGAAGTCGGTTGAGGCCTTCGCCGAGCAGGTTCTGAATACATTCAAGCACGTGGATATTCTGGTGAACAACGCCGGGATCGGCGGCTTCAGCGCTCCGCTGCACAAGCTGCCGCCCGAACAATGGGACGCGATCCTCAACACCAACCTGCGCGGTGTCTACTACTGCATGCGTGCTTTCTCTCCTGCAATGATCGAGCGCAGGGAAGGACACATCATCAACATTTCATCTATCGCGTCCAAGAATGCTTTGCCCAACGGAGCTGCGTACTCGGCATCAAAATGGGGATTAAATGGATTGAGTTATTCCGTTGCTGAAGAGTTGCGCGGATACAACATCCGCGTCTCGGTGGTTTGCCCAGGCTCAACCGATACGGAACTCAGCCCGCATGCCGGAAAAGATCCGAACAAGATGCTCAAGCCCGACGATGTCGCCCATGTGGTCGCCATGCTGGTGACCCAGTCGCCGCAATCGTTCGCCAGCGAGATCGTGTTGCGACCCACGCAAAAGCCCTGACTTTGGGCAGTTGCGCGAGGCATGGAAACGCTGTAACCTAGTTTTCCTTATTCCCACAGGAGGTTATCGTATGTCGCGGGACAATAATGGATTTGGATGGTTTTTGGCCGGTCTCGGACTGGGCGCACTAGTAGGTGTTCTTTATGCTCCTAAATCGGGCCGTGAGACGCGTCAGTCGCTGATCGACGCGGCTGAAGAAGGCCGCGACTTCGTGGTGACCAAGGGGCGCCAGGCTCGCGATCAGGCAGGCCAGTACACCGAGCGCGGCAAGGAAGTTTTGGCGGCGCAAAAAGAGCAGTTCAAAGCTGCCTATGAAGCCGGCGTGCAAGCCTATCGCGAGAAGACCGAGAGCAAGGCCTGATCCTCGCAAGCTGACTTCACCATGGAACAATTGAACATTTGGATCGCGATCACGAGTCTTGCCGTGCTGATCCAAGCCGGCATTCTCGTCGCCCTCTTTGTGAGCGTGCGCAAGACCTCCGCTCGCATGGAGGCGATCGTCTCCGATCTGCACAAGAAGACGTCGCCGATCCTGGAGTCGACGCAGGCGATCATGGTGGATTCACGTCCTAAGATCGAGGCCATCACCGACAATCTGCTGGCAGCGTCTACTTCCATCAAGTCACAGGTCGAGCGCCTGGACGCCACGGTGAGCGACGCCGTGGACCGCACCCGCCTGCAGATCATCCGGGCCGACGATCTCGTCACCCGCACCATGGACCGCGTGGAAGAGACCAGCGACGTCGTCCATAAGACGGTGCTGTCACCTGTCCGGCAGATGGCCGGCATCGTCACCGGACTCACCACCGGCATCGGCGCATTCTTCGGACGCCGCCCCAGCGAGCCCGAAGATTCTCAGCAAGATGAAGAGATGTTCATTTAGTAATTGTTCAGAGCGAGGGATTAAAAAGAGAGCGGCTTAGTTGCCGCTCTTTTATTTTTGAATGCTGTATCGTAGTAATCTCTGCTCGATAATCTCTACTGTGAAGACGAATTTCATCAATCTTGTGCACAGCCGATATGTGTCGGGCCGCCGCATCATGCGACTTAAAAACGTCCTCGCTCCTTTGCTGCGGGGGTGTTCCTCGATCCTGGATGTGGGCTGCGGGGACGGGTCCTTAGATGTAGAACTCGGCAAAGAGCTGCCCAATAGTGCAATCAGCGGCGTTGATGTTCTGGTTCGGACTGAAGCCAAGATACCCGTACAGGATTTTGACGGCGCACACCTGCCGTTTGCCGACAAGACATTCGATGCGGTGATCTTTGTCGATGTGCTGCACCATACTGATAAAAAGATCAACCTTTTGCGCGAGGCTGCTCGCGTTTCTCGAAACAAAGTGATCATCAAGGACCATCGTAAAAACGGGATCCTCGCTTTCGAAACTCTTAAATTGATGGATTTCGTCGGTAACGCCCGCCACGGGGTCGCGCTGCCATACCTCTACTTGGCGGAAGATGAATGGCGCCGAGCCTTCCTGGAGTCCGGGTTAAACGTCACTTCAATCGCAACGCGGCTGTCTCTGTATCCGTTTCCGGCCTCGCTGCTCTTCGATCGAGGATTGCACTTTGTCGCAGAACTGAATATGGTTCCTTCAAATCGGACCGACATTTAATCGCATGGAAATTCCATTAACACGCAAGCACCTTGCCCACCGGATGACGAACATCCCGTGGATCCTTTCGCACCTGCGCCGTATCACCAGTGAATCGTTGCTGCGGGTGTCGCCCACGGAATTCGCAAATTATTTCCGCAAGGTCCGCCCTTACACAATGTGTAGCAGCGCGCGGCTCCGTGGACTCTACCGCGCAGCCCGACATGTGGTGGAGAACCGCATTCCCGGCGACGTGGTTGAATGCGGCGTTGCCCGTGGGGGAAGCGCAGCGCTTGTATCGCTAGTTCTGCGTGACCTTGGGTCTGAGAAATCGGTCTGGGGTTTCGACACGTTCGAAGGAATGCCCTCGCCAACCTTGCAAGATCCTGATTACGAGATTGCGAGTCTTTATACGGGCACTTGCCGCGGCACTGTCGAAGAAGTGAAGGGCAATCTTCAGACGCTTGGAATACTCGAGCGGTTTCGCTTCGTACAGGGAAGATTCGAAGACACTCTGCCTGAAACCAAGGTAGGGCCAATCGCGTTACTGCATATCGACGGCGACTGGTACAGCAGCGTCAAGGCATGCTTGGACCATCTTTACGATCGCGTCAGCCCGGGAGGGGTCATCCAGCTCGACGACTACGGCTTCTGGCAGGGAGCGGAGAAAGCCACAGACGAATTTTTGAGCAAACGTAACCTGCCGCGCGGATTGATCAAACTCGATTATTCCGGCCGGCAGATCTGGAAGTCTGCCTCGACGAGCGCCAGTTCCTAATGACAGAAGCCATTTCCTCCCGGATTAGGCGGCTTCTCACGACTGAATCCAGAAGTATCGACAACCGCTTCCTGGGAATGGCCGTCGGGATCTACTGCGTGTTCGCGGTATGGCTGACCGCGCGCAACAGCCCGTGGATCGCTGGGGACAGCATCCGGTACCTTGACCTGTCGCAAGCGATCCTGCGCGGGCACTTCGGCCTGATCCATAACGGCGTATTTGATCCTGAAGCTTGGCGACAGCCAGGGTATCCGGCGTTTCTGGCGTTGGGCTCGCTCGTTGTTGGGAAGTCGCACCTAGCCCTCATCATCCTGCAGCACGGCCTGACATTAACATCGATCATTCTTACTTATTTAGTGGTGCGCAGGGACCTGTCGGTGGTGGCAGCCCGTGTCTTTCTAATCTTGTGTTCCGGATATCCGTTCGTGGCCGAAGCCACCGCAAAATTCCTGAGCGAGTCTCTCTGTCTTTTTCTGATCGGTGTCTCGGTCTATGCGATCTCCGCGCGACGGCCGTGGAGCCCGTACATCGCTGGATTATGTGGAGCTCTAGCAGGGTTGGTGCGCCCCAACCTGATGTTCCTTCCGTTGATCTACGCTTTGGGCTACCTGATAGCACGGTGGGGCGCGCGCAAGGCACTAGCTGTCTGCATCGTCGCTGCAGTCACTCTCGTACCGTGGTCAATACGGAACTATCAGGTGTTCGGAAGATTCAGTCCTATGCTCCCAGGAGGTGGACCAGGTGGGGCTTTGATGGTGGCCGCGTGGGAGACGCAAGTATCCGGGGACACTCTTTTTCAGTATGTGAATTCAGGAACGATCACGCCAGAATTGAGACGCTCGGGAATGCTGGAGTTGCAGGCGCGCATTGATAACCGATTGGGTGTCCCACCGGATAGAGTCTGCATGATGATGGATAGCTTTGTGACCAGCGACAAAATGATCGCGGCGGACGGCATTCTTAAGCGCGAAGCGATGGGAGTTATAAGAACCGCGCCGGGCACTTACTTCTTTCGGACCCTTTGGAACGTGCCGCGCATGTGGTTCTCAGCCGCGGTGGAGAGCAGAATGTCGCCGGTGAAGAGATATCCCATGATCGCGCTTGGATTTTCGATTTGGCTGCTAGGAACCATCGGCTTTGTTCTTTTGGTTCCGAGATTGAGAGCAATGGGTTCCGAGGCGCTCGTCGTGCTTTGCATCGTGCCCGTCTATTTCACACTTACGCTTTGCTGGTTCCAGCACGACGCGCGCTACACCGTGCCGGCGAGGCTGGCGCTATTAAGCTTGGCCGCGTACGCAATCTCTGCAGTGATTGCTCGCTATTCCGAACCGGCAAAAGTACCGAATTGAAAAATTACTTCTTGTCCACAACCGCTACGGCCTCGATCTCGATGAGCCACTCGGGGCGCACCAGCCGCTTGACGACCACGAAGGTGCTGGTCGGCGGGTTGGCGGTGTTGACGAACTTGTCGCGAATCTCGCGGATGACCGGGATCTGCGCCGGGTCGACGCTTTCCACCACATAGATGTTCAGCTTGACCAGGCTGCCGACGTCGCCACCGGCGGATTCTACCGCGGCCTTCAGATTCTGGAAGACCTGTTGCGTCTGGGCGCGGAGATTATCTTTGCCGACGAGGTTGCCGGACTTTTCGAGGGCCACCTGTCCGGCGATGTAGACGATCTTGCCGCCGGTGACCTCGGCCACCTGCGAGTATCCGGCGGTAGGTTTAGCGAGCGTGTCAGGGTTGTAAAGACGGAAGGGCTTCTTCACGGGTTTGGTCTCCGCGTGGGCGGTTGTGGCGAGGAGAATCAGGGCGGGCAGGAGCAGTTTTGTGACCATGGAATACTCCCTCTTGTGTTGAATCGGGTTTAACCCAAGTGTTGAATCGGGTATTAACCCAAGGTCCAAAAATGGGCGGGGCCCACCCTCGCTCAGGATGACGCCCCTGGTTTAGTCCTAGTACGTGTACTGAACTTACGCTACTGCTTCTTCTGGTTCGCCCACTGAAGTTTCTGCGTCCCAATCCACCGGCTCGGGAGCGTGCTTGCGCGCCACCAGCATATAGATCGAGGGCACCACGAACAGCGTGAACACGGTTCCGATGATCATGCCGCTGACCAGCATGATGCCGATGCTGTTGCGGGCGCCGGCGCCCGGTCCGCGCGCCAGGATCAGCGGCGTGTGTCCGGCGACGGTCGCTGCAGTGGTCATCAAGATGGGACGAAGACGCGTGCCGGCGGCTTCGATGACCGCGGACAGCTTGTCCTTGCCGAGCTCCTGCAGGTGGTTGGCGAACTGCACGATGAGGATACCGTTCTTCGACACCAATCCCACCAGGGTGATCAGCCCGACCTGGCTATAGATGTTCAGCGAGGTGAAGCCGAGGAACGAGAACATGAGCGCGCCCGACAGCGCGAGCGGCACCGAACCGACGAGAATGATGAACGGGTCGCGGAAGCTCTCAAACTGCGCCGCCAGGATAAGGTAGATCAAGATGCCGGAGAGCATGAAGGTGCCGAGGAACTTGCTGCCCTCGACGCGCAACTGGCGCGATTCGCCGGCGTAGTCCACGGTGAAGCCCTGCGGCAGGATCTGCTTGGATTCGTTCTCCAGGAATTTCAACGCAGTATCGAGCGGGACCGGAGGAGGGATCACGCCCTGGATGCGCACCGCGTTCAACTGTTGGAATTTGTTCAGCTGGCGCGGCTGAGTCGTAGTGTTGAGCGTGGCGAAGGTGGAGAGCGGCACCAGCTTGTTGTCCGAACCGGTGACGTAGATGTTCTGGAGCTGCTCGGGAGTCAGACGTTCGACACGCTTGATCTGTGGGATGACTTTGTAGCTGCGTCCCTGAATGCTGAAGCGGTTAACGTAGTCGCCGCCCAGCATGGTGGAGAGATCGCGGCCGGCCTGGCTGAGATCAACGCCCTGCGAACGCAGCTTGTCGCGATCGAAGACCACTTCGGTCTGCGGCTGGTCGAACTTCAAATCAGAGTCGGCGTAGATGAAGATGCCGCTGGCGAAAGCCTTCTTAACCAGCTTTTCGGCGAAGTCGGCCAGCTCCTTGGGCTCGCCCGGCGACGCGATCACAAAGTCGACAGGGAATCCGCTGCCGCCGGGAAGCGGAGCGGGCGTCAACGGGATCACGCGAACGCCTGCGATCTTCGAGAGCGGTCCGGTGGATTCCACCAGCAACTGCTGCGCGGTCTTCTTGCGCTCGCTCCATGGCTTGGTCACCATGCCGCCGAAGCCGCCGGTGGGTGACATGATCTGGAAGATGCTCTCGCTCTCTGGGAAAGACTTGTAGACGTTGTAAACGCTGTTGGTGAACAGCTTGGTCTGGTCGAGCGTCGAGTTGGGCGAGCTTTGAATGACGCCGAAGACCACTCCCTGGTCCTCAGCCGGCGCCAACTCGCGCTGCGAGAACATATAGAAAGGGAAGATGAGCAGCACGACGATCGCCCACACCATCAGGACCGCAGGCCGGTACTTCAGCGTGCTGGTGAGACCGCGAACATAGGAGTCGCGGAAACGGTCGAAACGGCGGTTGATCCACCCCTGGAAGCCACGTTCGGAGTCGCCGGCGCGCAGCAGCCTGGAAGCCATCATGGGCGAGAGCGTCAGCGCGACCACTCCGGAGATGATGACTGCTCCGGCCAGCGTGAATGCAAACTCGCGGAAGAGAGCGCCCGTGAGTCCACCCTGGATGCCGACCGGTGTGTACACGGCGGCAAGAGTAATGGTCATGGCGATGATGGGGCCAACGAGTTCGCGGGCAGCGTCCATGGCGGCACGCAGCGGCGGCTGACCAAGATGCAGGTGTCGCTCTACGTTCTCCACCATGACGATAGCGTCGTCTACGACCAAGCCGACGGAGAGCACGATAGCCAGCAGCGTGAGCAGGTTGATGGTGAAGCCGGCGATCAGCATCAGGAAGACCGCGCCCACGAGCGAAAGCGGAATGGCGACCACGGGGATGATCACCGACCGCATGGAGCCGAGGAACAAGAAGATGACGATGACCACGATGATCAGCGTCTCGGTCAGAGTGTGCAGCACTTCCTTGATCGCGTCTTCGATGTAGGCGGTGGAATCGTAGGGAATGCCGGCCTTCATCCCGGTCGGCAACTGCGCGCGGATCCCCGGGATAGCTTCACGGACTTGCTTCACCACCTCGAGCGAGTTTGCGGTGGGCAATACCCAGATGCCCATGAACGTCGCCTGCTCGCCGTTGAAGCGAACGTCCTGGTCGTAGTCTTCGGCGCCGAGAACAACGTCAGAGATCTCGCCCAGGCGAACGACCGTACCTTTATCTTGCTTGACCACGAGTTGCTTGAATTCTTCGGTGGTGCGCAGGTCGGTGTTGGCGACCAGGTTCACCGAGACCATCGAGCCCTTGGTGTTACCCAGCGCGGAAAGATAGTTATTCTTCGAAAGCGCGTCGCGAACCGCGGATGGAGAGATGCCGAGTGCAGCCATCTTGTCTGGCTTTAGCCAGACGCGCATGGCAAAGGTACGCTTGCCGAGGATGTCGGCACGTTGCACGCCGTTGATGGCGCTCAGCTTGGGCTGCACGACACGCGTGAGGTAGTCGGTGATCTGGTTCTGGTCGAGGTCGGCGGACGAGAAGCCGAGATACATCGCCGCGAACTGCTGGTCGGCAGTCTGCAGCTCGATGACGGAAGCCTGCGCCTCCGGAGGCATCTCGTTCTTTACCTGCGCCACCTTCGCCTGAATCTGGGTAAGCGCGGCGTTGGTGTCGTAATTCAGCTTCAAGTGAACAGTGATGGTGCTGATTCCTTGCGCGCTCGACGACTCCATGTAGTCGATGCCGTCGGCGCTAGCGATGACGCGCTCGAGGGGCGTGGTGATGAAGCCGCGAACCAGGTCAGCGTTCGCGCCCACATAAACGGTGGAGACTTGGATCTCGGCGATGTCGCTGCGGGGATATTGGCGCACGCTCAGCGAGCGGATGGATTGCAATCCTGCGATCAAGATCACCAGATTGACAACAATCGCGAGAACCGGCCGCTTTACGAATAGATCGGTCAGCTTCATTAATTGTCCTCAGGCTTCGGCGTTGGACTGTTGGCCGGCTGAATGCTGTTGTTGACCGTTACGGCTGCGCCAGGACGAAGCTTGAAGACGCCCGAAGTGACAACTTCCTCACCGCCCTTAAGGCCGGAGACGACGCCTACCTGGTCGCCGCGCGAGCCTTCGACCTTGACGAACTGCTGCCGGACGCCGCGATAAGTCTTTCCGCTTCCGTCTGGCGTCTTCACGTCTTCGATGATCCAGACCGAATCGCCAAAGGGCGCATAGCTGATGGCCGATGCGGGCAGGGCGATCACATCACGATCGGAGCCAACCGTAACTTCTACCTCGACGAACATTCCCGGGCGAAGCTTGCCATGAGGATTGGCCACGGTTGCCTGCACCTGGATGTTGCGGGTAGTCTCGTCCACGACGGAGTTCAGGGCGGTCACCTTGCCACTAAACTTCGCACCAGCTTGATCGCGAGCCGTGATCTGAAGACTCTGTCCTACATGCACCAAGCCTGCGGTCTGCTGCGGGACGCCAAAGTTGACATAGATAGGATCTAGCGACTGAAGAGGAACAATCGGATCGCCCGCAGCCA
>Ga0137403_10005051_pt1 | contig 15377 bp, 12 predicted proteins | sample CZOMad2_1_16fung_FD_122057 | JGI IMG/M metagenome (GOLD analysis project Ga0137403, IMG submission 122057) | Vadose zone soil fungal communities from Angelo Coast Range Reserve, California, USA - CZOMad2_1_16fungal (Hybrid Assembly) | ecosystem: Environmental > Terrestrial > Soil > Vadose zone... | reverse complement strand
ACACTGGCGCTGGACAAGAAATCGGAATCACACTCGGCGGTTTCCCACTGGGCCAGAGGCGGCATGTCGGCCGGCGGCGCGGCCGGGTCAAACGTGCGGCTCGCGAACCCAGCCGGCTGCTTGATGATCGTCGGCACGGAAGCTTCCCCAAGCTGCTGGCGCGATGCTGACTTCCGCCACGCGAGCAAGCCGAAGCCTAGCACTCCCAACAGGATACAAAGCACAATTACACGGCGCATCTGTAATACCGCCTCCGCATTCCATTTTGAGAACAAGTCAGAGTTCGAACCATGTGTTTCTGATTACGAATGACGCGAAAGATACTCTGAGCGAGCCAATACCTCTTGGGAGGCTTCTTTGACCAGTTGGAGAGCGCGTGCTAGTATCAATTTCTGCTTGAGCCATTGGAATGGAATCCGCCGCGACCCCACACAAAAGCGAGCTTCGTAAGACGCCGCTGAACGCGTTGCACCGGCGCCTGGGCGCCAAGATGGTCAATTTTGGCGGCTGGGACATGCCGGTCGAATATCCATCGAGCGGCGGCTTGATTGCGGAGCACAAGGCGGTGCGCGGCAGCGTGGGCGTTTTCGACGTCAGCCACATGGGAGACATTCGCATCCACAGCGGCGGGAGGCCGGGCGGAGCGCTCGCGGCGGTGCAGCACATCAGCATGAACGACGCGTCGAAGCTGGCTATCGGCCAGGCGCATTATTCCGCGATGCTCTATCCGGAAGGTACGTTTGTCGACGACGTAATCGTGCACCGGCTGGGAGAAGACGACTACCTGCTGGTGATCAATGCCGGGACGCGCGAGAAAGACATCAGCTGGGTGCGGGAGAATACGAAGAGTTTTGATTGCGTCGTGGAGGATCTGAGCGACGCTTACACGCAATTGGCAATTCAGGGACCGCGCGCCATCGAGGTGATGAAGAAGCTGACGGACGCGAATCTGGACGGCATCAAGAATTACTGGTTCACGCGCGGAACAGTCTGCGGACTGAAAAGCACGTTGATCGCGCGAACCGGATACACGGGCGAGGATGGTTTTGAGATTTATGTGCCGTCTGATGTGGCGACCAGCGAAATGGTCTGGAATCAGGTGATCGAAGCCGGGCGCGAGTTTGGGATTGTGCCGTGTGGACTGGGATGCCGGAACACGCTGCGGCTGGAATCAAAGATGGCGCTCTACGGGCACGAGATCAGCGACAAGATCAACGTGTGGGAAGCCGGGCTGGATCGCTACTGCAAGATGGAAAAGGGCGATTTCGTGGGACGTGCGGCACTGGAGAAAGCGCGCGCGGCGGGGCTGAAGCGCAAGCTGGTGGGAATCGAGATGATCGACCGCGGAATTGCGCGCGACGAATATTGCTGCTGCAATGAAGCGGGCGACGCTATCGGAGTGGTGACGAGCGGGTCGCCTTCACCGACGCTGGGAAAGAACATTGCGCTGGCGTACTTGCCGCCTCATATTGGAACCGAAGGCACAATTTTGTACGTGGAAATTCGCGGGCAGAAGTGCAAGGCGCGAGTGGTGGCGACTCCCTTTTACAAGCGGCTGAAGAAAACGGCAGTAACGAAACTAGTCTAATTTAGACTAGTTCAACTAGTCTAAATTAGACTAGTCGCATTCTCGGGTTGGAAACGATTCCAAGGAGCGGTCTGATGGCATATCCGAAGAATTTCCGCTACACGAAAGAACATGAGTGGGTGAGCGTCGAGGGCGGGCTGGCGACGATTGGGATTACGGACTACGCGCAGCATGAGCTGGGCGACGTGGTCTTCGTGGAACTGCCGAAGCCGGGCGCGAAAATCGAAGCGGGAAAATCGTTTGGCACGGTCGAATCGGTCAAAGCGGTGAGCGAAATTTATGCGCCAGCTGCGGGCGAGGTGATCGAAGCGAACGGCGAGCTGCACAACACGCCGGAGAAAATCAACACCGACCCGCATGGCGTGGCTTGGCTCATTAAAGTGCGGCTTACGAATGCAGCGGAACTTAGCGGCTTGATGGACGCGCCTGCTTACGAGGCCTATATCGCGGCCAAGGGTCAGGAAGCTTCGGCCTGATGCGCTACCTCCCGAAGAGCCCTGCCGAGCGGCAAGAAATGCTCGCCGTTATCGGCGCAAAATCGATTGACGAACTGTTTTCGAGTATTCCTGAACGGTTTCGGCTGCGCGAAGCTCTGAAAATTCCTGGGCCGTATTCGGAGGCCGAGGTGATCCAGTATTTCAAGGAGCGCGCGGCGGAGAATTCGAATGGTTACACCAGCTTTCTCGGGGCGGGCGTCTACAATCACCTCCGCTCGGTGGTGACGGACGCGATTATTCAGCGCGGCGAGTTTCTCACTTCTTACACGCCGTATCAGGCGGAAATTACGCAGGGCACGCTACAGGCAATCTTCGAATTTCAAACTTTGATGTGCCAGCTCACCGGGCAGGAAGTGGCGAACGCTTCGATGTATGACGGATCGACGGCGATGACCGAGGCGGTGTTGATGGCGGAGCGCCTCACAGGCCGGCAGCGGGTGTTGGTGGCGCGGTCGGTACATCCGGAATACCGCGAGGTATTGAAGACTTACGCGAAGAATTCCGGGTTGCGCGTGGAAGAGATTCCGTTCACGGCCAGCGGCACGGTGGATGCGAAAGCGCTGCAAGCGGCATTGAAGGATGATGTCGCAGCGGTAGTTGTGCAATCGCCGAACTTTTTCGGAGTGATCGAATCGTACGCGCCGCTCGCGGATGCCGCGCACGCGGCTGGGGCGATGTTTGTCGTCGCGATCGCGGAAGGTGTTTCGCTTGGCCTGCTGAAGCCGCCTGCGGAGGCGGACATCGTCGCGATGGAGGGGCAGAGTTTTGGGCTGGCGCCGAGTTACGGCGGACCGTTCGCCGGCGTGATTGCTTCGCGGGACAAGTTCGTGCGGCAAATGCCGGGGCGGCTTGCGGGGCAAACGACGGACTCGGAAGGCCAACGCGGATTTGTCCTGACGCTGGCGACGCGCGAGCAGCATATTCGCCGCGAGAAGGCGACTTCGAATATTTGCACCAACCAAGCGCTGTGCGCGCTGGCCGCCACGGTGCACTTAACGCTGCTCGGCAAAGAAGGGTTGCGCGAGATGGCAGAGCAGAACCTGGCGAAGGCGCAGTTCGCGCTTGCGGAATTGCTGAAGATTCCCGGCGTGCGACGAACGTTTGATGCGCCATTTTTCAATGAATTCACGATTGAGCTGCCGCGCTCGGTGAAAATCGTGAACGCCGACCTGTTGCGAGAAAAAATTATCGGGCCGCTGGCGCTGGGAACGGCTTATCCGGAGCTGACCAAGCGCGCGCTGGTGTGCGTTACGGAAACAACCACGCGGGCGGAAATTGAGCGGTTCGCAGGGGCGTTGAAGAACGCACTGCAGCGTCCGATTTAAGGAAAAACGTTTTCTACGTGGGGGCCCGCCGTAGCGAGCGCTTCTACACGCAGAAAGTTGAGAATGAACGCAAAAATCAAAAAGGCTTCACGACACACGAACCAAAGCGAAGGGCTGATCTTCGAGAAATCCTCTCCGGGAAAGCGCGCGTTCGAATTGCCGCCACTCGATGTGCCCGCGGCCGATCCCGCGAAGGCACTGGGTGCGAATCACCGGCGCACGGGTATCGAAGGATTTCCCGAAGTGAGCGAGATCGAGGTGATCCGGCACTTCACGCGCCTTTCGACGTGGAACTACGCGATTGACCTGGGGATGTATCCGCTAGGTTCCTGCACGATGAAATACAACCCGCGCGTCAATGAATTCGTGGCACGCCTCGACGGCATCGCAACCGAACATCCTTATCAGCCACAGGAGCTTTCGCAGGGTTGCCTGAAAATTCTGCGGCTGCTGGAGCAATGCCTGCTGGAAATCACGGGCATGGATGCCATCACGCTGCAACCCGCCGCGGGAGCGCATGGAGAAATGACCGGGCTGCTGCTGATCCGCGCCTATTTGGAGAAGCAGGGGAACCCGCGCAAAAAGGTTTTGATTCCGGACTCCGCGCACGGGACGAATCCGGCAACCGCGGTGATCGCAGGCTACGAAGTCGAAAACATCAAGTCTGAATCGCACGGGCAAATCGATGTCGATAAGTTGCGCGAGTTGGTGACCGGAGATGTTGCGGCGCTGATGATCACTAATCCGTCGACGCTCGGAATTTTCGAGCAGCGCATTCCGGAGATCGCGGAAATCCTGCATGCCAAAGGCGCTCTGCTCTATATGGACGGCGCGAACATGAACGCGCTGACGGGGGTGACGCGGCCCGGCGACCTCGGCGTCGACGTAATGCACCTCAACCTGCACAAGACTTTTTCGACGCCGCATGGCGGCGGCGGCCCGGGCGCAGGCCCGGTAGCAATGAAAAAAATCCTCGAACCGTTCCGGCCGGTTCCGATCCTGGTCGAAAAAGAAGGCGGACGGCTGGCGCTGGAACCGGTGCGTCCGGATTCCATCGGCAGAGTGAAAGCATTCAGCGGGAATTTCGGCGTGCTGGTCCGTGCGCTGGCGTACATCCTCGCATACGGCCCGGGAGTGCGGCAGGCCACGGAAGACGCGGTGCTGAACGCGAATTACATTCGCAAGATGCTGGAGGGCGTTTACGAACTGCCCTATTCCCTGCCCTCGATGCACGAAGTGGTGTTCAGCGACGCTATCCAAAAGAAAAACGGCGTGGGCACCATGGACATCGCGAAACGGCTGATCGACTACGGCTTTCATCCGTACACCACGGCGTTTCCGCTGATTGTGGCGGGCGCGATGATGATCGAACCGACGGAATCCGAGTCCAAGGAAGAATGCGATTTGTTCATCGATGCGATGAAATCGATCGCCGAGGAAGCTGCGACGAAGCCGGAAATGGTGAAGACCGCACCGCACACCACGCGCGTCCGACGTCTCGACGAAGTCGGCGCTGCGCGCAAACCGATTTTGCGCTGGAAGCCGGTCTCCTCCCGCAGCGAAGCCACGGACTGAGCGGAAATACCGGTTGTCGAATCAACGTGCCAAGCCGAGATTCCCTTCAAGGCACAACTACATCCTCCGTTTATACATTTCAGCCGGCACCTTGCTAGAATCTTCCTAGACAGCATCTTTTCTGCACAGAAAGTCGCATGACTCCCGCGCTCGAAGCCTGGCTTCCGAAATCGATACTCCTGCTGCGCGGCTACGACCGCCACAAATTCGTTTCCGACCTGATTGCCGGTGTAACCGTTGGCTTGGTGGCCCTGCCGCTGGCGATGGCGTTTGCCATCGCTTCGGGAGTTTCGCCGCAGGCAGGCCTGTACTGTGCCATCGTGACGGGCTTTCTGATTTCCGCCCTGGGCGGGTCGAAAACGCAAATCGGCGGTCCCACCGGCGCGTTCGTCGTGGTAGTAGCAGGAATCATCGCCAAACACGGCATCGACGGCCTGTTCATGTGCACGATGATGGCGGGAGTTCTGCTGGTCCTGCTGGGAATAACCGGCATGGGCACCATGGTGAAATACTTTCCCCGGCCGGTGGTGGTCGGGTTCACCAATGGCATCGCCATCCTGATCGCCAGCACGCAGATCCGCGACTTCTTCGGCCTGAAGATGGACCGCGTCCCCGGCGATTTTTTCCACCGCATGATGGCCTTTGGACAAGCCTGGAATACGTTCTCGGTAGCAGCAACCGCCGTGTCCATTCTTTCGATTGCGCTGATGGTTTTCTGCCTGAAGTACGCGAGAAAAATCCCCGGCGCGATCCTGGTCACGTTTGGCGCGACCGCTGCCGTCATACTTCTGCATCTGCCGGTCGAAACGATCGGATCGCGTTTCGGCGGAATCCCCAGCGGCTTGCCGAAATTGGCGATTCCGCACTTCCACTACGACGTCTTTCGGCAGCTGCTGTCTGCGGCTTTCACGGTGGCCATGCTCGGCGCCATTGAGTCGCTGATGTCCGCTGTGGTTTCCGACCGTATGAGCAATGACAAGCACAATCCCAACGTGGAATTGATCGGCCAGGGTATTGCGAATATTGTCTCGCCCTTGTTTGGCGGGCTGCCCGCCACTGGCGCGATCGCGCGGACCGCAACCAACGTACGTTCAGGTGCAAAGACGCCCGTAGCGGGAATGATTCATGCTTTGACGCTGTTGGCGATAGTTCTCTTCGCGGCGCCGCTGGTGAAGAGCGTACCGCTGTCGGCTTTGGCCGCGATTTTGATGATCGTGGCATATAACATGGGCGATTGGGAGGAGATCCCCGAGATTTTGAAGCTCAGTTCAGCGGACATCGCGGTGTGGCTGCTAACGCTGACGCTGACCGTAGTGACCGATCTGACGTTTGCAGTGGAAGTCGGAATGGTGCTCGCCGCGCTCACTTTTATTCGCAAGGTTTCACGCACCACCACCGTCAGTCCGGTCACAAAAGATTACGTGGAAGACAGCCGCGTGCATGTCCTGCAAGGCAAAGACATTCCCGACTACGCCATTGTTTACCGCATTCATGGGCCATTTCTCTTCGGCGCAACGGACAAATTTGCGGACATTCTTCGCAGTATCAACACGCTGCCGCCCATTGTTATTTTGCGGTTGCGGAACATGACGGCGATTGACGCCACTGGCCTTGGCGCTATTCGCGATCTCGCCGACACACTGCACACCTCAGGACGTTCATTACTGCTCTGCGGCGCGCGCGAACAACCCTCGCAACTGATGAAGCAAGCCGAATTTGAACGCCACGTTGGCGCGGAGAATATTTGTGGAAGCATTTCCGAAGCGCTGCAACGCGCAGCAGAGGTTTACCGCTTGCATGACGCCAAGAAGAAAGCCGGAGAATTGACGCCAGCCAAATAAAACTCCGAAAAGATTATCGTTCAGCGACTTCCAGGACTGCTGGTACTACTCTGAACGGATATTAAATTCTTTTCAGATTGCAACCTTTCCTTCCTGTTTTACGCGGCGGATACGCTTCGTTCTCCATTCTGTAATACACGCCCACTAGGCTCTTCGCTGGATTAGGCGTATCCATCCCTTTTCCCCGACAAGGAGATTCACTTGGAACAAAGATTGTTAGCCGTAGTACTGTCTGTAGGACTGATCGGCACCACTCTTCCGGCACCAGCTCGCGCCAACGATGAATTTGGCGACGGAAAGATCAAGCATGTTCTCCTCATCAGCATCGATGGGATGCACGCGGTTGATTACGAAAACTGCGCGGCGTCCAACACCTGCCCGACTTTAGCCGCCCTGGGCAAGACGGGCGTGAACTATACGCGTACGAGTACTTCCCGGCCCTCGGATTCCTTCCCTGGGCTGATGGCGCTCGTGACTGGTGGCAGCCCGAGAACGGTAGGCGCATTTTATGACGTCGCTTATGACCGCGTCCTCGCTCCTCCGAAAACTGCGACCGGTAACGGGCTCCCTGCCGGAAATTGCATCCAAGGGCAGATCAACGGAACGGAGACCGAATACGAAGAAGGCGACGAATTCGACGAAACCAAGGTCAATGGCGGCGGTCCTTATGCCACCTTCGACGGCGGCGTTCTTTCCATCGACCCCGATAAGTTGGAGCGCGATCCTTTCGATGGATGCAAGCCGGTTTATCCTTGGAATTTCGTCCGCACGAATACGATTTACGGCGTGATCCACGCGGCCGGCGGCTTTACGGCCTGGTCCGACAAGCACGCAGTCTACGCGGTAGTCTCCGGACCGACGGGAACCTCCAGCCCCAGTAACGTCGACGATTACTACTCGCCCGAAGTGAATTCAAACGTGATTGATATCCCGGGTTTCAAGACCGCGAACGGGACGGACTGCTCGCACATTTCCCAGAACACTGGCAGTGACTGGACCACCGACTTCGACTCCATCAAATGCTACGACCAGTTGAAGGTCAACGCTGTCGTGAACTGGATCAATGGCAAGAACCACCTCGGTACCAGCAGACAGCCCGTACCGGTCATCTTCGGTATGAACTTCCAGGCGGTCAGCGTCGGACAAAAGCTGATTGAACCCGCTTCGGCGATCAGAACTGACGCAAACTCAGGTGGTTATGAGGATGCCCAGGGTACCCCAAGACCCAAAATGACGGCCGAGATCGAATTCGTGGACGCGGCGATCGGACAAATGGTTACCGCACTCAGGAGCCACCACCTACTGGACTCGACTGTGATTATAATCACCGCCAAACACGGGCAGTCGCCGATCGACCCGAACCGCTTCTTCCCCATTCCAGGGAAGACGGGTAACAACGGCACGCCACCATCCGGGATCATCGGGGCGTTTCTGCCCGCGGTCTACAACGATCCCAACAATGGGCTCGGGCTGGCGGAGGATGACATTTCCCAGCTCTGGCTCACCAATTCCAGCGACACCGCCAAAGTCGTGGGCATGCTGGAAGACAACGCCGCTGCGGCCGGAATCGGCCAGATCCTTTATGGCGCTTCGGTCGCGACTATCTTTAACCCGCCCGGCGTGCCCAACGTTCCTGGTCCGTGCTGCCGCTTACGGGAAGGCGGTGACCCGCGCACGCCCGACGTTGTCGTGTTGCCGAACGTAGGCGTGGTCTATACGGGTAACTTGAAGAAACAATCCGAGCACGGCGGCTTCGCCTGGGATGACACCAACGTGATGCTGCTCGTCTCTAACCCTGACTTCCATCACAAGACCATTCACAGCTTTGTGGAAACCGCTCAAGTGGCTCCCACCATCCTGCAAATCCTGGGACTCGATCCGGATGCACTGGATGCCGTGAGGGCGGAAGGCACGCCGGTTCTGCCGGGCCTAGACAGGGACCGATAGTCACGAGAGCCGGAAAATAGCCGTATTGATTCACTCTTGCGGAGCGGGCGCTCGCCGCGGCGAGCGCCCGTTCTTTTTTGCGGTCCCAAATCGCGGCCGCCGGCCGGACAAGCACGTGAACAGGTCCGTCCGATTCCGGCCGTTCTCTCTAGTGGGCGAATTTCACACTATCCAGAATCGAAGAAAACGTCTTGTCGTAATTGTCGTAGGCGGATTGCGGGGCTACGCAGACGAAATAGACCAATCCCTCAGGACGCAAAACACTGACGACCCAATCTGTTTCCTGCCCCCCGGCCGGCGACAAATTGCTCAGATAGGTCGACAGTCCGGGCTGGCCGTTCAAGCGGAGGCGTTCGCCCTGCCGCGTGATTTTCATGCCGGGGTTCGACTTCTGTAGATCCTGAATCACCTGGTTGGTCGCATTATTCAGGGCGTTCTCCTCATTGGCGTCGCCTTTGGCTTTCGCAACGCCGATGATCAGCCCGTACGCAAGCGCGCTATGCCCGCTGCCATCGTCCAAAATTCCGCCCTCGGGAGCAAAGGAAACGCCGCCGCCTTCGCTATCGGGATACTTCTTCCAATTGTCCGGATACTTGAGCGTGTACCCGCTCGATTGATACTCCGCGAGACTGCGCGAGGGCAGAGCAGGGGCGGCGCCGGGCGTTCCGGGCGCCGGCCGTTTCACCACAGGAAGCGCCAGGACTTCGCGCTTGATCGATTCGAACTCCGCGGAGTCCCGCTTGGCGTTTGCCGGCACGCCTCCGAGTTTCTCAACCTCATCATCGACACGCCCGACGCGATGCTCCGGGCTGGGGTGGTCGGTCAAGAACTCCGGCGGATTCTTTCCCTTGGTTTCCGCTTCCAGTTTTTCAAAAAATTGCGCCATGGCCCGCGGATCGTACCCCGAGTCAAAGAGAACTTGCGTGCCCATGACATCGGCCTGGGACTCCGCCGTTCGCGAATAGCGGAGCAGAACGCCGCCTGCGGTGAAATTCCCCAGCGTTGTCAGAAGAGCACCGCCCGTGCTGTCTCCGAAAACAGCGCCAAAAATTCCCAAGCCAGTCTCAGCCACCATCGCCTTCGTTGCCTGGTTGGTGCCGTGGCGCAAAGCCACGTGCGAAAGCTCGTGGGCCATCACTCCGGCAAGCTGCGCTTCATTATCTGAGGCTTCGATGGCGCCGCGATTGACAAACACATATCCGCCGGGCAAAGCAAAGGCATTGATCGCTTTGTCGTTCACGCAATGAAATTCGAAGGGATACTGCACGCCGCCGGTGGGAAGTTTTTGCGCCAGACGCGTGCCCAGCTTGGTCAAATACGCGTCGACTCTCGGCGCGTTGCACAGTGGCAGCTGCTTTTCAGCGTCTGACGCCGCCCGTTTGCCGAGCGTGATGTCTTCTTGAGGAGAAAAGTGGTTCCAACCGGGTTTGAGTGGAGTTCGCTGCGCGTAGGCACTGGGAATTAGAAGCAGGGAGAGTCCCAGTAAGAAGCTGGCCGCCAATCCGCGATTTCTTCGGAGGATGCAGACTTTTTGCTCAGAAGCCCTCTCCGTAAATTCCCCATTCAACGCAAACAGACTCACGACAACCTCCGAAAAGCCATGTGAGGTAGGATGGCGCTTTTTTGTTCAAGGTTACTTTAGCATCCGGCGGGCAAGAAAAGAAAAAGCCCGGGCAGCGAGCCACCCGGGCCAATTCAGAAAGAATATAAAATGGGTTTAACGAACCATGCGAGGCGCGGGCTCTGGCGAAAGGGTCACGCCAGGCGCATCCGCAGTCTTGCCGCTCTTTGCCGCAGAGGTGCGAGTGGGAATGACTGGCTCTTGCTTGCGCACGGGAATCGCCAGATTTTCACCTTCGCGCACGAAGGTCAATCGGTCCTGCTCCTTGTTCCAGTCGATGCAAACAAGGTCGCCGAGGTGAACCTGCTCAGTCGCCAAAAGGTTTGCCAGAGGATAGACCACATGGCGTTCGATGGCGCGCTTCAGGTGCCGCGCACCGTAGCGTTGATCCGTGCCCTCTTGCAGCAGGAACTCGCGGCCGGGATCCGTGACGCGGAACAGAAACTGTCCCTTGGCGGTTTCCAGGACGCGTTGCTGCACCTGGCCGAGTTCGATTTCAAGCACCTTCTCAAGCTGTTCGCGCCTTAGTGGATGAAACACGACCACTTTGTCGAGCCGGTTCATGAATTCCGGCGAAAACTTGCGGCGGGCCGCTTCCACAGCCGTACGTTCGATCTTTTCATCGAAGCCGGCTGCAGGTTTCTCGGTAGGCCGCACAAAGCCCATGCCGCCCTGCATCAATTCCGTAATTTCGCCGCCACCAAGGTTCGACGTCAGGAAAATGACCGTCTGCGAGAGATCCACGCGGCGGTTGTCGCCCAGCGTGAGGGTGGCCTTGTCCAGCATGCCCAGCAGCAATTGCCAGAGGGCGTCGCTGGCCTTCTCGATTTCGTCGAAGAGCAGGAAGCTGAGCTTCAGCTTGTCAGTGTGGCTAGCCGACAGCGCTTCTTGAGTGATTAAAGGATGGGTTTCGCGATGGCCCAGGTAGCCCGGAGGTGAGCCAATCAGCTTGGCAATTTCGTGCGAGTGCTGGAACTCCGCGCAATCGACCTTGATTACCGCGCGGGCGTCGCCAAAGAGGATCTCGGCGGCCGCTTCCACGATGCGCGTCTTACCCGAACCGGTCGGCCCCAGGAACAGCAGGTTGCCAACGGGGCGGCCGGGCGAGTTCAATCCAGCGCAAAAAACCTGGAACATGTCCACGAGGGACTGCACGCCCTCTTCCTGGCCGACGATCTTTGCCCGCAAAGACGAGTGAAAATCACACGTATCGCTGCTTCGTATGGTTGGATCCAGTTGATGGCGGACGGCTGCTTTCATTTCATCAACCTTTCTTCGCGTTTAGCTCCCCCAAACGCGTAACGCGTCTCAGACTCGCGCACTGGGGAGATAGTGCATGGGGAGTGCCAATCCTTTCCACAGTTTGCGGGGTCAAAAAACGGCGTAAAGTCAACAACATACAGGATTTGCAGTTCTGGAAACTGTCTCAACCGGTGAGACGCTGTTTCATCTCAGCGCAAAGTGAGAGAGATGAAACAGTTTGTGTCAGCGGGCAAACGACAAAAAGGGGCGTCCGCTTGGAGGGCGCCCCTTGAAGAGTTAAAGTCCTGCTTTAAGTATTAGAGCGGTCTTGCTTCTTGCGCCCTTGGGGCGACGCTGCTGGGCCGCCTCCAGGCTGGGCCGCACGCGATTTCCTCTCCTCCACGGCGGTTTCCGTGGGCGTCTCAGCAGACTTCCCGTCTTTCACCTCTACGGAGGCAGTTTTGGCCCCAGTTCCCTGGGCCGCGGCCTGCACAAGTGCTCCTTCGCCTTCACGCACAAACGTGAGCTGCTTGTGTATCTCGTCCCAATCGATTTTCACCAAGTCGCCCAAGGTGACTTGATCCGTGGCCAGCAGGTTCGCCAGGGGATAGACGACATGCCGTTCGATGGCGCGCTTCAAGTGGCGCGCGCCGTAACGTTGGTCCGTGCCTTCCTGCAGAAGGAAGTGGCGCCCGGCATCGGTCACTCGAAAGAGAAACTGGCCTTTGGCAGTGTCCAGAACCCGCTGCTGCACCTCACCCAGCTCGATATCGAGCACTTCCTGGAGCTGCTCGCGCTTCAAGGGGTGGAATACCACTACCTTGTCGAGGCGGTTCATGAATTCGGGCGAGAACTTGCGCCGTGCGGCTTCCAACGCGGTTCGTTGCACCTTCTCGTCCAGGCCCGCGATCGGCTTGTCATTCGGCTGGACGAAACCCAAACCACCGTGCATAAGCTCGGCAATCTCGCCGCCGCCCAGGTTGGAGGTCAAGAAAATCACGGTGCTGGACAAATCGACCTTGCGGTTGTCGCCCAGCGTCAGAGTGGCTTTGTCCAGCATTCCGAGGAGCAACTGCCACAGCGCATCGCTGGCTTTTTCGATTTCGTCAAAAAGCAGGAAACTCAACTTCAGTTTGTCGGTGTGGCTAGCCGCCAGCGATTCCTGGGTAATCAGAGGATGCGTCTCGCGATGGCCCAGATACCCTGGGGGAGAGCCGATGAGTTTGGCGATTTCATGCGAGTGCTGAAATTCCGCACAATCAATCTTGATTACCGCGCGGGCTTCGCCAAATAGAATCTCAGCAGCCGCTTCCACGATGCGCGTCTTGCCCGAACCTGTCGGTCCAAGAAACAGCAGATTCCCTACTGGGCGGCCTGGCGAGTTCAATCCGGCACGAAAGACCTGGTAAAGGTCTACCAGCGCCTGGACACCCTCTTCCTGTCCGACAATCTTCCCCCGCAGCGCCGTCTGGAAATCGATCGTGTCCGTGCTGCGCTTGCTGGGATCGAGATTAAGGATGTAGTCGCTCATGACCGCCTCCTAGCGAACCCGAGAAGACGGGTTCGCATTACTAAACCGCCCGCGTCCACGGCCAAACTGGTCGAGCTTGACCTGAATAGTGGACTGCAGAAGCCGCAACTGCACGAGCAGCTCCCGCGCCACCACGGGTGATTCAGAAATTCGGAGCAACGGCGGAAAGACATCCGCCAGGTCGAGAGTGAGGGCTCGAAGGGAGGAGACCAGCTTTTGGACCGCCGGCGAGTTGGGATTTGCCAGGTCCACTTGGCCATTCAATTGTTCACGCAGCGCTTTCCAGTTCAGCTCCACAAAGGGATGCTTCTTGGAAACCAGGCGCACAACGTCATCGGTGATTCGCGCCCGGGCTCCCAGACGCGCCAGATGGAGCTGGCGCACTTTCCCGCCGCGGCGCACGTTGTGCACCAGGTAAAGCGCATTTCCTTTGCGGCGGACGAAAGCCACGGCAGCACCTCAGACTTCCCTCAACTGGTGTAGTGTAATTGTCTTCCACTACACTCTACAATATAAGACACAGATTTTTGAGAAAAGTTGCATCCAATCAGTAACGCGACCAACGTAGTGGAAACGGGGCGCGAAATCCCATCACTTTTTTTGCTGCGTTTCATTGAACTTTCGCTTCCTCGTTTCATCACGCTGTTCCTCTTCTTCGTTGTTTGCTACTTCTATTAGATGCTCGCCCTTACTTTCCGATTCTCATATGATTGTCAGCTTCCAGCTACTTGATTAAACCCGGCTTACAGATTTTTCTCTTGTTCTTGCGGCGGCAGACATCTAGCATGTCGCACGTGTTAGTTTTCGTCTTTGTCCTGGAGCAACTTCACAATGTCCTGGGATCCTGTTTTTCGCTTCGTGAAACAAATTCCCCGCGGCCGGGTTCTAACCTATGGGGCGTTAGCTAAGGCCTTGCGCCTCCCCGGTGGCGCGCGGAGCGCCGGGCGCGCCATGGCCGCCACTCCGTCCGGCAAAGGCATTCCCTGGCATCGCGTTCTCGGCGAGCGCGGCAAGATTCTAATCCGCGAACCGTACGCTTCCCTGCAAAGAAAACTGCTCGAAAGCGAAGGCGTCTCCATTGTCGAGTCGCGCGTGGATCTGAAGCGCCATCTCTGGAAACCAACCCGAAAATCCAAGTTGAAACACGTCGCCGCAAAAAAACGTATTAAGAAGTGAAGCCCCGCTGGCGGTTCGTTCTCGTGTTACGAACCGGACAGCCATCTGCGGTATGCTATACGCTCTTCATCGACTGCAGCCCTCGGTGGGGGGTTGCAACGAACATGGCCAATTCCATTCTTCAGGTCGAAAATCTCGTCAAGCGCTACGGAGATGTTGAAGCCGTTCGCGGCGTTAGTTTTTCCGTGGAGGAGGGCGAAGTTTTCGGGCTCCTCGGGCCCAACGGCGCCGGAAAAACCAGCACCGTGGAGATTCTCGAGGGCCTTCGCACTCCCGACGGCGGGCGCGTGTCCGTCTGCGGCCTCGACCCGCAACGCGATTCGGTGGCTCTCAAGCACGAAATCGGCGCTGCTCTGCAATCCACTTCCCTGCCGGACAAACTCCGCGTGATCGAAGCCTTGCGGCTCTTCTCGAGCTTTTACAAACGCGGGCGCAAGCCCGACGAATTGCTCAAGCGCTTCGGCCTGGAAGAAAAGCGCAACACCTTTTACTCTCATCTTTCTGGCGGTCAAAAGCAGCGCCTCGCCCTGGCCATGGCGCTGGTCAACGACCCCAAAGTTTTATTCTTCGATGAGCCCACCGCCGGCCTCGACCCGCAAGTCCGTCGCGAGATTTACGACATCATCGAGGAATTGAAGCGCGAGAAAAAAACCATCGTCATGACCACGCACTACATCGAGGAAGCCGAGCGCCTGTGCGACCGCGTCGCCATCGTCGACCACGGAAAAGTCATCGCCCTTGGCACGCCCCGCGACCTGAAAGCGCATTCCGGCGGCACCACGCGCATCGAAGTTCGCCTTTCGAAGCCGGCCTCCAATGGCACGCTGAAGAGTTTGGATGGAGCGGTCGACGCCCGCGAAGTCGGTGGCACCTACGTAATTCACTCGCAGCGCCCTCCGCAAACCATCGTCGCCCTCGTCAAGCATCTGGAAGCCGAGGGCAACGAACTGGTGAGTTTGGAAATTGCTTCGCCTTCCCTCGAAGACGTGTTCATCGAAATGACCGGAAGGAGGTTGCGCGATTGACAAACTTTG
>Ga0137403_10005050_pt1 | contig 15379 bp, 13 predicted proteins | sample CZOMad2_1_16fung_FD_122057 | JGI IMG/M metagenome (GOLD analysis project Ga0137403, IMG submission 122057) | Vadose zone soil fungal communities from Angelo Coast Range Reserve, California, USA - CZOMad2_1_16fungal (Hybrid Assembly) | ecosystem: Environmental > Terrestrial > Soil > Vadose zone... | reverse complement strand
CGCGCCAGCAAAATGGGCTTAGGCAAAGTTGGCACACTGCGCTGGGCCATTGCCAGCCGTTATCAGCTCCCGCTTGGTACGTTTCTCGGAATCGCTGCATTCCTCATCATGTTTTTTGGCCCCTGGACAAGTTCCCGCTGGTCCCTGCTTCCGCTTGGATAGGAACCCTGGAATGCCGGCACACTCCCTCACCCTTGTGGTCCCTCACCAGCAAAGCGGATTTCCCTATCCATGGCTCTTCTTCGGGATGACCGCTGTCTTGCTCGTCGGCGTGTTGGTTCTCGCCATTTTGCTTTTGCGGCGGGCTTACGGTGGTGCAGGTTCGACCAACGCGGCGGATAAAGATCTCATCCCTCGAGTGGAAAACGCTCCAGCCTTCATGACCGCTTCCATGCAGGCGGTGATTTTGAAACTTCGCGAACAAGAAAAAGAGCTTGAGCGCCTTCACCGCGCCGAACGCGAGCGTGCCGAAAACACCGCCCGCCTGAGCGAAGAAGTCACGCGCAACATGCCCTCCGGCTTACTCGTAATTGGCGCGAATGGCTTGATCTCCGCGACCAATCCAGCTGCCGAACAGGCGCTCGGAATAAAAGCCTTAGCTTTCCGTCGCTACAGCGAGGCGCTCGGTGAATCAAGCGAGCTGTCCGATCTTATCCAGCAATGTCTTGCGGACGGCAAAACCTTTCGGCGCGAACAGACAGAACACATCACTCCGGACGGTAGCCATCGCGAACTCGGCGTCACCATCTCCCCTATTCGGCGCGCACAAGAAAAAGCCACTGGCGCAATCTGTCTGCTTAGTGACCTGACTGAACTCACTGCGCTCCAAAAGCAGATGCAGCTTCGAGAAAACCTCGCCGCTCTCGGCGAACTCTCCGCCGGCATCGCGCATGAATTCAAAAATGCGCTCGCCACGATCTCCGGCTACGCACAAATGATCCAGTCCGAGCCCAATGCTGCCGACACACTCGAAAACGCTAAAAAAATCCTTGATCAGACTCGCAGCATCACCCACGTCGTCACAGAATTTCTGCGTTATGCACGTCCGCTGGAGATCTCCGAAGAACCTGTTGAGCTGCGTGTACTTCTCGACCGCACCGCCTGTGAAATCCTGGAACTCCAGCCAAAAGTCCGAATCAGCATCGAAGGAACTTTCTCTGAGATCGCCGGAGATGAAGGATTGCTCCGCCAGGTTTTCCTGAATCTTGCGCGCAACGCCGCGGAAGCCGCTACCAGCAACTCGCCCAATCCCGCCGTGATTCTGCGCGGCGAAACATCCGAATCTTCCGAGGACCGCACCCAGCGTATTCGAATCCTGGATAACGGTCCCGGAATTCCAATCGAAGCATTACCAAAGCTCTTCCGCCCCTTTTTTACGACTAAAGTGAACGGCACCGGCCTCGGACTCGCCGTCGTTCAAAAGATTCTTTTGCAGCATGGCGGACAAGTCGAAGCCCAGAACCGCGTTGGCGGCGGCGCGGAGTTTATCGTTACGCTACCCGCGACCCGTACGATTTCACAGGCGGTAGAATCAAAAGAGGTCACCATCTAAGGCTGGAAGGGACGCAACCGCCCCGGAGGTAGTTTCGTGCGCACAGTTCGATTACTCGCAATTCTTCTATTCTTGTCTGGCCTATCCGGGGTTGCCGCACTCGCCCAACAGGACCAGACGCAACCCGCAACCGGCGATCCCGTAGCTGACGCTGCCCGTAAAGCGCGCCAAGAGAAGAAATCCGCGCCGAAGCCAAAAAAAGTTTTCACCGATGACGACGTCGCCCGGAAGCCCGCAGTCGCCGAAGCTCCTGCGTCTTCCAACCAGACGACAAATCCAAGCGGCGAAACGCCCGCTTCGACCGCTCAAGCGGGTTCACAAGACGACTCATCAGCCAAAAAAGAGGACGCCAACTCGGAAGCCCAATGGCGCAAACGCTTTGCCGCCCAGCGAAAGAAAATTGCCATTGCCGAAGAGGAGCTTAACGTCTTGCAGCGAGAAGCCGAAAAAGCCGACGTCCAATATTATCCCGACCCGCAAAAGGCGTTAAACGAACAACTCACTCGTAACGAAATTAACGAAAAGAATGACAAAATCGCCGCGAAGAAGAAGGAAATTGCCGACCTCAAACAGCAGCTTAGTGACATGGAAGACGAAGTCCGCCGCACCGGAGGTGATCTTGGCTGGACGCGCTGACGATCTGTTCGGGACGGCAGCTGTGTCCATTTTCTCCCGCGATCCGGTTCCCTGAGCGCGTCGTCTCTCAACAGAATTCAAAACCGATGGAACCCCTACTTCTCGTTGAAGATAAAACCGAACTTCGCGCCATGCTTCGCAAGGCGCTGGAACGAAGTGGCTTTCGAGTTGAAGAAGCGCCGGATGGTTCGGCCGCGATACAGAAACTTCGCTCCAAGCGCTATCAGATGGTTGTCACTGATTTGAAAATGCCCGGCGCGTCAGGGCTCGATGTTCTGCGCGAATCGAAGCAGGCCGATTCCACCATCCCCGTAATCCTCCTCACCGCTTTTGGTTCCGTTGAAGAAGCCGTCGCCGCAATGAAAGAAGGCGCTTTCGATTTCATTCAGAAACCAGTCGACCTCGATCACCTCAAGCTTCTCGTCGAACGCGCCACACGCCAACAGGAGTTGCTCCGCGAAAATCTGATTCTTCGCGAAGAATTCTCGGCTCGCTACGGATTCCCCCGCATCGTTGGCGAATCACCTGCCATGAAAGCCGTCAGCCAGCAGCTCCAACGAGTCGCTCCGACGGACTCCACCGTGCTTCTCCTCGGTGAAAGCGGCACCGGGAAGGAACTGTTCGCTCGCGCCATTCATCATCTTTCGAATCGGCGTGAGCAGTCTTTCATCGCGCTGAATTGCGCGGCGATCCCCGAAGGGCTCGTGGAAAACGAACTCTTCGGCCACGAACGCGGCGCATTCACGGGAGCCGGCAATCGCAAAGCCGGCAAAATCGAAATGGCGCAGCGCGGAACACTGTTCCTCGATGAAATTGGCGAACTTCCGCTCGCCAGCCAGGCCAAGCTATTGCGCGTGCTTGAAGAGCGCCGCTTCGAACGCGTTGGCGGCACTCAATCGATCGACGTTGATCTGCGCATCGTCGTCGCCACCAATCGCGATCTAGCCGAACGCATCCGCGAAAAACTCTTTCGCGAGGATCTCTACTTCCGCATCGCTGCTGTTCCGCTCACCATTCCTCCGCTGCGGGATCGCGATGAAGACTTGCTCCTCCTCGCGGCTCATTTTCTCGAAAAGTTCGGCCGCGAATTTGGCAAGGGACCACTCACTCTCAACGAAGGCGCTCGCCGCCGGCTCCGTGCCTACTCCTGGCCAGGAAACGTGCGTGAACTTCAGAACGCTCTCGAACGAGCCGCGATCTTGTCTGACGGCCCCGAAATCACTCCCGAGCTCTTGCCTGCCATCGCAACTCCCGTTCGAACGGAATCTGCTCCTCCGAACCTCGTGCCCGAATCTTTTTCGTGGGCGGGCAGCCTCGAGGATGTCACCTCGCGCGCGCAATTGCACGTCGAGCGTGTCCTGCTTGAAAACGCGCTTCGCGAATGTCGTTGGAACAAAACTCGCGCTGCCGAAAAATTGGGCATTGCACCCAAAACGCTGCTCACCAAAATGCGCGCCACCGGCCTCGAAACCTGACACGGCTGGCCAAGGCCAGTCGAGCCATTCGGAGCGGAACGAAGCGGAATCGAGGACTCCCAACTGGATCGTCAATTCACCCATTTCCCGGAAGGACTACCTACGCGAAACCGTCAGACACCCGTCTTGACTCCCGTATGCAACGCCACCGTCCCGCCCGTCCAAATCCGCACCGCAACGCCTTCATAACCGTTCCTCAGCATCGACTCACGCAACTCCTCGGGCCGAAAAAACCGCGCCACCGATTTTGGCAAATACGTATATGCAGCCTGATCGCCCGAAATCAGCCCACCCAATCGCGGCAGTACGGTCCGAAAATACCAACGGTACAAATCCCCAAACCACCCGGGCTTCGGTTCTGTAAATTCCAGAATCGCAATCGTGCCATCCTCCTTCAGCACTCGACGAATCTCCAACAAGCCCGCCTCGTAGTTCGCTAAATTCCGAAATCCAAATGCTGCCGTCACCAAGTCGAATGCTGCATCCGCAAATGGCAGCCTCAGAGCATCCGATTCCACAAACAAAATGGGCCGATTCGGTTCCGCACCTTTCATTTTTGTGAGTGATTTTTCCTTCGCTCTCACCAGCATCGTGTGCGCAAAATCCACGCCCCACACACGCCCTTGTGCCCTTCTCTCCAGCGCAAACGCCAGATCGCCCGTGCCACAGCACAAATCCAGAATCCTTGCGTCAGCGCGCTCGAGAATTGGCCGCAGCACGTTCGCCGTCCGCGCCCTCCACATCCGATCCATCTGCAATGACAGAACGTGATTTAGCAGGTCATACCGCGGCGCTATCTGGGTGAACATGTTACGCACTTTGCGTGAAGCGTCAGACTCACTCAATGCGCCAGCAGGTCGCGTCCCCTTGCTTGGCTCTTTGCGCGGCACGGTGGCGTCAGACACGCCACACCAACGCGTCGGCTTCCGCCACCTTCGGTGTCACTCGCAGGATCAGTTCGAGCTTCTCTCGCTCGCCCGCGTCGAATGTTGCGGCTTTGCCGATTCCCGGCGTCAGCACAAATCGCAATTTTCCATTCCGTGTTTTCTTGTCTGAACCCATCAGCTCAATCAGCCTCTTTGCCGCCACGTTTGGCCATGCAGGCAGTTTGCCCATTCGTCTAATCAGAGAAATAATCCGCGAGGCATCGGCCGCCGGCGTAATTTGAGTCTCGTGGCCAAAGAGCGCCGCCGCGATCATTCCCCACGCCACCGCTTCTCCATGCTGATATTTCCTGTAACCCGTCGCGCTCTCCAGCGCATGCCCGAACGTATGTCCAAAATTTAAAATCTCACGCAGCCCGGATTCCCTCTCGTCTTTTCCCACAACTTCCGCTTTGATCTCCACCGACCTCGCGATCACGTGACCCAACACCAGCGAATCGCGCGCCAAAAGTTTCTCGATATTTTTTTCCAGAAACGCAAACAGCTTCGCATCGGCAATGACACCGTACTTGATCACCTCAGCCAAGCCGCCGCAAAACTCCCGCTGCGGCAACGTCTTCAAGACATTCGTATCCACGACGACCATGCGCGGCGGATAAAACGCTCCCACCAGATTCTTCCCTTCCGGCAAATTCACGCCGGTTTTCCCGCCGATCGCGCTGTCTGTCTGCGCGACCAGCGTCGTCGGCACGTGCACCAACGCCACGCCGCGCAAATAACTCGCCGCCGCAAATCCCGCAACGTCTCCCACCACTCCGCCGCCCACCGCAATTACCACCGCGTTGCGATCCGCGCCCGCCTTTACCAGGCTCCGCGCAATCCCTTCCACGTTTTTCAGATTCTTTGCCGTCTCTCCGTCCTTGAACGTGTGCAATCGCACGGCGCGCGAACCGCGCAATCCGCGCGACACGAACTTCCCCACTGCCGACCAAACCCTCCGCGAGGTCACCACATGAACGCTCGAAAATTTCCCAATGTTCGCGATTTCCACAGACAGCCGCCCCAACGCGCCCGCCCCGCAGACCACTGCGTATTTCCCCACCGAGGATTTCACCAAAATGCGTTTCGTATTCTTCATGGATTCTTTTCAACTCTAACATACAGCACAGCTTCTCCCCGGACCGCGCCGCCTTGCGCAAATCTAAAATCTGCTACCATACTTGTGCCGCGCGAAGCATCCGATGACTTCCACTCCAAACACCTATCACCCTGACTACGCCGTGGTAGGTTCCGGCGTCGCTGGGCTGCGCGCTGCCATCGAACTGAGTTCCGCAGGTACTGTCCTGGTCCTCGCAAAATCCAATCTCAGCGATTCCGCCACTGCCTGGGCGCAGGGCGGCATCGCCGTAGCACTCAGCGACGAAGATGAAATCGGTCTTCACGAGCAGGACACGCTGAACGCCGGTGACGGCCTCTGTCGCCCGGAATCCGTTGCACTCCTCGTCGAAGAAGGTCCCAAATACATCACGCAGCTGATCGAATGGGGCACCGAATTCGATCGCGCGGGCACCAAGCTTGCCTTTACTCGCGAGGCAGCTCACAGCCGTTCGCGCATTCTCCACGCACATGGCGACTCCACGGGACGCGAAATCAGCCGCGCCCTCCTCGCCCGCGCTCACACCATTCCGCATCTCCATCTTCGCGCACACTCTTTCACCACGGGCCTCATCGTCGAAAACGGTCGCGTCGTTGGACTCCGCTTCATCGACGAAACCGACGGTTCACTCCACGAAGTTCACGCTGGAGCCGTCCTTCTCGCCACCGGCGGCCTCGGCCAAATCTATCGCGAAACCACCAATCCCGAAGTCGCCACAGGCGACGGCATGGCCATCGCTTACGAAGCCGGAGCCGTTCTCTCCGACATGGAATTCGTGCAATTCCATCCCACGGCTCTCGCCATAAAAGGCGCGCCGCGCTTTCTCCTCTCCGAAGCCTTGCGCGGCGAAGGCGGCATCCTCCGCAACATCAATCTCGAACGCTTTATGAAGCGCTACGCCGAAGCCCAGGAGCTCGCTCCGCGCGACGTCGTCGCCCGCGCCATCGTCAGCGAAATGCACCGCACTCAAGCCGAACACGTCTATCTCGATATGACCGCCAAGTCCGCTGAATTCCTGCAGAAGCGCTTCCCGCGCATCTACAGGACCTGCCTCAGCTATGGACTCGATCTCGCCACGGACATGGCGCCCGTCTGCCCAGCTGCTCACTACATGATGGGTGGAGTCAAAACTGATCTCTGGGGACGTAGCTCTCTTCCCGGCCTCTACGCCGCAGGAGAAACCGCCGACACGGGCGTCCACGGCGCAAATCGTCTCGCCAGTAATTCCCTTCTCGAAGGCTTAGTCTTCGGCGCGCGCAGCGGCCAGGCCATGATTGTCGACTGCTCAGCGGTCGGCAATCAAAAAGACGGCCAGGCGGTCGCGCGTGGCCGCTCTGCGTCCGTCTCTCAGAAAAGCGTGTCCGTCGTCAGGCATAAAGCTTCATCGCTTCCCGGAAGCCCTGCCCCAAAACCCGATTCCCACTCTCCAGAAGCTATAGCGGCTCGCGCTACTGCCTCCTCGTCAGCGCGTGCCGCGACCGCTCACTCCGCAAAGCTCGCTGCTTCTGCGCACCATTCGCGGGCCAGTGCTTCTGCCACAACAACCGAACACGCTACAAATAACTCGTCTTCCAAGTCTTCAAATTCAGCTCAGCACGCCTCCTCGCCAAATCCCGCAACCGCCGCCGCGCTAACACAACTTCGCGACCTCATGTGGCGCCACGTCGGCATCATGCGCAATGGCAAGGACCTCGCTGCCGCCATCGCCCTCCTCGAAAAGTTGGCCGCTTCGCGGTCACCCCTTCCCGCTGAATTCCTGGATTCCCCGCATCCCACCCGCCACGATTACGAGCTGTCAAACCTGCACACTCTCGCGTCCCTGATGGCCCGTTCCGCCTTAGCCCGCGAAGAAAGCCGCGGCAGCCACTACCGGTCCGACTTCCCCTATCGCGAAGACGACCTGTTCCAAAAACACTCCGTCATTGAACGCTCCAAAGACGTCACCTTCGAACCCTGACGGCCGCGCCACACCGAATTAGTGTTTGTCCTATTTTGTAATGCCGGGCTTCACGGCTCTTCGTTTTTCGCTCTTCGTATTCTCAAGTTTCGTATTTCGAGCTTCCGCGGACGTCCTGCACACGCGCGCCAGTCGAAGTTGGGTGACCCGCGTACCGGGTTTGCACGTGGGTCTTTTTGTCATCGCTCAATTCTCGCGACCCGCACACCCATTGCTTCATTCCATCAAGCTGCTTCAGTCCACTGGGTCGATCGCGTGCCGAGAGCGGAGTGGATCATTTCGCCTTCCGCAAGGACAGTTCGACCCTTGGCCCGCGGATGTCGCCTGACCCCGCAGCCATTTTCGTCGCCGACGCCACCAACCCGCGGGTGGCGCAGACATAAAAATTAGGCGGACCCTACATCGCTTTCGGCCGGATCCGCCCTCGCGAAAGACACGTATGCGAATAAAGCTGAACAATACGGCAAGCTAGCGGATGAAATCGGTCGACGAGCTTCAGGCTTGCGCCATGATGCTCACGGCCAGGAGTTGCCCGTTTTCCATCGCTTGATATTCCACCCTGACGGCGGTTCCCTGTTTCACTTGCCCTTTCACCTGGGTGTTCTTGTCCACGACAAAGTCCAGTGTGTTCTTCCCGGAGCTGTCTTTGTCGGAGCCGCCGCCGGTGACCTCGAGCGTAAAGGAAGTTCCGCCACTTCCGATGGCCGCGACCTTACCGGCAACAGACTTGGTCGATTGCTGGGTTTGCTTTTCTGATTGCGCCTGGCTCCATTTCGCTGGACTGCCCGAATGAGCTTGAGTTGCGATTCCCAGAATCAACAGGCTGCCAACAGAAACACCGCAAAGGAATTTGCGAATCGTAGAATTAGGCATAAGCCTCCTTGTGGTTGGAGGGTGGGGTCTGGATACCGCAAGCAGTTTCTATTCCGTTTCACAAAACATATCTGAAAAGTGCTGACATTCACAAAACTTTGCTTAAAAAGCTTTAATTTCAGGATTTTCGGCGCGCTTTTTTGGCGATCACTGTCAGAAATTTATTTCAATGACGACTTAATGGCACAAATTTCGTATTGATGACATGACTTTCATTGGGAACGGCGGAACTTTTTTCCTGCACTCGCCCCTTTTTTCTCGGCAGAACGCTGTAGAACATTTGTACCTTTCTACAGTTTTCGGAAATTACGGTCTGGAAAATTTCGGCTCAGTGGATTTCGATTGCAGACTTTGGAGTTTGCTTCATCTTGTCTGCAATTCCTTCACGCTTTCTAAAATCACATGACCCACAATTCCAAGACTCTTCGCGCTGATTTTATCCAGCGTGTCTTGCGGCGTATGCCAATAACCAGCCGAATTCTCCAGATCAATAATGTCCGCGGACGGCACTCCGCGCTGCAGAAACGACAAATGATCGTCGTCCACTGGAGTCGTTTGATCTATAAAAATCTCGCCGTAGCCCAGCCGCTTCGCTGTACCCCAGATTAAATCCTCCAACGCTTTTGTCGAATTCTGTTCCCGTTTGATCCGCAGCGCTTTGCCCCCGACAAGGTCCGCCAGAATCATGGCCTGCACTTTTTTCAAGTCCCCGCTCATTCCCATTTTCGCGGCCAACTGTCGGCTTCCATATCGATTGTCGGGATCCTGCCATTCTTTGCGAACCGCTTCCTCGCCGTCAAAGAAGGCAATCCACACTGCGTAGCGCCCGCGTTTTCCGCACAATTGTCTCGCCATCTCCAGCATGACGCCCGTCGACGAGCCGCTGTCATCAGCGCCTACAAAGTTATCCAACCGTTTCGTGTCGTAGTGCGTTGCCAGCAGAATGATTCCCTGTCGCTCACCGGGGATCTTCACCACGATATTTTTCATCGGCAAGCGTCCCGCTGGAGTGTCCGCCGAAAAAGAATCGGTATCCACGGTGCAACTCGAACTCGTCAGCTGAGATGCAATATAGTCCTGCACTTGAAGGATCGCTTGCGAACCAGATGGCCGCGGTCCAAAGCTCACCTGCTTCGCCACGTGCCCGTAGGCCAGCTTGCCATCAAAGCCACCTGTACTTTCCGCGGGAAGACCGTCGTCAGGAACTTGGGGCTGTGCGGCCACGTGCGACGCAACTGTCGCTCCGGAATCAGTATTTGTGCGATTGTCCGTTCCATTTGCCTTGCAGCCCGCAATGAAGCCCGTGATACTCAACAAAAGCGTTGCGCCGCAGCGCATACGCGCGCGCCTCAAGTTCGGGCTTTGCCAGAATGGTTTGCTCATGGGTTTTTCAGCCTCTAGCTTCCGCTGCGAGTCGCCGCTCTCTTCGGCTAACCACAATCCAGGACACTCCAACGCCGACAAAATACAAGGCAGTCATCACGGCCATCACCATGAGCATGGTCAAGGCATCCGGAGTGGGCGTGACAATCGCAGCGACGACCGAGATCACCAGCACCGCGTACTTGGTATTCTTGATGAGGAACTTTGGCGTCACGATTCCGAACAGCGTCAAAAAGAAAATGAGAACCGGAAGTTCAAAGACAAGGCCTAGCGCCACGATAACGAGAAGAACCAGATCAAAGTAATCGTCGATCTTGATCAATGGAACGACCGGCCCCTGAAAACCGACAAGAAAATTCAGAATGTGCGGCAGAGCCAAAAAATATGCGAAGGCGATGCCAGCAAGAAAAAGAAAAACGGTTGAGAACAAAAACCCGGTGACCGCGGACTTTTCATTTCTATATAGAGCTGGAGCCACGAACAACCACACCTGATACAGAATCACGGGCGAGGCCATGATGATGCCCAAATAAATGCTCAGCTTGATCAACAGGCTTAAGTAATCCGTCGGCCCGGTATAGACAAGCTGAGGATTCAGATTGTGCGCCTTGAGCGCCACTTGAATTGGGATGGTGATGAAGCTGACAAGTTTGGGTGCGACGAACCATCCGACCATGGCGCCAACAAACACAGCAACCAGCGAATTGATAATGCGTTTGCGAAGCTCTACAAGATGTTCAAAAAACGTCATCTGGCCGCCACCCTCATCGGGTGCGGCAGGAGTTGTTGAACCGGCTTCAAGCTGGCTGTCGTTGGTCATGGGCGGGTAGCTCGCCAGGATTGGCGGAGCGGGATTCGGCGTGCGGATTTTGTGCGGAGGCAGGCTCGCTCGGTGCAGTTCCTTCTGTAACGGGTGGCTCGTCCGCTGAAACCAACTCGGCGCCAGATTCAGAGCTGGGCTGAGCACTTGACTGCGGCTCGCGTGCGACCGCTTCGCTGACAGGACTTATCGTCGGCTCAGGCGGAGCAATACTTTCCGGCAAAATGCGCGGCGACTCGCTACCAGCCGGTGTCGCGAGCGTGGCGGGCTGCTGCTCGGTGCTGGCGGCGGCTGTGCCTTCGTGGGATTTTTTCCACTCGGCCTCCCTAGCCTGCCGCTCAATGTTCCTCATCTCTTCTTCAAATGCCATCTTGAAATCGGTCGATGCTTTGCGGAACTCAGCCATCATTTTGCCCAGGCTACGGGCGAGCTCCGGCAACTTATGCGGTCCGAAGACGACCAGCACCACGATGAAGATGATCACGAGATGGGGAACGCTGAACATGGCTGTGGCTTGTAGCCGAGTTAGGCCTCTTTGGCATCATAGAAAGGGTGCACGGCACTGTCAAACCAGTCTTTTCCGCACCCGTGTTATACTGAACTCTCTCAGCGGATAAAACTGTTGGTCGCGTGAGGTTAGGATGAATCAGAATCGTCGCGGCGTCGTTGTAATTTTCACTGTCTTGGTCGCATCCGCCGTTTTTGGCTGGATTTACGGGCCATCGGTGCGCGCCACTTCCACCGCCACTGAGGACAGTCAGTCTTCGGTCCGCGAGTTCACAACCGTCCTTGATGTTGTTCAGGCGAACTATGCCGAGCGGGTCGATGTGGACAAAGAGGTGTACCAGGGCGCGATTCCAGGGATGCTGCGCGTTCTTGATCCGCACTCGAATTTTTTTGACGCGCGCCAGTTTGCGCTGCTCCGCGAAGATCAACGGGGAAAATATTACGGCGTCGGCATGATTGTTGCGCCGCGCGAGAATCACACCATCGTGATGGCGCCCTATGTTGGCGCGCCGGCCTACAATGCAGGTCTTCGCCCAGGCGACATGATCATGAAGGTGGATGACAAGTCCACCGACGGGCTCACGACCAGCGAAGTTGCCGATTTGCTGAAAGGGCCCAAGGGAACGGTCGTCAAGATCGTGGTCACGCGCGAAGGCTACACGGATTCGCTCACCTTCACCGTCACGCGTGGTGAAATTCCCCGCCACTCCGTTGACATTGCATTTTTGCTGAAGCCCGGCATCGGCTACGTGCGCCTCTCGTCGTTTAATGAAACGACCGATCGCGAAATCGAAGAGGCGTTGAAACAACTGAGCGTCAGCAATCTGGATGGCTTGATTCTTGATATGCGCGGAAACCCGGGCGGCCTTCTGAATGAAGCGGTCGCGGTTGGCGACATGTTCCTGGAGAAAAATCAGCTGATCGTTTCGCATCACGGGCGGACCTCCCCCGAGCGCCGCTACTATGCCGTGCGCGGCAATCAGGGTGTGACGATTCCTCTCGTGATTTTGGTGAACAATAATTCCGCCTCCGCAACCGAAATCGTGTCTGGCGCAGTGCAGGATCACGATCGCGGGCTTATCGTCGGCGAAACAACTTTCGGCAAGGGCCTGGTGCAAACGGTGACTCCGCTCAGCGAGAACACCGGCCTTGCTCTGACCACCGCCCGTTACTACACACCGAGCGGGCGCCTGATTCAGCGCGACTACAAGACTATCTCGCTGTACGAATATCACTACGAGCGCAAGGTCCCAGAACATCCGACGGAAATAAAACTGACGGACAGCGGACGGCAGGTTACCGGTGGTGGTGGTATCACGCCGGATATCGTCGTGAATTCTCCGAAATATACAAAATTTGCGCAGGAACTTTTCCGCGGCGATGTTTTTTATCCGGCGGAAGCGGGTGTTGGCGGCTTCACGCGTTTCTACCTGGGTAGCAGACCTACCGTCACGCACGAATTCACGGTCGACGATGAAGTCATGCACCAGTTCCGAAATTATCTGACGAAGCACAACGTGCGATTCTCTGAATCGGAAATCGCCGAAAATCAGGAATGGATCAAGCGCAAGATCAAGCAGGAAGTGTTCATGTCCACGTTCGGCATGCAGGAAGGTTTCAAAGTTTTGCTGGAAGCCGATCCGCAAGTCCAGAAGGGCGTGGAAGCCATGCCGCAAGCAAGAGCGCTCTACCAGAATGCTCGAAAGATTGTAGCGCAGCGCGCTGGCGGGGCAATCGATCAGCCGTAGGCCATATTGTCCCAGCCAGCCGCCGTAAGTGCGGCGTTCTGGGCAGCTTCGCCAAACCGTAACGCACGTAAAACTCTTACAACGCGAAGCCCCGTCGCGTTGGTTTGGCGGATGACCCCGGTTGCCATAATTCCTCCAAACCGAAGCGGACTGAATGTGGACTCTCTCGGGCCCGGACTATGGCCGGCTTCGTATACCGTTCATTCAAACTTGTCAGGAATTCATCCTCTTTACCCGTGGTTATTATCTATATGATAATAGAATAACAAGGATGACAAGACGGATGACGCCAGGAAACATTTTGCTTCACTGTGTCAGCCAAAGGCGTGTATGATCCCCGCAATTAGAAGGTCCATGTTCTGTGCGCATCCTGGCCTATCTCCTTTTCATTCAATTTCCCCTCTGTGGCGTTTTTCTGCGCGAGCCTGTTTTGGGGCAACAACCGGCGTCTGATTTTCGGACGAGCACAGTGGCCACAACTGAGTCACCCCGGCCAAGCGAAATCAGTCCCTCCGTCGGTCTCGACATTTACGTCCAGGGACCAGCGAACGCGAGGGTGGAAGAAACAGCAGCACTGACGTTGTCCACTGGGGTGGGACAACTCTACAGACAAGGAACCACAACCCAGGGCCATCTGCGATGGAATGCAGTAGCGCCGATGCGATACGAAATCCAGGTGGTAGCCCCAGGATTTGAGCGTGCGATCCAAGAAATCGACGCAAATGGCGCGGGCGATGTCGCGGTGACCGTTCACCTACGGCCTTGGGTGGGCGAGGACAAAGCCTATCCCCCTGTCTCCACTGATCCCGAGGTGAACTACGTCTTTGGGGTGTACTCCGCGCGGTTGCGCGATTGGGAACAGGCCAAGGCTTACTGGGCAAAGGCCCTCCAGCGTCTTCCAGATCATGTTCCGGCAATGGTCTCCATGAGCGAGGTCCTTCTCACTGAGAACAAAGTTTCGGAGGCGGTGGAGTATCTTGATCGAGCGGCAAAGCTAGATCCTTCCTACTGGCGCACGCACGCAGTACTGACAGAAATCTCATTGCGTTCGGGTTCGACCCGCGAAGCTTTCCAGCATGCCGAACGAGCACTGGAATTGAGTAACGGGCAAGCCGCTAGCGTCTCCCCTCTTTTAGCGCGCGCTTTGGTGGCGGAGGCCACTGAACTGCTGCGAGCTTACCTGAAGGATCACCCTGATGATGCTGCGGCCCAGAAACAACTTGAAGATCTGAACGCGCCATCTGAACTCCATGCTTCTGAACACTTGAACGCCGAGTTTAGGGAAAGGAGCGCAGATACGACCGGCATGCGGCCAGATTCCCTACCGCGGCACTCCAGCTGGTTACCTCCTGAAGTTGACGAAAATGTTCCCCCTGTGGAGCTTGGCTCGGCGTGTAATCTCGAGGAAGTGTTGCAAAAAGCCGGTCAGCGAATCCAGGAATTTGTGGGGAACGTGGAGAGATTCACGGCTACGGAATCCATGCTGCACGAAAAAATCAATAAATCGGGAGCAGTCTCGGAGAAGGAAAAGCGGAAGTACGACTACATGGTTTCGATCGAGGAAATCCGGCCTGGACTTCTCGGTGTGGAGGAATACCACAGCGGCGGTCCGGTGGATTCTCCGGACGGGGTCACGTCGAAGGGATTGCCTGCGCTCATCCTCATCTTTCATCCATACTACTCAGGAGACTTTGCAATGAGATGCGAAGGGCTCGCAACCTTGGATGGGAAACGTACCTGGCAGATTTATTTCCGCCAGAGAGACGACAAGCCGAACAGAATTCGGTCCTACAGGATCGGCTTAACCGCGGAGCATCCAATCGCGCTCAAAGGACGGGCTTGGTTTGTTGCGGATAGCTATCAAGTCTTGGGCCTGCAGACGGACCTGATAAATGCGCTTCCAGACATTCGGCTCACAGTGGACCACACGGCCATTGAGTTTGGTCCAGTACATTTCAGTAGCCGGGGGCTGGACATGTGGCTTCCTCAGACTGCCGAAGTGTTCAGCGACTTGAAAGGAAGACGAATTCATCAACGCATGAGCTTCAGTAACTACTTACTATTCGCAGTGGACGACAAGCAACAAATCTCATCACCAAAAACGAGTCCTTAGTCTCCCCAGGCCACTGGGCGGGCCGCAGCACCTTGATCGCTGGAGTTCTCAACCAGAATTCCGCGGGGCGGACTGCGAACTGCCAAGCCGTCGCCACTCTAGAGCGAACCAGCACAAAAACCGGTACAGGCAGGATTGTTGCGTTTCGTCAAGCGGCCGGGGCATAATGGAAGTTGTTCAATCGAATGCAGTTTACCAGCTCGTGGGCGAGTAGCTCAGCTGGGAGAGCGCCTCGTTCGCAACGAGGAGGTCGCCGGTTCGATCCCGGTCTCGTC
>Ga0137403_10005049_pt1 | contig 15380 bp, 15 predicted proteins | sample CZOMad2_1_16fung_FD_122057 | JGI IMG/M metagenome (GOLD analysis project Ga0137403, IMG submission 122057) | Vadose zone soil fungal communities from Angelo Coast Range Reserve, California, USA - CZOMad2_1_16fungal (Hybrid Assembly) | ecosystem: Environmental > Terrestrial > Soil > Vadose zone... | reverse complement strand
AAATTGGTCGGGCCGGCTTGTCCGAGGATTCCACCGGGACCATCAATCGAAATGCCCTGCGCCTCGATCAAGAGGTCATCGATAACCTCCCTACCCACCAGAACACTTGGCACGTCACCGACGATCACCTTGGTCCATCGTTTGGCGGCAGCCTTGAAGGCGTTCTTCTGGGTCGGGGTTAAGCCTCCCAAAAACCGCACCACGATTTTGTAGGCCGACTTAACTGCGGCAGCCGACGCGCCAGCCTTGACACTCGCGTGGGCTACGTACGATTCAATTTTTCCTGATGTCGTTTTTTTCATATTGCTCCTTTGGTTTGTGAACACTAACAAAAAGGCTTTGGTTTGTCGAGGCAGCGTAATTCGGCACCAAGCTGCGCATAGTGACGGTGCGCAGTTCGCGCTCTGTCGCCGTATTCACAGCGGTCGTCGTGGTTTAGTTTCATTAAATAACTTCTCACCGGAGGTCGCAGATACCCTTGATCAGGGCCTTTCCATGGTAAATCGCAAGGAGGCTGCCCGCGGTGAGCTCTGCGTAACATCAAATAGTTTGGAGATACCGACTAATTCGCGGCTCTAGAAGGCTGAGTTACAGGCGGCAACTGCAGTTACGGGGAAGGCTGAGTTACAAGTGTCCGCTGCGTTGCAGGAATCGGCTAGATGGCGAGAACTTTTACCGGTGGAGGATCTCCACGTCCAACCCGCATAAGGAGTGTATCGAATGGGGCACTGGGCTAACGCAAAGCTGAACAGCGTGGTGAAGGTTGTCATACCTAAAACAGCTCGGCGGCGGTGGCCATAATTCCTATTTCATTCCACGCTTAAAGTATCTCGGTCACCTGCCAGGCGAGGCAGCGCCAATCAATGCCGTCTCGCAGGATCACGCAAGAGGTTGTACTGGGAATCCTTAGCCAAGGCAAGCCGGGAAAAGCGATTTCTCGACAGCATCCGCAGCCATATCTTCATGATACTCTATGGGTATCGTGCGAGCCACGCCATGAAATACGATTGGAGAGAGGCGGGCGAGGAATGGTCGGAACCGTGGGGCAGTTCCGCCGCACAATGGACCGGCACAATCTTTCCGCGCATTCGCGATTTCCTGCCAACCGGCACGATTTTGGAAATCGCGCCCGGTTTCGGGCGGTGGACGCACTATCTGAAAGATTACTGCGAAAACCTGTGGATTGTTGATCGCTCGAGTGAGTGCATCGAAGCGTGTCGCCAGCGTTTCGCGGCTGATTCGCACGTGCGTTGTTACCTTAATGACGGCCGCTCACTCTCGATGATTCCCGATGCTTCAATCGATTTTGTCTTCAGTTTTGATTCTTTCGTACACACAAATCGCGATGTCGTGGACGCGTATCTTCGCGAACTGGGACGCAAATTGAAGATCGGCGGGAAGGGTTTCATTCATCATTCCAATTTCGGCGAATACGTCGGCACGCCACGGGAACGGCTCCCGGAGGCGTTGGCGAAACCGTTGATTAAAGCAAAGATCCTCGATTGGGCGCATCATCGAAATCCAGGAATGAGCGCTGATTTATTCCGCGTTTTGTGCGCGCAGCACGGCCTGCATTGCATCAATCAGGAGCTCGTCAACTGGCGGGGCAGGCGCCTTATTGATTGCCTGTCACTATTCGTGCGAAGCGATTCAGCCCCGCAGGATGCGACGAAGGTAATCCGAAATCCGAATTTCATGCGTGAGGCCACGCAAATTCGCCGGCAATGGCGAAGCGGAAGCTAACGGGTCTAGGAAGGATAGCGCCGTAGGGGCGCTCTCATGCTAGCCTGGGGCATCGCCCCCAGGATTCAAATCGACATGTCAACGAGCGCTGAAAGCGCGTTTCAATCCGGCGGATCGTTCTCAATTCCAAACAGCTCGTGCCGGAAGTGAGTCGCGCTTTCAGCGCTGGCGCTTTTTTTGGAGGTGCTCTGAATGCTGGGGCGCTGCCCCAGGCTTACGATGAACGCTTCGCCCTTGGCGCTAAACACAGACGCTAAGGGAAAAGCGTCCCTCCGCATCTGCCACGTTTCATTCAGCCGCTATTTGAAACTGACAATTGGGAAACAATACCGCTGCCGAACAGCTGATCATAAACTTCATTGACCTGGTCAACTTTCTTTGATTCAACATCGCGGCATGCCCGAGGTTCAAGCGCCACCGCCGCTGCCAAAATCTCAGCCGTCATTTGGGCGGCGCCACAGCACCATCATCAAATTGCTTGGAGTCGGCGCGCTCGTGTTGGTGTTGCTGATCCCGCTGGCAATGATCACCGGCGTGTTAAGGGAGCGATTGCAGCGGCGCAACGAGGCGGTGGCCGATATCACTTCCTCATGGGGCAAAGAACAAAACCTGATTGGGCCTGTCCTTGGGATTCCCTATCAATACAAATTCAAAACAGTGAAAGAAGTCGCAGCAGCTGACGGAAGGATGGAGCGGCGTGAAGTGGAAGAGACCGCGACAGGGAACGCGTATTTTCTGCCCGAAACGCTGAATGTTTCTGGCGACGTGCAAACGCAGATGTTGCATCGCGGCATCTACGATGCGGTGGTCTACCGTGCGCAGACCGTCCTTTCTGGAAAGTTTGTGCCGCCCGATTTTGGTCCACTCAAGATCGACCTGAAAGATGTGCAGTGGAAAGACGCCTTTGTCAGCATCGCCCTCAACGATCTGCGCGGGACGCGTGAGGCGATCGTGCTCGATTGGGGCGGCACCAAGCGTCCGATGCTGCCCGGTTCCCAGGTTCCAGGTTACACGACAGGCGCAACCGCATCGCTCGGCAGCGACCAGCCGATCGCAGCCGACATGCAATTTTCGATACCCTTGGATTTCAACGGTAGCGAGGGAATTTTCTTTGCGCCATTCGGCGTGCAAAATGAAGCAACGCTGAAATCAAACTCGCCCGATGTGGGATTCCGCGGTGCATTTCTTCCGGCCGAACGATCACTGCGTCCAGATGGATTCGATGCGAAATGGAAGATTTCGTATTACGGACGCGATTATCCCCAATCGTGGACAAGTCGAACTGGCAACGAGCGATTCACCACGCAAGCCGTTTCAAATTCACTTTTTGGAGCCCAGTTCCTGTCGATTCTGGATGCGTATCGCTACGTCGAACGCTCAATCAAATACGGGGTGCTATTTCTCGTGCTTGTTTTCACGACGTTCTTTCTGTTTGAAGTGACCGCGCGACAGAAAATTCATCCATTTCAATATCTGATGGTGGGTGCCGCTCTTTGTTTGTTTTACCTGCTGCTATTATCGATTTCGGAATTTATTGGGTTCAGTTGGGCTTACCTGATTGCGGCGGCGGCGTCGACCGCGTTGATCACTTGGTATTGCCACTTTTTCCTGGGCGGCGGTGTGCGCACGTTAATGATCGGCGCAGGACTCACGGGCGTTTACACATTTCTCTACATTACATTGCGGCAACAGGATTACGCCCTGCTTATGGGCGCAATCGCGCTCTTCATCGTGCTGGCAATCGTAATGTACGTGACGCGCAGGGTAGATTGGTACGCGCGCGACGCGAGCTAAGCCATTTGGGGGATTGACGCAAAGGAAAACGTAGCGTTATTTTTTGCTGCCGCGCTTCATAACCGGCGAAAATCAACCGCCATGGTCTTGCTTGGTTTGTTTTCGATCTGTATCTGCTGAAAAACAAACGCCACGTCTTCCAGCCAGCGACCATCGTCGCCAACGTATTGCCGGAAGTCTGAAATGCTGGGATTGGTCAATGTGATAGTCTGCTGCACTTCGTTGATGCCCGTGTTGACGTTTCCGCGCAGGAACTGGATCACCACTGGCTTGAGCACTTCGTTTGTCACCAGTGCTGTGAAAAATTGCGGCGAAGCTGCGCCTGGTTCCTTGGTGATGACAACGGGCTTATGCTGGCGTTTGCCGCTAGGCTGGCCGGTCGCTAAGCTGCGCGGAGACACCAGGCCATAGCTGAATTTCAAAACGCGGCTCTGGTCTTTAAACGGCTTCGCCGTGCTCTCGCCCTTGAATTTGCCCTGTTTCGTTCCCTCGACTGCAATAAAAATCTGAACGGCGCTCGCAGGTGTCGCGAGCTTCGTGTTTTCTCCAAAATACGAGCCATTCGGCGCAACTGGTAGCCGCTCACCAAGACCTGCATTTGTCACATACATTTTTGTTCTCCTTTCAGTTTGATTTCGACCCGCCAGGCGCTTTTTGTGCCAGCACAATAATCCGTGGCGGACAATCGACCGCCGTGCGCAGCGTCACTTCATCGTGGACGCCGCGAATGACGAAGCCGGCCTCCGAGAGCCATTTTCCAAGCTCCACCGCGCTGTACGCGCGTTCGGTGATTCGCTCGACAACCGGCGCGCACGATTCAGCCCGGCGATGCACTGCGCGCATGCGCAGCACGCGTAAACGCGGGTCCCAGCGCACCTCGCGCAACAACGAGCTTCCCACCGTGCAGCGATCGCGCTCGTACGCGTGGAAGTGACGGTGCGGCTGGCACGGTGTCAGAATATCGAAATAAAAATGGCCGCCCGGCCGCAAATTGGCGGCGACCCGCTCGAATGCACGACGCAAATCCTGCGGCGCGTTCAGATGATTGAGCGTGTCGAAATTCGCCGTGATCAAATCGACCCGCGACGGCAGCGCGAGACAGCGGATGTCTTGTTGCAGAAAGCACACGCCCTCACTCCGGCAATTGCGGCGCGCCTGGCGCAGCATTTCCAGCGAACGATCGACCCCGTAGACTGGCACGCCCCAACACTGATTCAAATAGCATGCAAACAGGCCCGTCCCGCACCCGATGTCGGCAGCCGAGCGGAACCTGATTCCGTACCGTGGCACCAATTTGGAAAACGCCCGCCGCACTCGCAGGAAAAACGCCATCCCGACGGTGCAATCATAGACCGGCGCGATCTGGCTGTAGGGTAAGACCATAAGCGACATCAAGGCGGCTCCTAACCGTTGTTCTCGATCCTAGCATCGGAACGGAAGACAGCGGCCTTTATCTGTAAACCGAAAATCACTCCGCTCCTTACATTGAATCCACATCCTCCTTCCGCGTGGAAGAGTGAGACTGTTCAGAGTTATCTGTGCCAAGCTATGCATAGCTCCTATAGGACGAAGGAATGGGGAAGTCGCCTTTGGGTCCTCTCCTCTTGATATAGGCAATCTCAAGTTTGTTAATTTCATCTAAAGCTAGTTTTGTTTTACCAGCAGCGGTGAAATTGGCGACATTACGCCAGCTATTTCCCCACCGGAATTCCATCGCCTGTGTAAACTCATTGATCGCTCCCCAGAAATATGCGCGGGCAAATTTGTCTAATGAGAAAATCCGAATCAGCTCAAAGACCGGCGGCGTAAATTCGTCGTAGGGGCGCTCGTGGCAATATTTGCTTATGCTCTGCGCATTCATGATTTGTTCGGTAATGGCTTGTGTTGCGCCTTCGCCAAGGCCAAAGCAATACTTTCGTTGAAAGGTCCCGACGCTCGGTTCGGTGGTACAGCTTCTCCCGTAATTTTTTTGAAAGGTCTTTTCGTCCACCAGGTTCATGAAAGGGTGTGCGAATAAGTGAACCGCTTCGTGCAACGCGAACTCAAGCCGAGTATCAACGCGGCGACCTGGAGCAGGAACCATGTAGATCATGCCTACCGGTCGATCAATCGTTCCCCCAACAATCTTGTTTTTGATCGTCACAAATCTACCGCGGAGGTACTCGGGCACTTCCTTTGGTGAGGAGACGATTCGTAAAAACCGCGCAGGCAGTGCCGAGACTGCCTGGGATTTCAGCAGAGGCTGTATGTACTTCTGGTAGCAGGACGGTCCCGAAAGGAGGGCTAGCAGTTTCGCGGCGTCGTTCTCGCGGATATACTCGCCGCCCGTGCTGAAATGTGCGTTTTTGCCGGTTGGACATACTGAAGGCGGCTCACCTAGTCCGCACGCGCTGGCTGTTCGAATGTACATCGTAGTTTGGCTCACTCAGGCTTCATCGCACGGGCCTTTCGGCAAGCTGATCAATGCTTTCAAGGACAGCCTTCTTTTCAGCACCGCTAAAGCCTGCCTGATCCAGCAAGATACTCAGCGCTGAGACGTCCTTTCCAAAGATCGCCTCCCAGATCTTGTCGCGAAGGAATTTCGGGACCCTGCTTAGACGCTCGTTAAACCATTGTTTGAACGACTTGCCCGGAGGCAGAAGTATCTTGTCTTTCCAATGGTAGTCGGTCGGGGGTGGTGGTGGAGGAGGAGGGGGAGGAGGGGGAGGCGGTGGCGGCGGTGGCGGTGGCTCGGGAGGTGCAATGAAGACTTCAACTCTGCGGTTGAGCGCCTTGCCTGTACTGGTTCGATTGTCTGCAACTGGCGCAGATTCTCCCGGACTTGGCTCCACTAAGATCGCTATTCGTATTCGCCGTGTGAGGATGTCCTCCTTGAGAATGGTCTCTAACGCTTCTTTCACTGCCTCTGCGCGCCTGTCGCCAAGATCCCTGTTATACTTCTCCTTATCTTTCGGCGGCGGCGGCCCTGTGTTGTCGGTATGACCGATCAGACGAATGAAGCCGATTGGCTGCATTGAGTTCCAACTCGCTCGCACGTGTTCAGCGAGATGCCTGACCATTTGCATGAGGCGCGGTGTCAGCGAAGCTTTGTCCCAATTGAATTGGTTGAGGTTGAGAAACCTCAGATACTGGGGCCTGGCACGCAGGCCGTACCTGACGCGCCAGGGTGTGTATGACGGGGCCTCTCCCAGCCCGCCACGTACTAAAATATAGTTCCCATTCCCTCTTCCCTGAGCGAGCGGGTATCCACCGGGGAGCGTAGAAGTCTGATAGTCGCTAAAGTACATAGTTACTCCTGGTTGCGACGCGGCTTACCCCAGCGAAGTGGCCTTGATAGCCGCTGCGGGCGCGGGCGGCCCACATCAGGGGCGACCTAGGTACGGGCTTCTCCTGCCGGACGCACGAATGCTGCATCAGTAGCTTCGCCGCGCGTTCACCTGAGCGCAACGCGCCCTCCATGTAGCCGAAGAGGTCCATGCGCGTATGCTCTCCGGCGAAGAACAGCAGGTCATGAAACGGCTGGTTCAGCTTCTCGCCCTTACCAAAGATTTCGCCCAGCCTTGGTGACGCATAACCTGTCTTGATGAAACCCTCTTCGGGCCAGTTGGTGAAGAGGATTTTGTTCACATTAAGCGCGTAATCACCCGGATAGAGGCTCTTCAACTCTCTCACGCATTCCTTTAGGTCAGGCACGCGTGGCCCACGTGGCCCAGGTAAGATCGGGCCGGCAAAAACGCTGAGCACAATTCCCTGTTTCACTTCGATGAGCCCTCCTCGGGGGTTCGGTAACTTTCCCAGGACGACTCGCGTCTGGTTGTCTGTGCCCTCCCAGATCTGACCCAGCGTCGATGAGCCTCCATAAGGAGCAGCCCCTTTCTTAATCCAAAAGCGTTCCTTGAGGTCACTGAAGAACTTTATGGCGGGGTCCATGCCCATAACGCCAATTTCATTCTTGGGGTGCCATGGTGGCGGTGAGACCACGAGATCCGGCCAGACGCTGGGCGGGATCGCCAGGATTACATACTCATAGCGAGTGACATCAGGTTTACCGTCGACCAATTTTTCCTGTCGCTGGTCCTTCACCTTTTTGGACCATAGCTCGACACCTGGCCCTTTAGCTTGCGAAAGATCGATGTTAGTGACTGCTGTGCTCAATTGGAGCCTGGTTTTGCCTCCGTATTTCGCTTGAAACTCTTTGGATTGGATCTCTTCAGCTATCTTCTTCGCGAGGGTCTGGCAGCCGTCGGCGCAGCGAAAAATCTCCAATTCATCCCAATACCGCATCAATGACTTTTTTTTATCCTCGGGATCTTTGGGATCTTCGAACCGGAAAAAGATGCCTTGTCCAGCTCTCACTTTGCACAGCAGGCCGAGGTAGTTCATTTTTTCCAGTGGCGCGACCTCGTCGTTGACGAGCTTAAACTGAAGCAACTTCCAGAGCGGTTCAGTCGGGCTGACACCGTAACGATTCTTAAGGGCGTCTGAGATCCGCGTGTTGTCCTCCCGACGTAGTTGAGGCTGGAGCCAGGGTTGAGACGGGTGCAAAATCTGGCTCGCGTCGCGCGCCATCGGTTCCAGCACACGCTTGCGCATTTCTTTCTCCAGTTTGAAGAAATCGTCCGTCGATATGTCTTTGCCGCCCAGCCTGAGTCTCAGAGCCAGCCGCTCCTGGTCGTAAAGCTCCGGACTCATTCTGCTGATCATGGCCAAGCCGTACTCGCGTGCCAGCTCGAGCCAGGTCGTGTGAAAAGAGCCGATGAGCTCGGCACCTTCCTCCGTGATGCGCCCATTGCTGAATGTCGGATTGCTCAGGACGCGTCCGCCCACCTCATTGCGAGCTTCGAACACTGTCACGTCAAAGCCGGATTGGCCCAGCCACCGAGCCGCCATTAAGCCGGCAAAACCACTGCCTATTACGGCTACACGCACTTGCTTCTGCTTGTTTTTTCTCCTCACCTCGGCCTGGCATTCCGGCGAAAACGAGAATGGTGATTCGGGTCGGGGTGCATCTCCCAATGTCGTTTGATATTCGCGTATGTACACCTTGACCTCCGCCGTTTACGGGTTGTTTTGCCGGACCAGTTGGTCCACGTCTTTGATGAAACTATTAAGGAACAGCTTCGTCCTCCATTCAGGTTGGCCTTGACGGAGCAGGAGGACCGCGAACGCATAGCGACGATTACCGGATGTAGACTCAAGCAGCGTCGCAACGTGCATCACGACAGGATATCGGACTCGATTTTTCTTCATTGAGGTACTTTTCTGCACGCGGCAACGCTCGCAGGATCGGCAGCCGCTGCTCCGCCACAGGCAAACACTTCGTAGCAGTAAGCGCTGTTTCTTTTCCGCTCTTTTTGGTCGTGCTGAAACCACGAGCAGGTTAGACCAAAACATAAGTGACACATCTCATGAAGGATGGTGCCCTCCTGCCAGAGGTTTTTCAGTTGCCAAAAGGGTGGACACAGCCACACCTCGTTTTTGCACAAAAGGGCCATGGCCACATCGTCAACAACAATGGTTTCGGTAGGGTGGCAAGATATAGAGGGAGGTACAGGTACGGGATCAGGCCTTAGCACGTCATGGCCGGGGCGCTCAACTATTTGAAAGGTGCCCAGGCCAGCCAGAGTGCGAACGCCGGCGCCACGGCCGCCGCCATTGCTGCAGCCGCCCCTGCTCTTTATGGTTTGACAGCGGTTGGTGTCGACACATCGATAGGTCGTGTCACTTGTTTGCAACTCGTTTGCGACCACGCGGAAACGCCGGGCTACAAGGTCGCCCGCAGGTATTGTGCGGCCAGGGTGGCCAGGGACTTCCCACGGATCACTCGGAGCTTGAGCGAAAACCTGGCCGAACACCGTAACCGTAACCGAACTGCGGGGTTTGGTTTCAAGGAGGGCCGCAGCTCTTTTGGCAAGATTGATTGCGCCGAGTACCCTATCGCACAGATCTTTTCGTTTCTTGCAGGAGCTAGAAGGGAAAGGACAATCGGGGGTGCAAACGAATTTTAAGGGCGGACAAACCGGCGCTTTCGCTTCGCCAAACGCTCGGAGAAAACCCGGACCACCATAAACAACGCTGCTACGCGGCGCCTCGCTAGTCACCTGATAAGCCATGGCTATCTCCTATTGTTTGGATTGTTCTATTCCTTCTTGCTCTTGGCTGCAGATACGGACGCGTGTTTTTCCGCCTCGCCGAATGACTGCAGCTCCTCAGCGGTCTTGACCTTAGCTGCGAGCACGTGGTCTGTCGCCTCCCAGACTCTATAGTCCTCGATCGCGCGTTCTACGTTCAGAGGCGCGGCGGCGAGACCTTTGCTGAGCGCTTGAACGAACTCCGCTTCCCTCTTGATCCGTTCCGTTTCGAGGTCTTCAATGAAAATGCAAACCAGGAACCGCAAACGCGAGACAAACACGCTGGCTACCGCACGTGCGATTTCGCGATGGAATTTCCTGGCTTCAAGTGATTGTTCGAGTTGGATGCCGCGCGTAGTTAGCCGATTGATGATATTCTCCGGACTGAATCCCTGAAATTTGGGATTGTCGTACCGAGTGCTGATCTTGACTCTCATGGGCAAATCCAAGTCATTCAATACTCTCTTAATGGCTACCTTCAGTGGCCGTGAAGCTGCTCCACCGACATAAACATCGGCTTCGTCCTCTTTACGTTGGAAGCCATGAAAGGCGACCCCGTAGCAGAAGGTTCGCGACATGACTTGCGCGAGCAGTGGAAAGCACGCCGGCTGAAGGTCATCGGCGGTGATATGCCAGCGATCAGAGGCACCTTTGGCCGCATCACCGAAGCCTTTGCATAGCCAAAGCGACGCTGGAAAACCGGCGTCGATCAGTTGCCGGACGGTCTCCGCTGCCTCTTCGTCCGTGTGTTCCTCGATCTCCCCTCCATGCGGCGCGATAGCTACGAAGTAGGATTGCTTCCCGTCGTCATCGGCAGTTTCAAAGAACCTAGTGCCATCGGGCTCCCCAGGCTGGGGCGCATCATCGACTACCCTTGCTTGGACCGTTGCTTCGATGTCAGCCGCAGTGCCCAGCCGCTCTCGGCCCGCCTGTCCAGCGCGAACGACATCGGCTCGCCTATGATCGCGCACGTCGACGTCTGGGTTGGCCTGTTTTATCGTGTAAAGAGCAAAGAAACGAGGATCGTCCTTTCGTTTGATTCGAACCTGTTCGCCGACAGAGCGGCCGATAGTCTCCAGCATAACGGGATCAGCCGAGCACCGTTCCGGCGCGTTCTTCAGCTCGTCCTGCTCAGGCAGACGGAGTTTTAGAATCCTTGCGGCGTATTCAGTTTGCATCATAATCCAATTTCCCTTATGATTTCTGCTGCTTAAATGAGTTTTGGTTAGGTTTCTTAGAGTGTGACACAGTTCAGGATTCAAGGGATGTTGACTTGCGCCCTCGTGGCAAAGTTACCGGAGCCAAAGATGATAACGATGGTGCGCACGTCTTTAGCGCGGTCGGGCAGGTAGTTACGTAAGATGAGCGCGATCCTTCGGATCTCTCCGGCGATCGCCCTGCGGCTACTGAAGTCGCCGCTACCGTATTGCGGGAGGTCGATTTTCACCCACGCCACATGGCCACGTCGTGCCTGCTCCATGCGTTCGGCGAGATCGAGCGCCAACTCGTGCGCGTTGGGATAAGCCGCCGTCTCATTCTCCGCAATGTCCCGAGCCTTGCGCAATGCTGCCTCTTCTTTAGGGCCCGCGAATTCCAATGCTTTCCGTGCTTTCGCAAGTCGCACGCGCACGTGCGAGGGCAGCAGCGCCTCGGGACTCACCTGTTCCTTGATCGCACGATTAATTCGTGTGACCACCTCCACCGACAAGAGAGGACTTGACTCCCTGACTACCCGGGGCTGCGTACGCGGACCGCGCACCGGACCGCGCCACGTGATTCCCACGAGAGGAGGAGGAAGGACTGCTTCCTGCCGTGTTGCAGGCTCGGACCGCGGCACAGTCGGGGTCGGCTCGAAATCAGGGAACACCTGGACACCCGGAATACCCGTTTTCTTCCGAACAATCTCAGGGACGAGCTCGCGGCCGATGTGAGTGAGGGCGGCGGGAGACGGGCGGTTGGAGCAGAAGCTGCCGCCCGGGTGCTCGGGCACCGGCGAGTATTTGTCGATGTGGGCGTCGAAGCGGTCGCCCGGTCCTACCGAGACGTGCAAGCTGTCGGAGCCGGAGATCTCGCGGAGCGTGGTCTGCCCGGGGTGCTGGCTCGCCCCGGCGCCCTTTGCCATGCAGAACCGCCCGGTCGCCATCAGCGCCTTGATCAGCGCATCCCCCGATGGACTCATGAAGTAAACCGACGGTGTGCGGCCGGGGACCTGGTAAACGCGGTCGGCGATCAATACGGGCGCCTCGCCGGCGTCAATCTTGAGAACCACGCGCACATGGCACCACACACGGTACCGGCACAAGCGGTTGAAGATCGCTGTCAGCGCGAAGCGGTTTTCGGGGCTGAGTTTCCCAAACCATCCCGCAGGGTCCTGGAACGACTTGGTAAGAACCTTCTGAAGGTCGGCAGGCTGCTTGTCGAAGCGGTCCACCGAAATAGCGGAGCAGTTGGTAGAAGTGCACGATGGAGCTTCCCCGAGTCCTTTATTTACCAAGATGTACATGACATTCCTCTTTCTGCTTAAGATTTAGGCGATCTGAGAACCCCCCCATTTCTTCTTTCTATTGCTCGTTATTTACTCGAACTGACCTGGTCCCCCTGATGTGCCAGCAGACTAAGGCCATTTCTTCACCACCTCGTCGATCACTCGATATATGTTGCTGACGTCGCTAACCAAGTCCGGGCTAGCGTCCGGGTAGTTCTGCCATACCGCGACGAAAGGAACACCGCGGCGGTCCAGGAATACGCCTTCAGATTTTACTGAACTAACTTTGGCATCTCCGCTGGCATGGTGGCCCACCTTGGCACCCTTGGTGGTGAAGGAGAGTGAACCCGCTTTCTTAGCTACAGCGGGTATAGTGAGCCAAGAGGCACCTTTGGACATGATTCCCATCATCTCCCGGCTGCTCGTCTGATCGATTAGCGTCCCACGATGCATCGCCGTCAGTAGGTTCGCCAGCGCAAGTGCAGTCGTGGCCGCCGAGGATTTACCCTTGGTGGCGACTGGAACATGAAACTGCGGCCAACCGCCACCGAGGTCGTTGGCGTACCAGATGCCTTTCTTGGTCTTCGGGGCAAAGAATCCAGCCGCAGCCAAGGCGCCGTTCACGTAACTGTAACCAAGTCGGCGCATACAGGCTCGCGCCGCCAAATCCTGCAGCTGATCTGAGAAGATGCTGGTGAGGTCAGCGCGATGCTTCGGCTGTAAGTCGAAGCTGAGCACTCCAGAATCGCTTGTCGCTGTAATCGCAAGCAACCCGTAGATATTCATTTCCCTCCAGGGTCCAGCAGGAATCGACGGGACGGCTGACGCGACTGCGGCACGGAAGGGCTTCCAGTCCCAGGCTATAGACGGAGCCAGCTTGTTGAGCCGCGAGCGCAGTTCGAAACTCGCGTATAACAGAGTCACCTTCAGAAGGCTGGCAGAAAAGAGCATGTCCTTCTCTTTCTCTCCGGCGTACTTCACAGGATTTTCGCCGGTCCCCAGCTTTGCGATAGTGAACGCTACTTTTTCCAGTCGCTGTTGATCCTTCAGACTCAATGTTCTTTTCACGGCGCGGATGGCGTCGGTCAGGTCCTTCGTGCGGTTGGCGTCGAAGATCATCCTTGGGCCATAAGCCTTGGGGGCGAACGGTTCGATGACCGACGATTCTCCCAAGCCTTCATTCTCCAAAACGTACGAGCCGCTGCTCACTCCGCGCAACCCAAACCCGCTCATGCGTCCATCATTGTAGTAAGAACCGCGCACAGCAGGCCGCGAAGTGATAGGCCCTTCCTCAACTAGGGAGAGTGCCCCTGACAATTTACGATCATAGATATACATGAGTTAGCTTCTCGGTTAGTTTCCCTTTGTCGTTACGGTTGGCTTGGACACGGGTGGACCACCCAGACTCCAGGTTTCCGATCTTCGCATATACATCGCTTTACCCTCGCTGGAGCCTTTGGGAGAAAGTTTGCGGCGCAGCGATATAACCGCCGCCCGGCGGATAGCGCCTGCTGTCCAGCGTCGGGCCGGAAAAATAACTCGTGGTGTTTGAGGGAAAGTACATGGCTGAGCTACATCGGTTCGCTGCTCTTGCTCAGCAGTATGTTGAGCATCTCGTTGCGTGTTGGCGTCGCGAGTTTGTAGTGGAAGAGCCTTCCCAGCTCATCGTTCTTGTCTGTCAAACGGGTCTGGAGACTCGGCGCGAACAGTTTTGGCACGGAATTGAATGCTGCTCGCAATCGCCGCCTGCGATCGAGAATTCCCGGCTCGTCGTCCGCTCTGAAATTGCGTTCGAGCTGCTTCTTGACCTCGGCCACGGCCTCAAGCGCCTTCTTGGCACCCGACAGGCCAGGCAAAGGCTGAGAGAAGCTGGCGAATCCAGCCGATCCGCCGTGATTGATTGGCGTCTCAGTAAAATACATGCCAGCCTCACTTACGTTTAGCCGTTGTTGCTTGGCCCGTTTTTTCGAGTTCGTGCAGCAATGCCTTGAGCGCATCGATCTGCTCCTTCAGCAACGCGGCTTTGTCTTTCTCAGCAGTGGCTTCGTTTTGCAGCTGCTCGATTTCGCGCTGGATCACCGCCTTCAGTGCGTCCGGTTGTGAAGCCTCCAACTCCTCGATGAGGTTATAAATGATCGGCAGTAGTTTTTCAGCCGCCTCGATCTTAACCCTGAGGGCGTCGTCTTTTGCTTTCCAGGCTTGGTATTTGCCAATCGCGCTGTCTACATTCAGCGGCGCGGCAGCGAGGTCTTTGCTGAGCGATTGTGCCAGCTCAGTTTCAGCGCTGGCGCGGTTGTCCTTAAGCGTTTTGATCGCCTCCGCCAGTTTCTTAGGTGCCTCGAGGATGTTCGTGATTTGTTTCGCGTCCAGAACGACTTGTTTCGCGTCCGGAACGACGCTCAGTTGCACTGGTGCAGTTTGGGTTGCCATGGTAGTTTTTCCTTTCTGGTTTCGGTGTCGTTTCAAATTTCTCGGCATAGCTCACTTACGTTTTTGGTTTCCCCTATCGCGGCGCCTATGTCAGGAGTAACCACCTTCCGTTCCCTCTAGGCGGGCGCGATCATAGTCGGTGTGCCATTCGCACCCCGATACATGAGTGCTCCGTCCTCGACATACAAAATCCCAGCCCCAGCGACAGCGAGGTCCTTTGGCGGGGGGGCAGAAGCATTAGCAATCACGATTACACCTCGTCCCCCTCCAAACTCTTTAAAGTCTTTCGCTTGCTTGAATCCAAAACCTATATTGCCACCCGCCGCCGGCCGCTGAAAGACGACGATAGTATCGAAGCCTTTCTCGTGGGGGCTAACGGCAGCTCTGCGGCCATTGATCTGGAGCCTATCCGCCTGAACGGCAATCTCGAACTTCCCGGCGCCGGGATCAGGGGGATCTATCAGGCCAGTCTCGACAAACTCGATGTCCGGATTCGGGTCATCGATCCTGATTGAGGCCGCGCCTCCGCCTTCGCCTGCTTGCTTGATGCGTAAGGCGGGTTGGTTGTATTCGGGGTTTGTCGCAGCCACTTCCAGAACAGCAGATGCAGACTTAAGGGCTCCCTCGTTTGATGTGATAGAAATAGTTGGCATCGTGTTCCTCCTGTTACTTCGCGTATCGTTCTTGCTCATTTGGATTTGTCCTTTCTGTTTCCATTGCTTAGTTCGTGAATGTCTGGCTGTTGAGGAAGATCACATCGGACGGTTCGTGCACGCCGTAACGTCGGCTGGGTCGGC
>Ga0137403_10005048_pt1 | contig 15381 bp, 15 predicted proteins | sample CZOMad2_1_16fung_FD_122057 | JGI IMG/M metagenome (GOLD analysis project Ga0137403, IMG submission 122057) | Vadose zone soil fungal communities from Angelo Coast Range Reserve, California, USA - CZOMad2_1_16fungal (Hybrid Assembly) | ecosystem: Environmental > Terrestrial > Soil > Vadose zone... | reverse complement strand
CACAGTGGGTCGGGATGCTTGGGGGGTACTTGACGAGGAGGCGGTGCCACGTCTCGCCGTTTTCCTCGTGTGGCCCGATCTCACGGGTCTCGAAGCCGGGTTCGGTGAACACGAACGGAGTCGCAAGGTAGTTCCACAGTGCGTAGCTCACGAAGTAGAGTTCGTGCAATTTATCCCAGGGTGTGGTCAGGACGTGCCCGGCGAACGAAGCCCGTGGCGTGGCACGCTCCTCAACGACGACACCATTGGCATCCTCAATCCATACGCGGTCTGGCGTGAAGTGCCCGGTGCGCGCCTCGCCGCCGAACGGCGTGATCGTGACACTCGGCCGGTGAGCCTGGACACGCAGTGTCACGTCGCGCAGGCCGTCCGGAAGCCCCTTGAGCCGCCACAGCCCGCCGCCAATGGACACCTTGAGCTGGAAGGCTTCAATCTCCCGCCAGCGCGACAGGCCGCCGTGCGCGTCAAGGGCGCGGGTTAACAAATCTTTCATGCGGTCTCCTTGGCCATGAGGTCATTTGCGAGCATGGGGGGTTGGAATGAGGGCCGACAACGCCATTCGTGTGTCGTTGCCTCGCGGTTCCTACGAAAGCCTTCCGGTGCTTTGCGACGAAGCCGTCGATTGTCGTCGGCAACCGGCCGCTGATCTCGGCGACGAAGACCCGTGGAGGAGCCCGTGATGAGGGCAGTACCCTTCGAAGCGGAATTGCTCATGGTCTTCTCCTTTGAGGCGATAAAGTTTGTTCCTACCGAGCGTTTGCAGATAGCGTGAACAGCACCTTGCCACTGCTCTGTGCCGCTTTCGTGATCGCCTCCCTGACGTGGTCGAAACCGTAGGTGGCCGCGACCGGGGCCGAGATTGTGCCGGCGGCGATCAGCGGCGCCAGACGATCGAACATCGCCGTGATCTCATCCGGCTTGGCTGACTGATACCAGTCAAGAAGCCAGAAGCCACGTATCGTCTGCTTCTTGAAAATGAGGCTGCCCGGTTGCACGACCATCGGCTTGCGGCTCGTTCCGCCATAGGACACCAGCACGCCGCTCTCACACAGGCAGTTCATCAGATGCATCGGCGAGGTATCGCTGACCCCATCGAGCGCCAGCGTCATCGGCGCGTTTCCCGTTTCCGCCGCGACGCGTTTCGCCAGGTCAGGTCCGTCCAGCAGCACAACGTCGCCGCCGAGCGCCCTCATTTCCGCGACCACCTCGTCCCGACGGACGACATTGACCGTTCGCAATCCAAGCGCTTGCGCGATCGCGACGGTTGCCCGCCCGACCCCGGAATTGGCGCCATTCTGGATGACCCAGGAGCTGCGCGGCAATGTCACGATGTCGGTCAGCAGAAGATAGGCGGTCGGCGGATTGACCCCCATCATAGCGAACTGGTTGATGTCGCCGGGCGGCAATGGCCGCAACCAGGGTGCGTCGGTCTTGATGCGCTCGGCCCAGGTAGGATGCAGGAAAGGCACCAGCGTCCGGTCGCCTTCCTTTAAATGTTTGACCCCCGCGCCCACCGCGACCACGCGGCCGACGCCTTCCGTACCCATGATGGCCGGCAGCCGTGGCCGATAGCCATAGCTGCCAGCGATCATCAACAGATCGTACTGATTGATCGGCGAGGCCTCGAGCGCGATCACCACTTCGCCGGCCGCTGGTGCACCGACGTCGGGGATGTCGACAGCTTTGACGACCTCGGCCGGATTGCCGAACGCCTCGATCTGGATTGCTTGCATGGCTCTTCTCTCCACAGACGCGATCATTGTCGCGATAGCGCGTTATGTACTTCACCTGCATCCAGCGACCCAGTCGGATCAGGGCAGACGGCGGACGGACGGTTTAGGCTGCAATTGAGCGGGCTTGCGCCGATAACGGCGACCTTAGTTGTCATGTGTTCGCTGTTCTTTGCGAGCGTCCGCGCGTCGGAGCGATGCATCGCTCAACAATCTTCCCTTCACGAAGGGCAGCTGCCCCGTCTGCGCACGGGCCTCTTCTACGCTTTTCTCGTCGGCCAAGCTCGCACCTCGCCCGCTAGGTCCACACGACCTGATGAAGGCGCGTTCGACTAAGCCGACGCGGGTACACGAATCCCGTATCTGGGCGCGGGCACGGAATTGCCGAACCGCTGCGAGATGGCGCGGCGCGCGGCCTCGAAACGGGTCCATTCGTCTCCATCATGGAGGCCGGGAATCGTAACCAATTCGCCCTGGTCGAGCCCGACCAGCGCTGCATCGACCACGTCTTCGGGCGACATGACGATCGATGGGGGCAGGTTCTGATATGGCCTGCCAGAGATCTCCCAAAAGTCAGTCGCGACCGCACCCGGCAGCACCGCCTGGATGCGGACGCCTTTATCGGCGAGCTCGTGCTGCAGCGAGTGGCTAAGCGCAATGACATAAGCTTTAGAGGCGCCGTAGACACCGTTGAGTATCTCGGGCGCGATGCCAACGATCGATGCGATGTTGATGATCGTGCCTGTACCCCGCGCGACGAATGCAGGTGCCGCGGCATAGGTCAGGCGCGTGAGCGCGGTGATGTTGAGGGCGATCATGTCGTCCATCTTCTCAACGTCGGCATCCAGCAGTGGTGCGACGGAGCCGATGCCGGCGTTGTTGACGAGCATAGTGATGGGTTGGTCATCGCGCAGCATGCTCTCCACCTTCGCGAGCTCCGCCTTGTCATTGAGGTCCGCCGGCAGCGGAGTAACCGAGCGTCCGGTCTCGCTCGCCAGGTGGGCGGAGAGCGCCTTGAGTCGCGCCTCGCTGCGGGCCACCAGGATGAGGTCGTAGCCACGCTTTGCGAGACGGTCGGCATAGACGGCGCCGATGCCCCTAGAGGCGCCGGTGATGAGGGCAGTGCCCTTCGAGCGGGAATTACTCATGCTCTTCTCCTTCTCTGTCGCACGATGGCCTTTGTGAGGCCCAAGGCGACAAGCAAGTCTCGGACAGTCAAGGGCTGACGCGCCTCAACTGTCCTGTGTTCGGTCACGTGCGACAGCGCCCACCGGCGGCCTCCTGACGGCTGTGCGCGGCGTAGCGCCCCTATGGTCCTCACGAACCACCTATCCTGGTCGGTCCTGCTCCCGGCGGATCCACTCGCGGATGTAGGGTGGGCCATGGAGGACGGCAATGCCGGCGGCCTCAATGCCGCCGAGGAAGCGCACCACCTCCACATCCACCAGCGTCACCTGGTCCAAGTCCAACACCGTCATGGGGCCGTTACCCTCCAGTTGGGCCTGCAAGGCCTCCAGATGCGCCGCTTGTAGGTGGCCGATCAGCCGGAGCGTCGTGTGGTGCCCGTCAGTATGCCGTTCTATCTTGCCTGTCATCTGCGCTGCCCCTTGCCTGTCCTCTGTGCGGTCGACGACCGGTGACACCAGGAGCTATCGCAAGAACGATACCACTCGTAAACCATTGACGTATTTGCGCTGAGATGCGAATTGGAGTGCCGAATTGTCGGCAATTGCCGAATGCTCGGCACCAGCGTGCACGGAGCCGGATCGGCGGAGAGACGCCCCGGTGCGACGCGGCGGGCGCAGGAGCGCAGGGGTGGACGTCAGCAGGGATACATGAGGAGGACACGGCGCTGGAGACCTGCCCGCGCCGTGTGGCCGGTGCCGGGGGCGTCAGTCCCCCGGTCGCGTTTTGAAGCGCTGGAGGGGAATGCCCAGGGTTTTGATTTTCGATTCGAGCGTCTGCCGTGGCAGGCCCAGCTTGGCCGCCGCGCCGGATGGACCTGACACCCGACCTCGGCACTCGGACAACACGGCTTCGATGAGGGCGCGTTCGTGCTGGGCGCGGGCCGCCACCAAAGACACGGCCGGCCCTGACCCGGTAGGGTCGAGAGCTGGCGCGCGAAAACAGGCCAACCGCGACGATCTACAGGCAGCGGCTTAAGTGGACACATATGGCGATACAGCATAGGGATGTTGGCCCACAGCTGTTTGGCACTCTCGCGACTGCGATCCCCTATGTGAGTCGTCTATCCGGATTTGGACGTTTCATTGTGCAAAGTTCTCGGATCAGGAGCTCGTCGCACTGTGCGCCTGAATGTCTTTGGAAAGCGCGTGGCGGCTTCACCTCCATCGCAAGCCATGGGGGCGGTTCGATCAACTTTCACGCCATGGTCGGGAGACTCATGACGTGGGCGACTCGGGCCAGGCTTAGGTGTCAACCCGTCGACAGTGCGTCAGCCCGCTGACAGCAGGTCCTTGGCCCCGCGGGTCACATCGTCGCGCACCACTGCCCCATCTCTCGGCCGGCCACACGATTCTCACGCACCAGCAGGTCCTGCACGCGTGGGCACGGGTCTTGCCTTGCCTTGAAGCGAACAAGGGCGAGAGGGTAAGGCTTGGCAACGGTCAGCCCAGCCTCCTCCCCCCTGACTCATGGGTTCCCACACGATGCGCGCAGGCACACAGGAGAGCAACCATGTCGGCGACTCCACAGCGCAATCTCCAAGGCCAGAAGGCCCTCGTCACGGGCTCCACATCCGGCCTCGGTCGCGCCATCGCCCTGTAACTCGCCCGCGATGGCGCCGAGGTCATCGTCCACGGCCGCGACGCGGCACGAGGCGCGCAAACCGTCGAAATGATCCGCGCCAACGGCGGCAGCGCCCGGTTCGTGGCGGCCGATCTCAGCGACCCGGCTGCCATCGAGCGTTTGGCTGAAGAGACGGGCGAGATCGACATCCTCGTGAACAACGCCGGATTCTCGACGTGGGGGCCGACCGCGGACCTCGACGTCGCCACCTTCGATGCCATGTTTGCCGCCAATGTCCGCGCACCGTTCTATCTCGTCGCGGCGTTTGCGCCGAGGATGGCCGCGCGCGGCAATGGGAGCATCATCAACATCGGTAGCATGGCCGGCAGTCTCGGCCTGGCCGGCGGAGCGGCGTACGGGGCGACCAAGGCCGCCCTGACATCGTTGGCGCAAGGATGGGCCGCGGAGTTCAGCCCCCACGGCGTCAGGGTCAACACGGTCGCCGCCGGTCCGATATACACGCGACCTGAGGCCCGCGAGCTCTTCGATACGCTCGGGGCCACCACCGCGCTGAAGCGCGCCGCCGACCCCGCAGAAATTGCCGAGGTCGTGGCGTTCCTGGCCTCTCCCCGCGCCAGCTATGTCACCGGCGCGATCATCGCCGCCGACGGCGGGCGCACCGCGATCTAGCCCCACGCTCCTGGCAGGGGTTCTTCTTGGCCCATGCCTCTACGACGCGGCGTCTCAGCGCCACGCCATCGAGCCAGTGTTGCAGGAGGTGATGCGGTCGGTGGTATGGAGACAGGCCCTGGAGAACCCAGGGCATGACCCGTCATATCAGGGCCTCATCGGGGCGTGGCTTCGGCAATTTGTGGCGGTAGCACCCACCTTAAAACATGCGACGTTCCACGAAGTGCTATGTCCGCTGATCGTCTATACGGATGTGGACGTATCATCGTGCAAAGCGATCGCACCAACAGTGGGACAGCCGACGGAACACGTATGACGGCTCCTTGGCTTGATTCCAAGGCACCTACCACGACTTAGCTGACCGATGAGGAAAGCGAAAGCATGGCCGCGGCTGCAGCATCTCCTACGCCGATGGCTTCCCACGGCTGGCGTCATACAAGGCAGCACCCCTCAATCGACTTCTGAGTCGAACAAGAGACCGTCTATCCCTGGTTTTTGCAAATTGATGTGTCCAAATCCGTATAGAAGGTTCGCGGATACACCACTCTCAGAATAGGGGAGGGTTGCGTCTCAGGGGTTTCCCGGTGCGAGGGCCTCGGGATGGCCGGTTTGGGAAAGCTGGGGGGGCAGTGCTCTAGGTCTTAAAACCGCCCGGTGACCGAGGGACGACCTCGATCTCCGAGCGGCCTGTGGGCTTGATGGTGTCGGGACGCACGTACGGTGTTACGTCGTGTAGCGTGCCAAACTCACCTAGTCTCAGGCGAGCGGCTTGCCGTATTTTTTCCGGAACGCCTCGACCCGTCCCACGGTGTCGACCATCTTTTGCTGGCCAGTAAAAAACGGATGGCAGTTGGAACAAACCGCCACACGCATGTTGGGAACAGTCGAGCGGGTATGCAGCGTGGCCCCACAGGTACACGTGATATCCGTTTCGATAGACACCGGATGGTGCGAGATCTTCATAGGTCCTCCACTGACGGATGCTTTTTCCGCCTGTCATATGCGCCATGCGCGCAGCTTACACAAGCGCGCGGAGTTTCGCCGCTAAGACCTGCTTGGGCACGGCGCCCACGGTCTGATCCACGACCTGGCCCTCTTTGAACAGCAGCACCGTGGGGATCGACCGAATGCCATACTGTGCGGCCAGATGCGGGTTGTCGTCCACGTTCACCTTCCCCACTGTGGCCTGTCCGTCAAACTCTACCGCCAGCTCGTCAATCGTTGGCGTCAGGACGCGGCACGGACCGCACCACGGCGCCCAGAAATCGACGAGGACAGGTTGCGAGCTGTTGAGGACATCACGGGGGAAATTCGCCTCGCTGAAGGTGGCGTAACTGGCGTTTTCTGTGGTCATACGATGCTCCTTGCGTTGCCATGGGGTTCATCGATGCGGTGTGATAGCGTCTGCGGCCGTGTCCACACCGCCATCAACGGCTCTCACCTATTAGACGCTGTGGTGACGGAGCATCTTACCTCGGCACGACATTTTTCTGGCCTCGCGTGGGAACGTTGGCAGCCCTCCGCCAGCAGACACCCCAGCGTGCATGGAAAAAGCTTTCCACCATCGGGGGGACGTTGGTCACACGCTCATGTCGCGGTGACCATGAGGGTCTGACGCCTGCGAGATCATCGTCCATCTTCCTCAGCGAGGGCATCAAGCGCCTGACGCAAGACGTGGTACTCGTCGGTACAATCGTGACACCTGTCCAGATGCTCTTGCACCGCCTGCAAGGCTTCGCTGACCGGCTTTCCGGTCAGTTGCACCTCAACAAATTCTGCGATGTCAGCCACGCATTCGTCACACGTCATCTCCTGGTCACGCGTGCCCATCACCATCTCGATGAGGGCCTTGGCCTGTTCTGGACGCAGGGCCATGGTTCGTATCCTTTGCTACAGGGTTAGGCGAAGGCCGATCGGACATCCTCGGCCGTGTAACCAGCCGTTTCCAACCCGTGTTTGAGACGTTTACGTGCATCGTGTAGGAGCTTATACACCGCGTTGACATTGCTGCCCATGCGTCGGGCAATCTCCTCTAACGGCATGCCACCCAGCTCGGCCGTCATGGCCATCCATTGCGTGTCTGTTAACGCCTCCTCGATCAGCCGTCTGAGGGTCTCGACAATGGCGTGCTGTTCAGCGTGTTGGGCTGGACTCGTGGTGTCGTCTCGGTCCAACGCCAGCGCGCGCTCGATAGGTTCGGTCATGCTCTCCAGGGAGACGTCCTGCCACCGCTTGCGGCGCAATGCACTCATGGCAAGCCGCACGGTAATGGCCATGGCCCAGGTGGTAAACCGGCTTCGTCCCTGGAACTGATCAAGGTGGTCCAGGATATGCCCCAGGGCTTGCTGGACCACATCTTCCAAGAACGCCTGATCAATATCACCGCGGGCCTGGAAACTCTTGGCGAGTCCCCGGAGCAGGAGCCCTCGCAGGTCCGTAATGGCCTCGGCCTGGACAAGTCCGCACGCCCTCAGGTCATGCATCCAGATGGCATTCTCTCGTGGAGCACGCATTGGCATACCGCCTCATCAAAAGCCCATTCTTGGCCTCATTCTACCATGGAGGTAGTGTTGCAAACACTACCAGTGATCTGGGACAAGGACGGGAGCAGTCTTGAGCCCTGATTACGGCCCAAATCTAGCGCAGCGGTCATCTGGGGCAACATCAGCCGTGACGCATGACCAAGAAGTCACCATCCATCGTTCCAGAAGTCCTCAAACCGCTGCGCTGTGAGTTCGGTTCTCGGTCACGTCAGGCCGCCAGGAAACCCGTCGGGGGTTCGATCGCCAAGCGCTTGTCCAGATCCTGTTCAAAGATGCCGTAGGAAGAGACAGTTAAGTTGACAGCACCCACAGCCTAGATGTGACGCCGGGCAACCATGCAGCGCCCACTGTCGGAATTTCAGTCCAGGACCAGTTCTCCGATTGACAACCACCTGGATCGATCCCATAATCGCGTTACGCTGACGCGCCAGGGTCAGCACGCTTGCCTGCACCAGAGGCCGGTCGTGTTAGGCTGTAAAAACTGCAGTCTATCAGCAGCATGTTGCGCCGTGATAGGCTGCAGATTTTTGCAGCCTATCATCCATTCACGGTTCAGGTGTTAGGCTGCAAAACTGCAGTGTTTACCGGTTGTATTAGGGAGTCTAATCCTTGTTCGGCGCTTAACGCACTGGGCGAATCAGGGAACGGCCTCCGGAAATGGCGTCCGAGATGCGATGGCGAATCGAATACTCCTGCCTCCATGGCCCAGGCGCTCTGGGTCGAACAGGGGGCGCAGCCATGTGATCGCCTCCGTCGCCTCCGAAACAAACGGTCCGTCCCCTGACGTGGCTCCCGCCACGGCGCATGACGAGGCGTGGGAAGGCCGCACGTGTGACTACCCGCTTGCCAAGGAGACACGTATGCCGACCGGCACCTTGACGAACCCCGCCCTGGCCCAGCAGCTGCTCGACGCCCTGGACACGCTGTCCGGGCTGCACCCCGGCTTTCGGCCCGCCCATGCCAAAGGGCTGATGTGCGCGGGCCTGTTCACGCCGTCGCCCGAGGCGGCGCACCTGACGCGCGCCCCGCATGCGAGCGGGCCATCCACCGCCGTGACGGTGCGCTACTCGAACGCGACGGGCGTGCCGACCATCCCCGACAACGACCCGGCGCGGTCCGGCCCCAGGGGGATCGCCATCCGCTTCCACCTGGCCGCGCACGTCCACACCGACATCGTCGCCCACTCCACCAACGGCTTCCCGGTCCGCACCGGCGAGGAGTTCCTGGCGTTTCTCCGCGCCGCGGCCGCCTTCGGGGCCGGCCGACCCGAGGCGCTCGGCTCGTTCCTCGCCGCCTCCCCGCACGCGAAGCGATTTGTCGACACGCCCAAGCCGATCCCCACGAGTTTCGCGCGGGAGGCGTTCTTCGCCGTCACGGCGTTCACGTTCACCAACGCCGCCGGCGTGAGCCGTCACGGGCGGTTTCGCATCCGACCCGACGCCGGGACCGCGTACCTCTCCGACGCAGACGCGGCGGCGCAGTCCGCGGACTTCCTGGTCGACGAGATCGGCCCACGGCTGGCCCAGGAGCCGGTCACGCTCGGCGTGTTCGTGCACATGGCGGAGCCCGGCGATGACGTCGCCGACGCCAGTGTGCCGTGGCCGGACAGCCGCCCGGAGGTCCCGTTCGGCACCATCACCCTGACGGCCCGCGTGGAGGACCAGGTGCCGGAGCGGCGGCGCATCATCTTCGACCCCGTCCCCCGGGTGGATGGCATCGAGTCATCGGGCGATCCGCTCACGGACGTGCGCTCGGACATCTACCTGCTCAGCGGCCGCAGGCGACGGGCCGTCATCGGCGACGGGCGGCGGTGATCGGCCGAAGCGGGGACGCCTCGATGGGTTCGGATGCGACGGCGTCGAACCCATCGAGGCGTCCCCTTCGCGGTTTGAAGTATGCGGGTGACCGCGTCGCCGAACCAGGCGCTGCACCTGACTGGCGGGGCATCAGGTGGTTCCGGGGTGCAAGCTCCCCCAGCCCTGCCGGCAGGTAAGCTGGGTTGTTAGGCGAGGCGGCGGGCGCTCAGCACGTGCTGAGCGCCCGGGCCATGGTGAGCTTCACCTCGGAGGTACTCGGGATTGGTCCCCGGCGGGACACGGCCCGTGCAGTTTCAAAAGGAGTCAACATGAACAACACACCAGAGCATGACGCCCCGATGAAGCCGACGGCGTCGTTGCCCGCGAAGAGTCGAATCACCCTCACGGTCAACGGTGCAGCGAAACCGTTAGAAGTGGCACCGTGGACGACCCTGCTCGATGCCCTGCGCGAGTACCTGGAGCTGACCGGGACGAAAAAAGGGTGTGACCACGGGCAGTGCGGGGCTTGCACGGTCCTGGTGGACGGCAGGCGCATCATCTCGTGCCTGACCCTCGCGATCATGAAGGACGGCGCGGAGGTGACCACGGTCGAAGGGCTTGTTGAAGGGGACGCACTGCACCCGCTGCAGCAAGCGTTCGTCGAGCACGACGCCTTCCAGTGCGGCTACTGCACGCCGGGCCAGATCTGTTCCGCCGTCGGCTTGATGACCGAGGGCCGGGCGAAAACGGCCGACGACATCCGCGAGCTCATGAGCGGCAACCTCTGTCGGTGCGGCGCGTACCCGAACATCGTGGCCGCCATCGAACAGGTGATGCACGCAGGCGAAAGGGGGGCGGGACGGTGAACACCTTTTCCTACACCCGGGCCGGCGACGTGGCGACCGCCGTGCGCGAGGTCGCCGCGGACGGAGCGGCCAAGTGCATCGCCGGCGGCACGAACTTGATCGACCTGATGAAGGAGAACGTCGAGCGGCCGAGCCGGCTGATCGACATCACGCGCCTGCCCCTGGCGGAAATCCAGCCGTCCGCGGACGGCGGGCTGCGACTCGGCGCACTCGTCACGAACACGGACGTCGCCTACGACGCGCAGGTCGAGCGGCGCTACCCGCTGGTGTCGAAGGCCATCCTCGCGGGCGCCTCGCCGCAGCTCCGCAACATGGCCACGGTGGGCGGCAACCTGATGCAGCGGACGCGCTGTTATTACTTCTATGACACGGCTACCCCCTGCAACAAACGCCAACCGGGGACCGGCTGTGCCGCGATCGACGGCTTCAACCGCATGCACGCGATCCTGGGCCCGAGCGCGCAGTGCATCGCCGTCCACCCGTCGGACATGTGCGTAGCGCTGGCCGCGCTGGAGGCGGTCGTCCGCGTCACCGGGCCGGGCGGCGAGCGCGCCATCCCCTTCGCCGAGTTCCACCGCCTGCCCGGCGACACGCCGCACCTCGACACGAACCTGGCCGCCGACGAGATCATCACGGCGGTCGATCTGCCCCCCAAGGGCTTTGCCGCACACTACGCGTACCTCAAGATCCGCGACCGCACGTCCTACGCCTTCGCACTGGTGTCGGTCGCCGCCGCGCTGGAGATGGACGGCGACACGATCACGGAGGCGCGTCTCGCGCTGGGCGGCGTGGCGCACAAACCCTGGCGCGATCGCGACGCCGAGGCGCGGCTCAAGGGCCAGAGCGCCACCCGGGACCACTTCCAGCGGGCCGCGAACGCGCTCCTGCGCGACGCCAAGGGGTTCGGCCACAACAACTTCAAGATCGAACTGGCGCAGCGCGCGATTGGCCGCGCCTTGAGGCAGGCCGCCGCCGGGGAGGAACATCCATGACGACCGCACACATCGGCAAGCCGACCAACCGCGTCGACGGGCGCGCCAAGGTGACCGGCGCCGCGAAGTACGCCGCCGAGTACCACGTCCCGGACCTCGTCTACGGTGTGGTCGTGTCCAGCGCCATTGCCAAAGGCAAGATCACCCGGATCGACGCGGCCGACGCGCTCGCGCTCGACGGCGTGCTCCAGGTCTTCACGCACGAGAACGCCCCACGGTTGCCGCGGAGCGACAGGAGCGACCGCGACGAGATCGCACCGCCCGGCTCGCCGTTCCGCCCGCTTGACGACGCCGAGATCAAGTACAGCGCCCAACCCGTCGCCCTGGTCGTCGCCACCACCTTCGAGCTGGCGCGCTACGCGGCGTCGCTGGTCCGGGTTGGGTACGAACGCGCGGTGCATGCCACGGATCTCAAGGAGGGGCGTAAAGAAGCTTACCAGCCGCAACCCAGGGAGCTCATTCCGCCGGTGCCGAAGCCGCGCGGTCAGGCCGAGCAGGCCTTCGCCAACGCCGCCGTGCAGGTCGAAGCGGAGTACCTCCTGCCGGTTGAGCATCACAACCCGATGGAGCCGTTCGCAACGACGGTGGTCCGGGACGAGGACGGTAAGCTCACCGTCTACGACAAGACGCAGGGGGTGCAGAACGTCCGAGACTACCTCTGCAACGTGTTCGGCTGCTCGAGGGACGACCTGCGCGTCGTCTCGCCCTTCGTCGGCGGAGCGTTCGGCTCGGGGCTCCGCCCGCAGTACCAGGTGTTCCTGGCCGTCCTGGCGGCGCGGGAGCTGAAGCGCTCCGTCCGGGTGACGCTGACGCGCCAGCAGATGTTCAGCCTCGGACACCGCCCCACCACCTGGCAGCGCGTCGCGCTCGGCGCCGCGCCCGACGGCACGCTCGAAGCCGTCATCCACGAAGCGATCGCCGAGACCTCGCGGTTCGAGGACTACTCCGAGCCCGTCGTCCACTGGTCGGGCCTGCTCTACCGGTGCGACAACGTCACACTCGATCACCAGGTCGCACCACTCGACCTAAACACGCCGTGCGACATGCGGGCGCCGGGGGCCGCCTGGGGCATGTACGCGCTGGAATGCGCGATGGACGAGCTCGCCGCCAAGGTCGGCATCGACCCGGTCGAGCTGCGGCTGAAGAACTACGCCGAGCGGGACCAGCACGACGACAAGCCGTTTTCGAGCAAGGAACTCCGCGCCTGTTACCGGCAAGGCGCGGAGCGGTTCGGCTGGGCGCGGCGCAACCCCGAACCGCGGTCGATGCGGGAGGGCGACATGCTCATCGGCTGGGGCATGGCCGGCGGCGTCTGGGACGCCTCGCAGATACCAGCGGCCGCGAAAGCCGTGCTGACCGCCAACGGCAAGCTGACGGTCAGCAGCGCGACGGCGGACATCGGCACCGGCACTTACACGATCATGACGCAGATCGCGGCCGAAACGCTCGGGCTGCCGATCGAGGACGTGACATTCACGCTGGGCGACTCCTCCCTGCCGAACGCGCCGGTGGAAGGCGGGTCGTTCACGGCCGCTTCGGTCGGCTCGGCGGTCAAGGCCGTCTGCCAGGAGGTGTGCGGCCAGCTGTTCCAACTCGCGCGGCAGATCGACGACTCGCCGCTCGCGGACGCCGAGCTCGCTGACGTGACGTTCACCGGCGGGCACATCCGGTTGAATCGGGACTCGTCCCGGGCCGTGTCCCTCACCGAGGTGCTCCGGCAGGGCACACTCGACACCATCGAAGCGGAAACGTCCGCCGGGCCCTCGCCGGAGCGAGAGCACTACTCTTCCTACTCGCACTCGGCGGTGTTCACGGAGGTGAAAGTCGATCAAGACCTTGGCACGATCCACGTCACGCGGGTGGTCAGCGCGGTCGCCGGCGGCCGCATCCTGAACCCGAAGACGGCGCGGAGTCAGGTCCTCGGCGGGATCGTCTGGGGCATCGGCATGGCGCTGGAGGAGGAGAGCGTGATCGACCACACCTTCGGGCGGTTCGTGAACCACAACCTGGCCGAGTACCACGTCCCGGTCAACGCCGACGTGCACGACATCGAGGTAATCTTCGTCGAGGAACACGACGAGGTCGTCAACCCGCTCGGCGCCAAGGGGCTGGGCGAACCCGGCGTCATAGGCGTCGCCGCGGCGGTCGCGAACGCCGTCTTCCACGCGACCGGAACACGCGTCCGAGACTTGCCGATCACGCTCGACAAGTTGCTGTGAGAACCAAGACGAAGTCGAATTGGAGGTCCAAGTGATTGTGTGAGGTCACTTCACTGGCCGAACCAGTCGCTGCAGCAGACCGGGGCCGCTTACGGTTTGGCGGTGTACACTGTCTGCCCAGCGGCCCCGGTCGTGATGGAGCGATACCCCGCCTGGCAACGACGGGTGCACTGGCTATATATCTGAGTGTCTTGGCTTCGCTACTGAGCGGTGCCGCCCCTGCAGGGTATCGCTTGACGGTGGAAGTCGAGAACGTCAGGAACGCGCAGGGCGTCGTGGGCGTGCTGGTGTTCAATACGGCGCAGGGCTGGCCGGAGAAATTTTCAGCGGCGCTGCGGGCCGAAGCGACAGCCGCCCACCCAGGGGTGGTGGAAATCACCATCACGGATCTGCCAGCGGGCGATTACGCCGTGGTGGCGCTGCACGATGAAAACACCAATAAGCAGCTGGACCGCAACTGGCTGGGCGTCCCGGTGGAGCAGTGGGGGATGTCCAACAATCCACCCTACTGGTTTGCGGCACCGTCGTTTGAGGCGGCGCGATTCCGGTTGGAGTAGGATCTCTGCGCATCCGGGTCATGCTGCATTAGCGACGGGCAGCTGCCTCGGCCTGAGCAGTGAAGAGGTTTGGGTGGAACGGGCTTCGGCCTGCTCCAAGCCATGGACAGACATGGTCAGATCGGTGCTGCCCCGTGGATGCCCATGCTCCGCACAGGCCAACGGACAAGTGGAGCCGAACAGGCGCTTACCGGGGCCGAACAGGTCTCCTCCCCGGCCGCCTCATCACCCGTCCAGCAGGGCCCTCTGCATCCTCACTTGCTTCCTCCGTTGTTGTCGCTCGTGCTTGATGACGAGGCACAAGCATGGTCCCGTAAGCGTTATCGCCGACTGAGGTCCGCCTTGAGTGGGACGCAGTCGCGCCAGAATTTCAGGCTTTGGATAGGGCGGCGACCAACTCGCTCGTCGTTAGAATCGCATGAGCGAAGGTCGGCCCATTGATCTCGTGCGCCGCATGCATCGCCTCTCGGCTGAAGGCCGCCGTCGCATCCTTCACGAGCGTGACGTGGTAGCCTAGTTCCATGCCGAAACGGCCGGTCGATTCGATGCAGGTATTCGCCAACATGCCAATGATGATAATCTTTTCGATCCCATGCTCTTTCAGCTGGTGGTCGAGGTCTGTGTTCGCGAAACAGCTCTGCGCCAAGAGCCGGTTCGGAGACCGTGTGGAGTTCGATGACAGCTGAGGGTTCGCCGTGAGCCATGCGTTGCAACTGCTGCATAAACAACCCCTTTCGTTCGGAACATGTTTTCCGGTAAGTTCCGGGCTGATGTCACAAGGAAGTGCGGAGCGGAGGAACAATTGTTGATGCCGCGCCCCTCCGCTATGAACGCCTTACACTTGTGCCATGCCGCCATCCACAAACAGTTCCGTTCCCGTGATGTAGCTACTGTCGTCGGATGCGAGAAACACCACGGCCTTCGCGATCTCATTAGGTGTACCGAGCCTGCCGAGCGGAACACTGTTGGAAAGCATCTTCAAGTGTTGCTCGCCCGCTCCTGTGGAAGCCACCAAGTCATGCAGTCCGGGCGTCTCGATGGGGCCTGGGCTCACGGCGTTCACGCGAATGCGGCGATCCTTTAAGTCCACTGTCCATGTCCGCGCGAACGAACGCACGGCGGCTTTGGTGGCGCTATACACACTGTTCTCCGGCAACCCTTTACTGGCGACGATGGACGCATTCAGGATGATCGAGGCACCATCCGGCAGCAGCGGAAGCGCCTTCTGCACCGTGAACAG
>Ga0137403_10005047_pt1 | contig 15382 bp, 19 predicted proteins | sample CZOMad2_1_16fung_FD_122057 | JGI IMG/M metagenome (GOLD analysis project Ga0137403, IMG submission 122057) | Vadose zone soil fungal communities from Angelo Coast Range Reserve, California, USA - CZOMad2_1_16fungal (Hybrid Assembly) | ecosystem: Environmental > Terrestrial > Soil > Vadose zone... | reverse complement strand
TGGGCCGGCCGCCCAAGAACTGGCCCTCGCGGGCCGAGCCTTTCGCGATGCACCCTCACGGGTTGGTCACCTCGATCGAGCATCCCTTTGCGCGCGCCGAGAAGGTGCCGGCAAGAGCGCTGCAGAACGAAGGCTTCATCGTGCGCGAGCCGGGCTCGGGCACGCGCGCCGCGCTCGACGAGTTCATGGATGCGCATCAGATGACCCCGCAGGTCGTCATGCAGATGTCGAGCAACGAGGCCATCAAGCAGGCCGTCATGGCCGGAATGGGCGTCGCGCTGCTGTCGCTGCACACCGTAGGACTGGAGCTCGATCACCAACTGATCGCGGCTCCGGAAACGGAAGGGTTGCCGGTCATGCGTCGCTGGCACGTGGTCCACACCCATGCCAAGACGCTCTCGCCGGCGGCCGAAGCGTTCCGCTACTTCATCCTTGAACACGGCGAAGCTTTTCTCGCCAAACATTTTGCGCACGGTAACGATCCGCTGCAGTTCGCGGCGGAACGAAGTACGACACGCAATCGCTAAGGATGCCATTCTGCAGAATAAGGAGGCATGTCCTGTGGCCGAGATCAGACCTGTGAGATCGAGTGACCGTGTGCAATGGGATGCGTTGTGGGCGGGCTACCTGCGCTTTTATCGCCAGCATGTTTCGATCGAAGTTACCGACGGGACCTTTGCGCGACTCGTGGATGAGCGTGTGCAACCCCACGGCCTGGTCGCCGCACGGGACGGCAGCCTGGTCGGATTCGTCCATTACGTGTTTCATCCGACCACCTGGTCGCTGCAGAACAACTGTTACCTCGAAGACCTGTTCGTCGATCCGGCAACACGCGGAAGCGGAGTCGGCCGTGCCCTGATACACGCTGTGTATACGGAAGCGGATCGTGTGAAGGCCGCGTCGGTCTACTGGATGACGCAGGAATTCAACGCCGAAGGACGCGCCTTGTACGATACTCTGGCCCGTCGCACACCCTTCATACGCTACGAGCGGTGACGATAGAGCTATGCCCGCCGATCGTGGCTGCCGCATTGGGTCGGGGAGCGACGGCGTGAACCGCCCGATAGCGACCGCAGCTCGCGGCCTGCGCTGACCGCCACGTCGAAAGACAGGTCAAAGTGTGACCCATATCTCCATATCTGGTTCTCCAGCAGCCTCCCTCGTAGTGGTATCTTCCTAGGGACATCCAGGGAGCGTGTCGTTCGTGGTGAATGTGGAGGCAAGAAAAGAGACGGTGACCGAGGTCTGGCCGCAGTGGCAGGGCGAGGTCATTAACGGAGTCTATCCCTTGCGCCGCTTTCTGAACGGCTCAGACCGCAGCGCGGTATTCCTTACCGAATGCAAGGCACAAAACATTCCCAACGCCGCGATCAAGATCGTCCCGGCTGAGCGGGTGGTGACAGAGGTACAGCTCGCGCACTGGAGGACGGCTGCAGGCCTCTCCCATCCTCACCTGATTCGGCTTCTCGACGCAGGTCATTGCCAGCTCGGAGGTCACCAGTTTCTCTTCGTCGTAATGGAGTATGCCGAACAGACTCTCTCTCAGATCCTTCCCCACCGGGCCCTTAGTCCCGACGAAGTGCGGGAAATGCTCCTTCCCACCCTGGACGCCCTGGCTTTCCTTCACCGCAAGAACCTGGTGCAGGGCCAGTTGAAGCCGGCAAACTTGCTGGTGGTCAATGATCAACTGAAGCTGGCAAGTGATACCGTCCGTCCCGCCGGCGAACCCAGGGCGAGCATCACTCAGTCTTCCCTGTACGATCCTCCGGAAGCAAAGGAAGGCAGGCTTTCCCCGGCCGGCGATATCTGGGGTCTCGGCATAACCATGGTTGAGGCCCTCACCCAGAGCCTTCCATGGCCTGATGAACGATCCGAAACCGCCAGCCTGCCCACGACTCTTCCTCCAGCATTCGTGGACACCGTACAGCGATGCCTGAGTCACAACCCCGCCAGTCGTCCGACGGCCACCGGCCTGGAAGCCCAGTTCAAACGCGCGCCACAAGCGTCCGTGGTTTCGGTTCCTCGGGCTGTCGTTCGCGAAGCGCCGGGCCGGGCCGCCCCTCCACAGGAGTCGCCCAAACAGCGCTGGCTCGTGCCGGCCATCATAGCGGCAGCAGTTCTCATACTATGGGTCGCAGTCTGGGCTGGCTTGCGCCTGTTTCAGAGTCATCCCAAGTCGCAATCGGTTTCAAGTACTCCTCAGACTTCTCCAACTGTTCAGACTTCTTCTGCTCTTCAAGCGTCTTCGCACCAAACTGCCGGCGCGCCGGCCGCGGCTTCGCAGATTCCCGCAACGCCTCTGTCAGTGCCTCCCAAGATCTCCGCTCCCTCGACCAGCGCGAAGTCCATGGAGCGTAAACCGACGCCCTCGCGCCCTGTTTCTCATCGGTCGGATCAACCCGCACAACCGTTGGCGGACGCCTCACCCTCCGTAGTCCATGAACAGATTCCCGCCGTTCCGCACAGCGCACGTCGGACGATTCACGGCCATATCAAGGTCGCCGTGCTCGTGAACGTCGATCGCTCGGGCACTGTCACCGACGCGATGCTGCAAAACCCGGGGCCAAGCTGGTATTTCGCCCGCCTGGCAAGGGACGCCGCCAGAAAATGGAAGTTCGCCCCAGCAGACGATCAAGACTCTCGACAGTGGCTGTTGAGGTTCGAATTCGCCCGCGGCGGCACCACCGGACACGCCACCACCCCGCGGTCCTGATCAGGCCCACCCGTCGCTCCCGGCGAGCGAGGCTCTCGTCCTTACACCGAACTACTGAGAATGAGTCTTCGCAGAACGTGCCTGTGGCACTGTGCCTGATCTTCGGCGCAGTGGCAGAGCAGCGTCACGCGACCCGCGGTAGCGAGTTGCTTGACGAGGCGCAGCGTGAACTTCTGGCCGTGGTTCTTGATGGTTCGGCTGCGCTTGTCGATCGGGCCATCAAGGTATAACTCCTGTTGATATTCGCGGGAGAACTGGGCCCACGAGACTCTGCCATCCTGAACGGCGGATAGAAGGCGCTCGCTCGGACCCAGGTTGGGCATCCAGACGTCGTACCGAGATGCTGGCAGACCGCGCCCGCGGAATCGCGTTACTAAAATTCGAAGGCCATCGCTGTTGCGATTGATGGGGGTCCTGACACTCTTCGTTTCTAGCATCGACCGTCACTCCGAAAATAGGCCATGGCCAGGGCCGCATCTGTGCGATCGATGCCAGTCAAGGTCCAGCCGTTTTCAGCTTCTCTTCCGCATAAAGCGATAGCTCGATCATGCGTTCGAGCAGCTGCTCCGGGGGAACACCGGTGAAGTTCTTCAGTACGAGCTCCTTCACATAGAGGCGTACGAGATAGCGGAGTTGCAGCGCGCGATTTTTCGTTGCGAATACGAAATCTCGATGCCCGTTGTTCACAATGATGAGATTGCGCTCGGCGTCGAACCGGGATCTCCATAGCTCCCCCGCCGCCCGCTCGAATGTGTAGCCCGGAAGGCCCCGCGCATTGACGATCGCGGTGCTCATCGCGGCCTCGAGGGTGGCGGTGATCGTGATCAATGCTTCCGCGGTGCAAGTGACGTCATGCTGCGTTACCGACACCTTCAGCCGCGCGAGACCCGGTGTTGCAGATGCCAGGTACTCGACTTCCTGGTCGACCGTGCCAGCGAGTGAGCCACCGCCTTCAGCGATCTGCCAGGAGAATTGCAGATCCTCTTCTACGTGCCGGCGGGAACGATCCCGCGGCAGCGCGCGAAAGCGCCGCCGCTCGTTGACCGGTGTAGTGCTGGAGGCCGGTGAGATCACGACACTGAACAGTGGTCCCGCATAGTCGAAGAAGTGCCGCTGCATTCCGAGGTTGAAGGCTGGCTCCGTTACGCCGAGGTCACCCGGCTCCCTCTCTCCTGTCGTCGATCCGACTTGCGCGCCAGCGGGTCGGCGCAGCCCGCTCTCGTTGCGGGCGAGTGCCTGGATGTCGAACCAGTCGTACTCCTCGGGCGGAAGCGCGAGGAGCGCCTCGCGAAACGCGCGCTGAATCGCACGCAACGACTGTTGGCTCGCCTGTTCTTCCTCCGCCCGCTTCTGCGCCTCAATCAACCCCTGCAGGTGCGCTTCGAGCGCTTGGATGGCCTCCAACAGGGCGGCGTAACGTTCGTCGTGAATGATGCCGCTGCGCGTGCCGGGCGTGAGGTTCAGGAACGGCACATCGACGAGCCCCTGCAGATACCGGCAGGACCATGGTGCGTGCTCGAGTCCGGGCAGCGTCGCGAGGTCGTCGATAACTCGGGTCCCTGAGCGAGTGAGCGCGACCCGAGAGCTGTCGGCGGGCTCGGCGAGATAGAGTTCGGCGTAGGCGTCGCCGAACGGCGTGCGGACGGCGGGGAGTTGATGCAGGAGTCGCCCCTCGTAGGCGCGCGGCTCTACCTCGTACTGCTTGCGCGCAAGCTTGTCGATAACCGTCACGCGAACCTTCGCGTTGCGGATTCGGTCGCGCAGCTCCGAGGCCAGATACCACTGGATCTTCTCGCCGGAGAGTGTACGGATCCCCTCCAGCAGCGGGCTGATGCGAAGTTCCGTGCCGCGTTCGGCGAACAAGACCCGCCGCGGGCTGACCGTGTAACCCGGGTCGCCCTTGCTCATCGTCATCTGGTAGGAACGCTGGTCGCTGCCGATGGAGATCATCGTAAGCTTGTTGCCGACCGTCCAGAAAGACAGCAGTCCGATCCCGAATTCGCCCTGTATTCCGTTTCCGGACCCTTCCGCCTTCAGTCGCCGTTTAATCGAATCGCCGATATGCGTCGCGACGTATTTGAAGTTCGGCCGACCCTCCTCGTCACGGGGCACGCCATCGCCGTCATCCTTGATCGAGACGTAGTGCTCGCCGTGCTCCCGGCCGCGCGTGATCGTAATGGTCCTCGCGCGCGCGTCGACGCTGTTCTCGACGAACTCGGCGATCGCCTTCAGTGGGTTCCCCTGCGAGAGCGCGATGATACGGATTGCGTTCCAATCATCGCCGATCTTGAGCTTGCCGCGGTCGGCGACCTTGCCCTGCCGACGGCCCTTCGGCTTCGGTCGCCGTGCGGAGCTGTCGCCTGGATCCAGGGATGAGTCCTTTTCGCTCAAAGCCGAGCCCCGCTTCGCTCCGGAGGTTCCGGCAATGGATCAAGCCAAGGATTGAACACGGCGACATGTGCTTTGAGGTAATCGCCAGTGTCGCGCGAGACGATCGTGAGGCCATGATGCTGGCCGGTCGCCGCGATAATCAGGTCGGGCCGGGAAAAGGTATGGCCTGCTTTGCGGCCCTCCTCCACCAGCAGTCTCCACTTAAACATGATGTCTTCGGTAATCGGCAGCACACGCTGCTCGAACATCGGGCGCACTTTGCGGGCAAGCCAGTCGTTAAGCGCGGAGCGGCGAGCGACCTCGGGCAGCAATTCGATGCCGAAGCGAATCTCGGCCAGCGTCACCGTACTGAGGTAGAGCGATTCGAGCGGCTGCGCCTCGATGAACGCCAGCACCTTCGGCTCTGGCCTCGGGCGCCGAATTTCCGACAAGATATTGGTGTCGAGTAGCCATCCCGTCACGGCGTCACGTCGCGCACTGGCAGGGGGGTGCGCCCTGGCTCGATATCAATGTCACGATGCGGGGATGCCTGCACGGCCTCAATCAGCGCTTTTCCCGTGATGCTGCCCTTGAGGCGCCGGAAGTCCTCCGCGGCAATGACGACGACCTCGTCGCGTCCATGCACCGTCACGTGCTGCGGTCCCTCGCTGCGAACCTTGCGGACAAGCTCGCTGAAGCGGGCCTTTGCGTCCTGAAGGAGCCAGTAGCCGGAGCGCGGCCCGGAAACACGCGGTTTTCGCGCTTTCGGCGCGGCGGACCTTTGTTTTGGTAATCTAGTCATGCTGACTAGATTACCACAGGGCCGACCCGCTCTCAAGGAAAGCGCGGCCCACGGTGGGTCGAATTTCCCTGTCGGCGCGAGCCGATCTGCCTCGCTACCGCGCCTTGCGCAAGGACAGGTTGACCCGACAGGCACCGAGGGCCGGATGCCGCCCGTCCTTCAGCGGCTGCACACCGTGGAATCGGAGCCGGGCCGGGCCGCCCCAGACCACCACGTCTGCATGGGCCAGCGGGACCCGCCGCGGGCGGTCGGCCCGGCGGTGACCGCCGAACAGGAATACCGCCGGCAGTCCGAGTGATATGGAGACGATCGGGGAGTCAAGGTCCCGTTCATCCTTGTCCTGATGAAGCGACAGCCGCGCACCGGGCTCGTATCGATTGACGAGGCACGCGTCGGGCCCAAACCGAGCAAAGCCGGCAGCCCCCGCGGCTTCAACCGCGAGTTCCCGGAACACCGGCGGCATCTCGGGCCAGCACGCGCCGCTCAGCGGGTCGAGTGCGTCGTAGCGATATCCGCTGCGGTCCGTGACCCAGCCAGCGGCCCCGCAGTTGGTCATGGCGACCGACATGCGGTAGCCGCCCGGCGTGGTCATGAAGCGAAAGGGACTGCGTTGAACCACTTCCTCCAGTGCCGCAAGCAGGGCTGCGGCTCTTGGGCTCGCGAAGGCGCGCAGCAGCATGGCGCCCGGGCCGAGCGTTTCCCGGCGCGGCTGCGCGTACCCGTCCACAAACAGGTCGAGCGGCGTGTCAGGCTCTGCACCCATGGTTCCGTGCGCTCACCGGGCGTCGTGAAATATCACGCCCAGGGTGTGACGGTGTCCGGTGCGAACCCGGCTGACGCCGTGACGAAGATTCACGCGATACACTCCGCGGGTGCCTGCCACAGGGCGATGATGCACCGCGAAGACTACCGCGTCTCCCTGGCGAAGCGGCACGACTTCGGCCCGCGACTGCAGGCGGGGCCGTTGCTCCGTGATGATGAACTCGCCCCCGCTGAAGTCCACACCCGGCTGCGACAGCAGCATCGCCACCTGCAGCGGAAAGACGCACTCTCCGTAGAGATCCTGGTGCAGGCAGTTGTAGTCACCGACCCCGTACTGAAGCAGCAGCGGGGTGGGACGGGTCTGGCCGGCCGCGCGGCAGCGGGCTACAAATTCTTCGTGCGCCATCGGGTAACGAGCCGCCACGCCCAGCCGCTCGTTCCAGCGATTGGCGAGCACCGCGAGCGGCGGGTAGAACTCAGCGCGCAGTGCGGCGACGCTTTGCGGCAGCGGGTAGGAGAAGTACCGGTACTCACCCCGCCCGAATCCGTGGCGGCTCATCACTACCCGGGTACGAAAAAGCGAGTCGTCCGCGTACCAGTGCGCGATGCGCTGACACTCGGAGCGCGTGAGGAGACTTTCGATCATGGCATTGCCATGAGCATCGAGATCCTGCGAAAGCCGGTGCCAATCAAGCGCCCTCACCCGGCCCGCAATGCCGGGCTGCCGGGGGTCTTCAGGCGCCCCGCGCTGGCGAGAGACTCCCGCCTGCACCATCATCATCGGCCTGACTCGAGCGTGAGGAGCGCACGCTTGCGCTCGATGCCCCAGCGATAGCCGGACAGCGCTCCGTCGTGGCGCACGACGCGGTGACAAGGGATCAGCACCGCGAGGGGATTGGCGGCGCAGGCCTGCGCCACCGCCCGCACCGAGCGCGGTGCCCCGATGCGCCGCGCGACTTCGGCATAGCTCACGGTAGACCCCGCGCGAATCGCCCGCAGTGCCCGCCAGACTCGTTGCTGAAAGGCTGTGCCGCGCACATCGAGCGGAAGATCGAGGCCGAGGCGTGGGTTCTCGATGACACGCGCGACGTGAGCGGCCAGTGACTCGGTGTCCGCATCACTGCCGAGCAGACGGACATGCGCGAAGCGCTGGCGGAGATCGCGCTCGAGAAGCGCTGGACTGTCGCCCAGGAGAATCGCGCACACTCCCTTCGCACTGCGGGCGACGAGAACGTAGCCGAGCGAGGACTGGACGATCCCGGCCCGCAGGGCCGCGTCCGCGCGCGGATTGCGATCGGGCCTGCAGCGCTTGCAGGGCCGAAAGCCCGCCCGTTCCGCCTCTTCCGCGGTGGCATGGAACTCGACGTTCTCGCGCGTGGCGATCGCGGTCCACCGGGGGTCGGCGTTGCGCGCCGGCTGCGACTGTTGCATTGGCTTGGCCGAGGTCATCATCCGCACTCCTTTGAAGGGTTCAGGCCGTTATTGTTGTGTTTGGTGCCGGCGCGCGCAGCCCGATTCTTGCTGGCGCCCGAACCGGTCACCAGGTGCCGTCGCAGCGTGTGAGCGCGGTTCGCCGCGCCGCTGTCAGCCGGTGGAACGTTGCATCGCCGTCGTCCACAACAGCGCCACGCTGGCTGCGTGGAAGTTCATGTGCACGTGCATCTCCTGGCGCGACTGCCCACTCAATGAGCCGCCTGCGCCGAGCCGGGCACCGTGGCCTCGTAGTGGTGAACATGCTCGGGGTGCGTAAGCAGGAAGCGGTCGTCCTCGGGGAAATAGCGCGAGCGCCCGTAGTCCGCCCCTGCGAATGCCTTGATGGCCTCGGTGTCGCTCCACCAGCTCAGGGTAACGATCTCGGAGCGCTCCGAATCCAGGTCGCGCACCGCCACGCTGGCGCCAAGGTTCCCCGGCGTGCGCAGGTAGGCCGCCAGGCCCGTCGCCTTCACGTATTGCACGTATTCATCCTTGAGGGCGCGTTTGATCTCAGCACGCCACTCTCTCAGCACTGCCATAGCATTCTCCCAGTCATGTGGTGACCCGGCGCTCGCGGACGTCCGGTGTCTTGAGGATCAGCAGGACGCTGGCGAGCACCAGTGCCGATGCCAGAATCATTCGCATGCTCAGTGCCTCCCCGGCGACGAAGTAACCCAGGGCGACCGCCACCAGTGGATTCACATAGGCGTGGCTCGCGACCTGCGTCGCGGGCATGCGCGCGAGCAGCCAGACGTACGCGGTAAAGCCGAGCAGTGACCCCGCGACGATCAGATACGACAGTGCCAACCCCGCGCGCAGCGAGATGTGGGGAAACGAGTGCAGCTCGCCCGTGGCCTGCGACAGCGCCAGCAGCACCGCCCCACCCAGCATCATCTGCGCGCCGGCAGCCAGCGGCAGCGATTTCGGGCGTGGCATGGAGCGCGTCAAAACCGCCCCGAGTGACCAGGCCGTGCCACCAGCCAGGATCACCACGCACGGCAGCCCCGGGAACGGCTGGTCATTGCGGATCAGGAGCCACGCCACCCCGCAGAACCCGAGCACCACCGCGGCCAGCGTGCGCCAGCGAAATGGCTGCTGACGAAATACGAACACCTCCAGCGCAACCGTCGTGATGGGCAGGGTCGCTTCGATCACCGAAGTGATGCCGGAGGGCACGTACTGCTCAGCCCAGAAGAGCGCGCCGTAGGTCGCGACGAACATGCACAGCGCGATCGTCGCGATGCTGCGCCACTCTCTCGCTGAAGGACTGGGCTGTCCGCGCAGGCGCATGAATACATAGAGCAGCGCGCCGGCGATCAGAAAGCGCACGCCGCTACTGAAGAAAGGCGGGATTTCCAGCACGGCAATCCGGATGGCCAGGGACGTCGCACCCCACAGGATATAGATGGCCGCGAACGCCAGCAGCACGCGCATGTCGAGGCGCCGGCCGCGGCTTGCGGGTACGTCCGTGATAACCGTTGAATTATCCATAGACGGTTATGATAAACCTGGACAATCGAAAAGTAACCTGTAAGCTCACATTCAGAGGTTATGAACTCATACTCAGATTCCCCGGCGGCGGCGCCGGTGTTCGACCTCAGCGGCGGACACCCGGCGCTCGATTTGGTCAATACACTGGACCATCGCTTTGGCGATGAAGGCCGCGTCGAATTACTCGCCGGCTACGACGTTCTGCTCGGGTTCGCGCAGCAAACCGGGCTGCTCGACCCAGGGCAGGTGCGGCTGCTGACGAAGTCGGTCAAGCCGCGGGCTGCCGCGCGCGCGTTACGCTCGGTACGGGAACTGCGCGAAGCGCTGGCGGCTGCGTTTTACGGCAAAGTAGACAGCCGCCCTCCCCCGGCCGCCGATATCCGCACCCTCGAGCGGCATTTCCTCGCCTCGGAACAGCATCGGGAGCTGCGCTGGCAGGAAGGGGCGACGCGGAACGGGCAACCGGCGATGGCATGGCAGTGGGGTCGCTTCGCAAAAGAAGCGGAGCTCCCGGTTTGGATCCTCGCGGAGCGCGCAGGGCAGCTCATGCTGTCGGATGCGATGCAGCGGGTGCGCGCCTGCGGGGCAGACACCTGTCGCTGGCTCTTTCTCGACACGAGCAAGAATCACACCCGTCGGTGGTGCAACATGAAAGTGTGCGGGAACCGCATGAAGGCGCGGCGGTTCCAGGCGCGTCGCGGAGCCGAGCGCTAATTGCTGGGGAGGATTGCACAGCGATCGGGCGGTGCACGGCGCACCGCTCAGCGCCGATCGTTGAAACGCTGAACACCAGCGTCATGCAGTTGCGACGCACTTCCGTTTGCTAACACCGATCGCTTACCCGAATATACGATCGCCCGGCGGGCGAGCCAGTGCGACTGGGAGCAACGGTGCAGGAATCACGAGGTAGCGCGCAAGACCGAGCGCAGCGCGACCGGGAATCACGCCTGCCGATCAGCAACGCGGCCGCTCGCCGGGCGACTCAGGCCGCGACGGCCCCGGTGCGCGGACTCGCGGAATTGCTGGTGCTGCGCCCCGGACCGTATGCGCGCGCTTTTGAGAACCTCATCCTCGCGCTGATCGTGTTGAGTGTCGCATCCATCGGCGTGGAAGCGATTCCGCGGCTGCCCGCTTGGGCCACGCGTGCGCTAAGCGTCGAAGAGATGGCCGTCGTTGCCGTGTTTTCGCTCGAGTACCTGCTGCGCATCGTGGCGGCGCGGGGGAAGCTCGCATTCATCTTCAGCTTCCATGGACTGGTGGACTTGCTCGCGATCGCGCCGTTCTACCTCGCCGGCGTCGACGCACGCTGGCTGCGGGTGCTGCGCCTGCTGCGGCTCCTGCGCGTGTTGAAACTGCAGACGCACATTCTTGAAGCCACCGTCGCCGAGCGTACCCGCGAGCTCGCCGACAAGAATGCCGCCCTCGCGCTGGCACAGGCACAGATCAAAGCCGAACTGGACGTCGCGCGGGCGCTGCAGCTTGCGATCCTGCCGGCGACGTTCCCCGCCAAACCCGGGTGTGACGGCGCAGCACGGATGATTCCGGCGACCACGATGGGCGGGGATTTTTACGATTTCATCGAGCTGTCGGACGGTCAGATCGGATTGGCGATCGCGGATGTCGCCGGCAAGGGCGTGCCGGCGGCGTTTTTCATGGCGGTGGCACGCACCAACCTGCGTGATCTGGCTGCACGGCACGCCGATCCCGGCGCATGCCTGGCACAAACCAACGAGGTGTTGTGCGCGCAGAATCCGATGGATCTGTTCGTCACGGTGTTCTATTGCGTGTTCGACTCGCGAACCGGCGTGCTGCGCTATGCGAACGCCGGCCACAACCCTCCGTACGTGAGGCGCGCCGCCGGGTCGATCGAGATGCTGGGCGGAGCGGGCGGAGTGGCGCTCGGCGTGATGCCGGGCGGCGTATTTCCGGATCACACGGTACGGCTGCTGCCCGGAGATCGCCTGGTGCTCTATACCGACGGCGTGACAGAGGCCTTCAACTCGGCGGATGAGGCCTACGGCACGCAGCGGCTGCTCGCGGAGGTGCAGGCGCACGGCGACGGAACCGCTGCAGCGCTGATCGAGCGCATCTGTCGCAGCGTCACGAGCTTTGCCGGAACCGCCCCGCAATCCGACGACATTACGCTCACCGTGCTCACTCGGCAGACGCCCTAGGCGCGGCTGCGCCACTTCAATGAATATCCGGTTCGAAACGCTCGCGCTCGCCACGGTAGTGATCCCGGAGGGCAGGCTCGATTTCGGCGCCGCGGCCGGGTTTCAACGCCAGGTCGAGGAGCTGCTCGCCGCCGCAGGGACCGCGTCCGCAGCGCTGATCATCGATTGCAGCGCACTCGACTACGTCTCGAGCGCCGGCCTGCGCGTGTTCCTGTTGGCGACGCGGGCAGCGCAGCGTGCCGGCATCTGGTTCGCGCTGTGCGCGCTGACGCCTGCGGTGCGCGAAGTGTTCGACCTGAGCGGCTTCAGCCGGATCATCAGCGTGCACGCCGATCGCGCAACGGCAGTCGCACAGGCTCCGCAAGCGCCGCATGAATGAGCGACGCACGACCGTACCGAGCGATCCGGCGCAGCTGCCGGTGCTGATGCAGTTCCTGCAGGAGTTCTGGTCGGCTGCCGACCTGCCGCCCGCACAGGCACTGACCTTCGAGCTCGCGCTCGAGGAAGTATTCATGAACGTCGTCATGCACGGCGCGCCTGCAGGCACGGCGCTGCGCATCGAGGTGTCGCTGGAATTGACCGACTCGGGGCTCACGATGACCGTCGAGGACGACGGCCCGGAGTTCAATCCGCTCTCGTTGCCGCCGCCGGACGTCACGGCGAGCCTCGGCGAGCGCCCGGTCGGTGGGCAGGGCGTGTTCCTGGTGCGGCAAATGATGGAATCGGTCAGCTACCAACGAGTCGGGATACGCAACCAGCTCACCATGACCAAGCACCCATCCGCTTGAGCGGAAATGGCCGGTGCCATCCCAGCGAGCCCAGGCAGTCGGTGCAAGGACCGATGAATGCGCGTAGCTTATGAGCGAGGGGAGTCCGCGAGACGCGGCGTCGGGTGGTGACGGCTGCCTGAGGCGGCCCGCAACCAACACGTCCAGACAGTTAACATAAGAACGCGCAGATGTTCGAGATCCAACTGGGCCCGGCAGGCGAGGTCCTGATGGCGGGGCGGCTCGACGCCACGCAATGCGATGCTGCACTGCGATTCCTGAACGCAGTGGCCGAACCGCGGGTCATCGACCTCGCCCGGCTCGAGTACATCGCAAGCTCAGGGCTGCGCGTGTTTCTGCTCACCCAGAAGCGGGCCAGGGGATCGGGGGCGGGCCTCATGCTGATCAACCTCAGCCCGCAGATCCATGACATTTTCCATTACGCCGGCTTCGACCGGATCATCGACATCACGCGGGCGGCGGGCTAGCGAGGTGGCTCCCACAACTGAACGAGGCCGACGCGACCAACCTTTTGTGTGCTGAGCGGTACTTGTGACAGAGGACGATGACGCGACGCTGGTGCGGCGCTGTCGGGAGGGGGACCGGACGGCCTTCGAGCAGCTCGTGGTGCGGTACCAGAAGCCGGTCTTCAACGCCGCCCTCCGTCTGCTGCGCGATCCGGAGGACGCGAGGGACGTCGCGCAGACCACGTTCCTGAAGGTGTACGAGCGTATTGGCGACTACAACCCGAGTTTCAAGTTCTACAGCTGGATCTACCGGATTGCCATCAATGAATCCCTCAATGCCCTCGGCTCGCGAAAACCCTGCGAGGGGTTCAATGGCGAGGAGGCCGACGCGGCTCCAGGGCCGGAGCGACAACTCGAGGGCCAGCAGATCGGCCGGGCGATCGAGGAGGCGCTGATGCGCATCAAGCCCGAGCTCCGGACTCTCATCGTGCTCCGGCACTTCATGCACCTGAGCTACCAGGACATGGGCGACATCCTCCTGCTCCCCGAGAAAACCGTGAAATCGCGGCTCTACAGTGCTCGCCAGCTGCTGCGGGATCGCCTGCTTCAGGGCGAAGTGATCTGACATGGCCGATAGCGGGCGCCTCGCACTGATTCACGCCGAGATCGATGGCGAGCTCGACGGGCGTCAACGCGCCGAGCTCGCGCGTGCCCTGCTCGCCGATCCCGAGATCCAGGTGCTGCGCGAGGATCTGCGGCGTGTGTGCGCGGCGCTCGATGTGCTCGAGGATGTCGAGCCGCCGCAGCAGCTGCGGCAGAGCATTCTTGATGCGCTGCCACAATCGACCCCATCACGGGCGCGGTCCTGGTGGTCCGCGCCTCGCTTGCGCTATGCCGCCCTCATCGCCGGCATGCTCGCCGTCGGGACAGTCCTGTACGAGAGCGTCGAGAGCCCGCGGCCCGCCACGAGCGACCTGGCAGGCACGATGGCGGCGGCGGGTGCACCAACCACCCTCGATACGGTTCGGCTCAGCAGCGAAGTAGTCTCAGGTCGCGTGAGCCTCTACCGCGACCGCGCGGGGCTGGGTCTTAAGTTCGAGCTGGTGGAGAGTGCTCCGGTGGACGTGCTCGTTGCAAGCGAGGGTCGCACGCTAAGGGTCAACGGCCTCGGCGTGCGGGACGCACCCGGGGGGCCGCGGACAACGGTCGCGTTGCCCGGATTCGGCGGGAGTGGGGAGGCTGTGGAGGTCACCTTCCTCATGGCCGGTCGTGAGGTGGGCCGCGCAACGCTCCAGCTGCCCAAGGATCGCTGAGCGCGTTTTTCCTTCTATGTGTACCAACTTTTTGCGGTGTCTACGGTAGTTATTGCAGAACGATCATTCGGTGAGTGTTTTCCCAAACCCTGTGGGGAGGTTCTATGGCTAGTAAGACAGTGTGGATCGTGGGTGGGGTCGTGGTTGCAATCGGCGCAATCGCTTACCTGAGCTACAACAAGGCGCCCGCGGGCAAAGACACTGCCGGGACCATCGTCGAGGCGACGCGTATTCACGCCGACAACCCGGCATCGACCACCAGTACGCCTGACCAGAGCACGCCGGCGACCAAGGCTGGGAATCCCAATACGTCCAGTGCGGCCGATGCCTCCGATGCGGCTGCGGCTTCTGGCAACACCGACGCTGCCAAGGACGCCGCGAAGGATGCTGCCAAGGACGCCGCCAAGGACGCTGCGAAGGATGCCGCCAAGGACGCTGCGAAGAATGCCGCCAAGGACGCTGCGAAGAATGCCGCCAAGGACGCTGCGAAGGACGCCGCCAAGGACGCTGCCAAGGACTGACGCGGCCAGCGAGTAGCCGAAACAACAACGAGTCCACCGCGCGCACGCGCAGTGGAGCGGTACGAGTGGGTGAGTGGCCGGGCTTCACAGTCGGGCCATTCCCTCTCTCTTGCGCAACAAAAAATGAGTTTGCCGCAGGGTACACTCCGTGTCGCAGCAGCGCTTGCGATCACGGTCTGCGCGGCACCGGCTGCCGGGCTGGATCTTGAGTACGTCCGGACGGAAGAGCTTCGCGTAGTCTATCTTGGCCCCGAGAGCTATTTCGTACCGCATGCGACCCAGAGCTTCCTGAGCGGCCTTGCTTCCCAACGTAGCTTGTTCGGCTACGTGCCTGATGGCGGCGTCACGGTTCTGCTCAATGATTTCCGTGACCTCGCCAACGCGTCCACGCTCGAGGCTCCCCGCAATCGCATTTTCCTCGATCTGGCGCCCTCGAATCGGCCGTACGAGACTGTCTCCTCCGGCGACTGGGTTGCATGGACAGCTCTGCACGAACTCACGCATCTCGCCATGCAGGATCGCCCCAGTC
>Ga0137403_10005046_pt1 | contig 15383 bp, 13 predicted proteins | sample CZOMad2_1_16fung_FD_122057 | JGI IMG/M metagenome (GOLD analysis project Ga0137403, IMG submission 122057) | Vadose zone soil fungal communities from Angelo Coast Range Reserve, California, USA - CZOMad2_1_16fungal (Hybrid Assembly) | ecosystem: Environmental > Terrestrial > Soil > Vadose zone... | reverse complement strand
TAGTCTGCGAGAAATCGTCGTAATACTGGCCGACTGCCTGAAAGAATTCCGGCGTGGTCGCGCAGACCGTTTCGTCGGCTTCTTCTTCGACTTCGCGGCAAGTATCTGGCGGGCCAACCGGAACAGCCACGACAATTCTTGCGGCGCCGTACTGTCGCAATGCCTTTACTGCAGCCCGCATCGTTGCGCCGGTGGCCAGTCCGTCATCCACGAGGATGACGATGCGATCGCGCAGGTCCGGCGCGGGTCGCCCATCGCGATAATGTTGCTCGCGCCGTTCCAGCTCGGCCGTTTCCCTCGCCGTGATCGATTCGATGACGTCGTCTACATTCGGTATTGCACGCATGACATCTGCATTCAAGACGCGCACACCGCCGGAAGCGATCGCACCAACGGCGAGCTCCTCGAAACCGGGAACGCCGAGCTTGCGCACAATAAAAACACAGACCAACTGACGATGAGCAAGATCTCTTTCCGGGCGATCTTTCCTTTGGACTGGAGCATCAATAGAGACGTTCAGCTGCGAAGGTAGTCAGGAGTGGACCAATATTGCCTTTGCAGGTCGTAGTAAGTACAATTAGCGTCGGCAAAACGGACTTTAGCACAGCAATTCAAACAGTGACCAGTACACTAACTCCCAGGTTAAAGACTCACAGCACTCGCTTTTCGCGCGCGCTTACCCTGCTGCTGGTTGTTTTTATTCTTTATGGGACCACCGTTGAGGCTGCTCACCGCCACGGACGCATACTCCCCACTGAGAACCATGCTGCCTCGGTGATAGATCCCGCGCTGGCACGGAATGTTGCCGGTGGCCAGATTGGATGTGGCGACTGCCTTATTTGTCAGCTTCATCAGAACTTCTCCACAACCCTCATTACCTTCCGGCAGGCCGACGCGCCGGTTTACGTAAGGACTCAGTTTTTTGACACCGCCTTAGCCGGTTCCCATTCCTTAACTAATGCGCCCCGCAAGGGCCGCGCTCCTCCTACTTCTCTGCTGTAATAGCTCCACGCACTGTCATGGCGCTAATGGCGCTGTGATCCTTGCGACCATTCTCATTACGTTGCGACCCCCTGCTCAACAGTGGGTAACAAAATACGTAATTGAGCTGCAATTACATTTCAGAGAAAGGTAAGCATCATGATGGTAACGACTCTCCATAAGAAAGCACTGGGTCTAGTTGTGCTCATTGTTCTTATTTCTATTTCAGTGGCGCCCGTGCTGGCGCAAGCGTTGGGAGCAGGAACTGTTGCAGGGACGGTAGTGGATCCCAATAACGCCGTAGTACCAAATGCTAATGTCACAATCGCTAATCCTGTAACCGGCTACACGCGTTCGGCAGTAACCAGCCAGGACGGTACATTCCGTTTCGACAATGTGCCGCCTAATAGCTACCAGATCAGCATTTCAGCGAGTGGCTTCAGCCCAGCTGCTCAGAACGTGAATGTGCGCACGTCAGTGCCCATCGCTTTAAAGGTTGCGCTCAACGTCGGCACAGCATCAGAGACCGTCACGGTAAGTAGCGCGGGCGCCGTCGAGGCATTGGAGAACGTCTCTTCGACGCACACGGACGTTGACCAAACCCTGATGCAAAGGTTGCCTGTACGCCAGCCGGGCAATGGCTTAAGTGATGTGGTCACTATGGCTGCGCCGGGTGTAGTCGCTGATTCTAATGGTCTCTACCATCCACTGGGGGATCATGCGCAATCACAGATTTCGCTCGACAATCAACCTATTGCCGATCAGCAGACCAAAGCTTTTTCAACTCAGGTTCCGGTCAATGCAATTCAATCTCTAGAGGTTGTGACAGGGGCAACGCCGGCGGAGTTTGGCGATAAGACGAGTCTCGTAATAAACGCAATTACGCACTCCGGACTCAACCAGAAGAAACCCACCGGAAGCTTCAATTCGCTTTACGGAAGCTTTGGAACGATTAAGGAAGACGCAACGCTTGGATACGGTAATGCGAAGGTGGGAAATTTCATGGCATTGAACTTCGAGCGTTCAAACCGTTTTCTCGATGCGCCGGAGTTTACTGTACTTCATGACAATGGCAATTCTGCCAGTTTCTTCAACCGTTTTGATTACAGCCCAAACTCCAAAGACTCATTTCACTTGAATCTTCTGCTCGCGCGCAATAGATTCCAAACACCCAATGAATTTGACCAACAAGCGGCGGGACAGGATCAAAGCCAGATTGTACATACCATCAATATCGCGCCCGGCTACGTGCATATATTTAGTCCCACTACCGTGCTAACGATCAATCCGTATTACCGGCTCGACAACGTCAAATACTTCCCCAGCCAAAACCCGTTTTCAGATCAGCCCATTACCTTTAGCGAATCGCGTCGACTCAACAACGTCGGCGTTAAGGCAGATGTGTCCTACGTAAAAGGAATCCACAATGCGAAGTTCGGTGTGCAGTTCTCGCACACTTTCCTAAACGAAGGCTTCCAATTCGGCATTACTGATCCCAACTTCAACGATCCGGAGAGCCCAGACTTCGTGCCCGGCCTTTTCCAGTTTGATCTAACCCGTGGCGGGACACCTTTCGGCTTTCACGGGCGCACTGATATCAAGCAGGAAGCTCTCTTTGCCCAAGACAATCTGACACTCGGAAACGCAACCGTTACTCTTGGTCTGCGATTCGACAACTATAATGGTCTTATCCACGATCAACTTCTGCAGCCTCGGGTTGGCATTTCGTACCTCTTCAAACGAACCGGGACCGTCTTGCGCGCCTCCTACACGCGCAACTTCGAGACTCCGTATAACGAGAACCTTATTCTATCCAGTGCAACTGGGGCCGGTGGCCTCGCCAACGGCATCCTCGGTGACACGAGCAATCAACCGCTTCGTCCAGGACGTCGTAACCAGTTTAACTTCGGCTTTCAGCAAGCCCTGGGAAGGCATCTGATAATTGATGGCGACTACTTCAACAAGCGGACTACCAACGCTTATGACTTCAATGTGCTTTTCAACACGTCCATCACATTTCCGATTTCATGGGAAAAATCTAAACTCGATGGCGCCAGTCTGCGCGTCAACCTAACAAACTACAAAGGCCTTTCGGCCTTCATGGTGGCAGGGCATACGCGAGCGCGATTCTTTCCGCCCGAATCAGGAGGGCTGTTTTTTAACTCGGATCTCCCAACGGGCGTCTTTCGCATCGACCACGATCAAAAATTCGAGCAAACGACACAGGTACAGTACCAGGTCAACCAGTGGAAAAAGGTTGCGCCCTACTTCGCTTTTACCTGGCGCTATGATAGCGGGTTGGTTTCAGGCGCCGTGCCCGATTTTGACACTGCATTGACGTTCAGCGGAGATCATCAGGCCCAGATCGGTCTTTTTTGTGGCAGCGTATTCGCTACTCCAACACAGCCAATTACGTCCTGCACAGATGCAAATCGCGGCGCTCTGCGTGTGCGTATTCCAGCGGACGGAACAGAGAATGATGATACAAATCCTCCGCGTATTGCACCGCGCCATCTTTTTGACTTCAGCGTAGGGACAGATAATCTGCTGCGTACCGATCGCGCAAAAATGACGTTGCGGTTCACAGTTATTAATTTAACCAATAAGGAAGCACTGTATAACTTTCAGTCAACCTTCAGCGGCACTCACTTCGTGGGCCCACGTAGTTATCAGGGTCAAATTGGGGTGACGTTCTAAGCACGAGGCGAGGTCCCACGGATGCCTTTGTGGAGAAAACGGGGGCGTTCAGTTTCTGCATTCCTTGAAAGCAAGCGGAAATTGAACGCCCCCCTCTCGCTTTACATGACTCGCTTTTAAAGGCAGATCTAACCTTCGTGGGCTCCGTCGCCACTACTGAAAATCGCCGGGAACCTGCTTTCGAGACTCATCGTACTGACTTTACGAATAGGCAACTCCGATCCGGGGATGTAATCAGCAGAGCCTGACTACCAAGCAACGTTGACAGGCTACGAGGGCGCTTCTAAAATACATCTTGCTTCGTAGACCATTATTTCCACTCTAGGCCCCAAACCATTGAGGAATTAGTCGTGAGCCTCGTCAAGATAATCGTAATCACGATCATAATAATTCTGAGCATTCTGCTTTTCGGTCGGTTTTACGTCTAGCCGAACCGCTTCATGCTCTTACCTTCCGCCGCGCTCAAATCAAGCCTGTTCAGTTCGAGCGTACTGCGCCGGTATTGGCGCCTGACTCCAGTCAAACCAATTTTAGGGCTTTTTTTGATCCTCGCATTCTGTGGAATTGAGGCGGGGGCACAGGAACCATCTGACGATGATGTAATCCGTGTGAGTACGGAATTGTCGGTCTTCCCAATCCGGGCTACCGATAAGAAGCGCCGTGCTGTTCCCGGTCTGACGGCGAATGATTTTCAACTCAGAGATGACGACCATATCACTACCTCGTTGTATTTTGCGGCCGGCGCCGATCGAGTAGCGCTGGTTTTTGCTCTCGACCAATCCGGAAGTTTGCGCGAGATCATTTCCCAACAGCGCGACGCGGCCCTCGCGCTATTTGAACGCTTCAACAAAACCTCACGCGTTGCGATCATTCGATTTGCAGAGCGGCCCAAAACGATCGTTCCGTTCGGACAAGATAGGGAGGCAACTCTCGCCGCTTTCGACTTTTCACCAGCCACAAACAGCCATACCGCGATCTTCGACGCGGCAGCTGCCGCCGTCCAAACCTATGACGATTCCCCACACGATCCTGCCGAACGACGGATCGTTGTCCTCATTAGTGACGGGCTCGACAACGCAAGCACTACAAAGCCTGCCAGGGTTATCGCCGACGCCCAGGAAAAGAATATTTCTTTCTACACAATACAGATTCCACTCTTCGAGCCGCGCGATGGCCGGCTTGCGGTGCGGGGGCCAGCGAAGGGCTTTCGCGAGTTGGCGGAAAAAACCGGCGGCAAGTATTTTCTTGTAGGCGACGCGCGCACGGCGCTGGAACCAGTGAAGCGCCAGGATCTGGGACCTGTTTTTCGCGCCATCGAAGAAGATCTAAAAAGCCAGTATGTAGTGGGCTTCTACGTAGCAGAGAGCGCCCGTGACGGGCGTTCGCACCGGGTTTCGATTAGCGTCGCGCGTCCCGGGCTGGTTTATTCGTTGGCGCAATACGGTTATGACCGAACGCACTACTTTTCTGTTAGATTGACGCCGCGCAATACTGGTAAGCCTCCTGAGTAAACTGAAACTTTGTTCACTGAGAAACGGGACATGACCCAACCTGACGAGACCGGGCTTCGCAAAATCAATAGAGCGCTGATAAGCGTTTCCGACAAAACTGGCGTTGTAGAGTTCGTGCACGGACTGAAAGAGTTCGGCGTAGAAATCATCAGCACCGGCGGCACTGCAAAAATCTTGCGCGAAGCGGGAATAGATGTTCGTGATGTTTCGGAGGTCACCGGGTTCCCCGAAATGATGGATGGAAGAGTTAAGACACTTCATCCCAAAATCCACGGTGGGCTACTTGGTCGACGTGAAAACCAGAAGCACCTTCAAGCTATGCGCGATCATGGAATTGAGCCAATCGATATGGTGGTTGTAAACCTCTATCCATTCGAGCAGACCATCCAGCGGGCCGGAGTGAGTCGAGAAGAAGCAATCGAGCAGATTGATATCGGCGGTCCTGCGATGATTCGTTCGGCGGCCAAGAACGCGCAGGATGTTGCGGTGATCGTGCTCCCTAAGCACTTCGCCAGTGTCCTGGACGAGATGAAGAATAACGATGGCTCTCTATCCCTCAATACTAGAAATGCGCTCGCGCAAGAGGCATTTGGGCAAACATCGAGGTACGACATGATTGTCACTGCCTACCTCACCCGGGTTTTTGAGCACAAGTCACGGGAACGCGGTGGAATAGGAACCGCGGCGGATGGAGGCTCGGACACAACCAACGTTTTCAGACTTGCGCCGGGGGGAATCGAAGTCCATCCTCCTCCGCGCTCGATCGAAGAATTGAAAAGTCTACCTGATTACGCAAGCTGGACTCTGAAGAAGTCTCTTAATCTGCGTTACGGCGAAAATCCACATCAGGCAGCTGCGCTATATTCGACCGGAGTAAACACGGGAGTAGCAAATGCTGAACTGCTGTCTGGCAAGGAAATGTCCTTCAACAATTACGTTGACGCTGACGCCGCCTGGCAACTAGTCTGCGACTTTGAAAAAACCGCCTGCGCCATCATCAAACATACGAATCCTGCCGGTGTGGGATTAGGAACTACCGCGGAAGAAGCTTACCGAAAAGCACTAGCCACCGATCCCGTCTCCGCCTTCGGAGGTATCGTCGCTTTCAATCATCCTGTTGACGAAGCAGCCGCAAGAGCCGTGATCGAAATCTTCACTGAAGTCGTCATTGCGCCGGAGTACTCAGAGACGGCTCTGGCAGTGTTGAGTACTAAGAAGAACCTGCGCGTCTTGCGGGCGACGGCAGCGCCAGCAGAGGGCCTCGAGTACAAACAGATCAGTGGTGGCATCCTGGTGCAAACGAAAGACAGCCACAAGCTCAAACGAGAAGATCTCAAGGTTGTTACTACCAGACAGCCAACTGAAGAAGAGATTTGTGCTTTGCTGTTCGCATGGACGGTCTGCAAACACACGAAGTCAAACGCCATAGTCTATGCGCGTGAAAGCCAAACTGTCGGTGTGGGCGCGGGACAGATGTCACGCGTTGATTCGGTCAAGCTCGGAGCAATGCGAGCGCAATTGCCCGTGGAACACTCAGTACTCGCGTCTGACGCCTTTTTCCCATTTCGTGACGGCATCGATGAAGCCGCAAAGCACGGGATTTCCGCGGTGATCCAACCAGGTGGTTCCGTACGTGACGAGGAGGTCATTGCCGCGGCCAACGAGCATCACCTTGCCATGGTTTTCACAGGTATTCGTCACTTCAAACACTGACCACTGACAAGCTATTAGCCTACTTGCTCTGGCCCCGTGCTATCATCGATACTGCGCCCAATAAGATGTGACTTTGAGTTCTGAATCATGGCCGATAATAACGACACCCCAGCACCAGACTCGAATGAATTTATGCGCTGCCGTTACTGCGGCCAGCGGAATCAACTTCGTACTGACAGCGGCGACGCGCGCTGTGGCCGCTGTCGTTTGCCACTGTCCGATGCGCCGCACAAGAAGTTTGCCAGCCTGGATAAGGACCAGTACGTACCCCCCGACGACAGGCGCGCGCTGGCGGCACTGCGGGCCATCCCGGGAATCGATTCGGCGCTCAAAAAACTCCTGGCTATCACCGGCGAATCGGCGATTCGCGTAATCTTCACGGCCAGCGCTGTAAAAGTTACCCCGCAACAATGCCCCGATCTTTATGCCAAGCTTCAAGTAGCTTGCACAACTCTGGGCGTGGACATGCCCGAACTTTTTGTGCAACAAAATCCTATTGTGAACGCTTTTACCGGAGGAGTGGAGCGACCGGTAATCGTGCTTTACTCGCAATTGATTGAACGGCTAAGTGACGAAGAAGTATTGGCGGTCGTTGCGCATGAGGTCGGTCACATTCACGCCGAACATGTGCTCTACCTGACTGCCGCGCGCCTGATCGAGTTTCTCGCGAAGAGTGCTGTGCTCGCTTCGCCGTTGACCTTTATCGTCAAAGAAGTACTGACAATGAGCATGCGTGCGGCTTTGCTCGCCTGGGCGCGTCGCGCTGAGCTTTCCTGCGACCGTGCTGCGCTGCTGGTTACTCAGGACGCTGACGTCATCGGGCGGACAATGATGAAGTTGAGTGGTGGCACATTTGCATCGAGAGTCGACTACGATCAATTTCTCGTTCAAGCACGCGATTTTCAGAAGAACTACGATGAGAAAGCTCTCGATCGCTTTTGGGCCGACGTTATCACCTCGGGGCTTAGTCATCCCTTTCCCGTGTGGCGCGTTGCCGAGATCCTCGAATGGGTGGAAAGCGGCGAGTACAAAGCACTCATGAATGCCCCGGAAAGCGCTGCCGCCTGAGGCAAAAAAACCCGTCACAACATGATGTCCAGTCTTACCGTAGCACCTACGATTTGTTGAGCGGAATGGATCCAAGAAACGAACAGAACTCAATTTTGACATCAACAGTCATTTCAGCCGTTGCGTAAAGGGGCACGCAGAAGGCTCAATCCCACAATGATGTTAAAAAACAAGAATGGAATTATCTTCGGTGTTGCCAACAAACGCTCCATCGCTTGGGCCACGGCGCTTGCGCTGCATGAAGCAGGGGCACGTCTCGCCTTCACGTATCAAGGTGATCGTCTGAAAGAGAATGTCGAAGAATTGACGAATGAGGCGATGCCCGAGTCACTGCTGCTACCGTGCGATGTGACGAAGCAAGCAGAGGTTGATGAAACCTTTCGGCGCCTGGCCCAGGAGTTTGGCCGGCTCGACTTCTTAATCCACAGTATCGCTTATGCACCACGTGAAGCCCTCGGCGGCGAGTATCTCGACACCAGCCGCGAGGCTTTTCTCACGGCACTTGAAATCAGTGCTTACTCTCTACCCCAGCTCGCACGAGCAGCGGCGCCTTTGATGACTACCGGAGGCAGCATTGTAACGATGTCCTACTACGGCGCTGAAAAAGTGGTTGCGGGTTACAACGTGATGGGCGTAGCAAAAGCCGCACTCGAAGCCAGCACTCGCTACCTCGCAAACGACCTTGGCCCACGCAATATTCGTATCAATGCAATAAGTGCCGGACCAATTCAAACCCTTTCAGCGCGCGGCGTCTCTGATTTCAGCACGATGTTGAAGCATCATGCTGAGCGCGCGCCGCTCAGACGAAACGTCGAAGCGCGCGAGGTGGGAAACACTGCCGCATTTCTGTGTAGTTCCCTTTCTTCGGGAATCACCGGCGAGGTGATCCACGTCGATTGCGGCTATAGCATCATGGGGATTTAAGCCGTCCAGCCTTAGCTACAGACAACGAGCCAAACATGGATGACACGAACCACGAAAGCAATCGGCCTCCAGGAACAACCCAAGACGAACAACTGCTCGAGAGTCCAAGGCCGGACGAGTTTACCCACACCGATACATGGCGCGTGTTCAGGATCATGGGCGAGTTCGTCGAGGGATTTGACGAACTCGCCACGTTGACGCGTGGCGTCTCAATTTTTGGCTCGGCCCGGACCTCACCTGATGATCCTGACTACAAGGCAGCACAAGAAACCGCCGCACTCCTGGCCCGGGAAGGATTTGCCGTTATCACCGGCGGTGGGCCAGGCATCATGGAAGCAGCCAATCGTGGTGCTTTTGAAGCCGGCGGTCTTTCGATTGGCTGCAATATAGAACTACCATTTGAACAGCGGCCTAATCTTTACCAGACGCGAGGACTCAAGTTTAAGTACTTCTTCGTACGCAAGATGATGTTCGTCAAATACAGCCTTGGTTTCATCATCTTTCCTGGCGGTTTTGGCACGCTCGACGAGCTGTTCGAAGCATTGACGTTGATTCAGACCCAGAAGATCAGCAACTTCCCTGTAGTTCTCTTCGGATCGGCGTACTGGCAAGGACTACTGGATTGGATTCGCGACTTTGCGATGAAGCAGGGCAAGGTCTCGGAAATGGACCTGCAACTGCTGCATGTCACTGACTCACCGGCGGAAGTGGTCGAAATAATTACGAAGAGCCAAAGTTCTCTCCACCATCTCGACAAGAACTCAGATGCCTACCGGTTTCCGAGCTGAAAACTGGGACTGACGATAGGACCTATTTGACCTATAGGACTTATCGTTCTCAACACTTACTCTCCCTATCTGTTTAATCTGCGCAATCTGTGGGTAGTTTTTGGGAGTCGTCAGGTGTATTTACACTGGCGAGCAGCCACTCTAGGTATGGTCTCGAGCCGGCCACTAAAGGAATTGCAACTATCTCCGGAGTTTCATAGCTATGCAAGGCTCGTACTTCACGTTCGAGCTCAGCAAATTTCGACTGCGTAGTTTTCACAATGAGTAGAATTTCCTTTTGCCTCTCAATTCTTCCCTGCCAACGATAGACCGAGGCAATCTCTGGCAGAATTTGAACGCAAGCGGCGAGGTGGGCGTCCACAAGTCTTTCTGCGAGGAGTGTTGCTTCCTCCCCACTTGCCGCAGTCACGAGCACTACGATTGCGTCGCTTGCTTGGCCTGACATTAGATCCTGGATGGTTGAATCAAATCGGATCGGGCTCTTACGATACAAACAGAAGGCTGAGTTTCAGAATTTTATTCTTCCTTCTCGTCCTCACTGGGAACGCCGCCCGTCAGTGGAGTAGCATCATTACCAAAGAAGGCGCTATAGACTTCCTGTGCTCGATCGAAATCCCGCTCATCTACCAAAATCGTGGATCCATCAGCTGTGGCTGACAGCAAAGGTGAGAAGGCATCTGCTCCTCCAGATTGAACAACCGAACGGATACCATTCTTTCTTAAGATGTCGTTCACCATTTCCGCTTCAGCAGGTGACCCGAGATGGTGCAGCGGCAGAAAACGCGCCTCACTACTATCGTGGACAGTGTTTTCGGATGTCAGTCGCTCGACGAGTGGTGAATCATCGTCAGGACAGCGAGAGACGCCGGCTTCGTACTCAGCTTCACAAACGGGACAGAACATAAGCTCCCCCTTTAGTTGGACCTGCTACGTGTGGTCTGTGTACTTGCTTTGTGCTTTGAACTTTGGACTTTGAACTTTGTGCTTTGTACTTTGTACTTTGTGCTTTGGAGATTGGATTTTCGGATAGCAGAACAAAGATCCAAGTTCAAAGTACAAAGCACAAAGCACAAAGCTCAAACGACATTCATCTTATCGCTTTCACTGCTCTTTCAAAAGGAATCTCCTCAAAGTTCGTCATTCTTTTGAAAGCATGAAACCGGTTGTTGATTTCCTCGTGGGTTAGGCGACGAACTCGCTCCGTGCCAAACTCTTCTACATTGAACGAGGCCATCACCGAGCCGAAGATCATCGCACGTCTCATCGCATCCTCGTCCAGTTTCTCCTGGCTGGAGAGGTAGCCCATCAAGCCCCCGGCAAAAGTATCGCCTGCTCCGGTCGGATCAAAAACTGATTCGAGCGGATAGGCAGGAATGGCAAAATAATTTTCCGGAGTAAATAAGGCAGCACCGTATTCGCCGCGTTTCACGATCAAGGCTTTTGGGCCCCAGGAAAGGATCGCACGAGCAGCCTTGATCAGATTAGGAATACCAGTCAACTGGCGAGCCTCGGCGTCGTTAATTATTACGAGATCGACGACTTTGATCGTGCGCAGTAAAGAGTCTCGCGTCGTTTCGATCCAAAGATTCATCGTGTCGAGCGCGACGAGTTCGGCATTGGGGATTTGTTCCCGCACTTCGCGTTGAAGATCGGGTTGAATGTTGCCCAGGAACACCAACCGCGCTGCTTTTGACTCTTCAGAAAGCTTCGGCTTGAAGTTGGCGAACACGTTCAACTGTGTCTCGAGGGTATGAGCGACATTGAGGTCGTAGTCGTAGCGGCCACGCCAGCGAAAAGTCTTGCCGTCGTCGATGCGTTCAAGATCGCGAGTACCAATGCCATGGCGACTAAACACCTGTTGGTCTTCTTCAGTGAAATCGCCGCCAACGACGCCGACAATACTTACATCGGTAAAAAAGCTCGCGGAGATTGAGAAGTGCGAGGCCGAACCGCCCAGCATCTTCTCGCATTTACCGAACGGCGTTTCGACTGCGTCGAAAGCTACTGAACCAACTACCAGGAGGGACATTTTATTGATTGGATCTCCAGAGAGGATCGTAAGAGCTACCTTAAGAACATTTGTCTACTGCTTACCGTCCTTCGGTTTCGGGCCGCCAATTAAGCGCAAATCTTCTTCGGCCTCCTTGGCGAAAGTGCCGTTTGGATAGTCGGTGACCAGCCGCGTCAAGTAATCGCGCCCGATTTCGACAAACTGCTCGGATGTTAAGGTGCGCTTCGTGGTGCCATCAAACGTCACGTAAAGAGATGGCTTCTGCTTTCCCTTGCTATTTGAGAGAGAGAGGCTGCTCTCGCCGGCGATGAACAAAACTTCCTCAATCCTGGCAAAGTTTGGATTGCCGGCGATTATCTCTTCACAGCGCTTCAGTGCGGCGACGTAGGCCTTTTTCAATCTGAAATAGTTTCGCGCGACTTCGAGGTTGTGTAACGAATCCTTTTCCAGGTCGGGGTCCCTGATCGTCGACGGGTCAGGACCAGAGCGGACGCCTCCCTGCGCATAGGCGGCGGGGCTACACACCAAAAGAAGAAACAATACAGGAACGAATGGCCAAAACTTACTTCTCATATCTTACCTCTCAAATTCTCGGGCGGTACTCTCGACGGTGCGTTGACATCCCGTCACTGCTGGTACTTTTTGATGATTGCTTCCAACTTTTTTGTTGTCGCCACGGGCCAAAGACCCGGCGCCGTGAAGATCGCATTTTTCAGAGCCGTACCACAATTGCAATCTCGCTGGCTGCTCCCCAATCGTTTGACGGCTTCGCGCATAATGGTTTGGGCGTTGCGCACGTTCTTGTTCAAATACTCGATCACGGTCCCCACACTTACCGCATCATGACCGGGATGCCAACAATCATAATCTGTAACCAGAGCCAACGTGGCGTAACAAATCTCGGCTTCACGGGCAAGTTTTGCTTCCTGTAGGTTGGTCATGCCGATGATGTCCATCCCCCACGAGCGATAGACATTCGATTCGGCTACCGAAGAAAAGGCAGGCCCTTCCATGCAGAGATAGGTTCCTCCGCGATGAACCTTTATTGCCGCGCTCCGGGACGACTCCTCAAGCACGTCGCCGAGGGCTCCGCAAACGGGATGAGCAAACGAGACGTGGGCCACGATACCTTCACCGAAAAAAGTCGACTCGTGTACACGGCCGCGTGTCCGATCAAAAAACTGATCGGGGATAACCATGTCCAGCGGCGCATATTTCTCCTGCAACGATCCCACTGCCGACGCAGAGAGAATGCGTTCGACGCCCAGGAGTTTCAGCGCATAGATGTTGGCGCGAAAAGGAACCTCAGTCGGCGTAAAGCGGTGGCCGCGGCCGTGACGCGGCAAAAACGCCACTCGCTCATTCTCAAGCGTGCCGATGATGAATGAGTCGGAAGGCTGCCCGAAGGGAGTGTCGATTTGGACTTCCTCGACATTGGTCAATTCGGGCATCTGATACAGTCCGCTGCCGCCGATGATGCCGATGCGCACTTGTTCCATAAAAGATTATTTCTGGTCCTTCTCACTAGGAAATTGGAACTGCGGTGAGCTTCCCGCCCTCCTCGACAATCCGGCAAACAGGCTCATCCGGATCATGATAGAACACGCATAACCAACTCTCTCGTGCTGCTTGCGGTAAGAGCCTTTTCTTGGCCTCGAGCGTTTCCACCGGATAAAGGTCGTAGCCCATGATCCACGCCGGCGGCACGTGCGCGCGCATAGGGACCAGATCGGCGAACCCGAATAGCGTTTGTCCGCCGCGTTCCAACCGCCAGCACTGCATGGACCGGTTGTGTCCGGCATGAGTCTCCATACTGAGCCCGGGGACTACTTCGTAATTTGCATCCCTGGCTTCGAGTTGGCCGGACTCCCGAAGGGGCCTCCAGTTTTCGGGCAAATAACTGGCACGGTCGCGTTCACTTGGGCTTTCAGCGTGCTCTATCTCAGCCCGCGATACGAAATAGCGGGCATTGGAAAAAGCCGGGACCGCGAAGCCACCATTGAGTGTGGTATTACCTCCGGCGTGATCGAAATGAAGGTGGGTATTGATAACAATCGTGATTTCTTCCGTCGTCACGCCGGCCCTGACGCGCAGTGTTTCACCCAGCGGTAGTTCACGGTTAATGCCGTACAGAGAGGTTTGCTTTGCTGTCCATTTGTCGCCAATACCCGTCTCGATCAAGATCTTCTCAGAACCTGTATCGATGAAAACACAATTCATGTTCATGCGAATACGATTCTGATCATCAGGCGGACACACCTGCGCCCACAGGTTGCGCGGGACGACGCCAAACATGGCTCCCCCGTCGAGATGGAACTCGGTGTCAGAAATGATTTCGACCCGATAGTCGCCTACCTGCATCCACTGTTACTCTAATTATGCGGCTTGGCCGGGGACTTAGTCGCAGGCTGTTCCGCTTTCGGTTTCGCCGGCGCTGGGGCTTCCTCTTGAGCTGGTCCAGGCTGCGGGCCGGGCGCAATTCCGGGCGGCAAGCCTTGCGGCTGTTGTTCAGGCGGCTTCACCTGATAGTTCTCGGCGACCGTGACGTGCGAACGTTTCACAATATCGTCCAAAACTTTTTTGGCCTTTTCCTGCTCGACCGCCGCTTTTGCCTTGTCGCGCGAGCTCTGCGGCGGTGCAAAAGGGTTGTCTCCTTTGGCTTGGTCTCCAATCAGGATGTGACGTGCGTGCCACTGCTCTTCCGGTTTTCCATCCTTATCATTCTGGGTACGTTTCTCGTCGAGTTTGATGATATGAAAACCAAATTTGCTCTGGACAACGTCACTGATCTGCCCAGGCTTTAACGCTGCCGTTGCCTGTTCGAATTCGGGAACCATTTGGCCGTGACCAAACCACCCCAGATCTCCACCTTTATCCTTGCTGCCATCGATCGAGAACTCCTGTGCTAGTTTGGCAAAGTCCTCACCCGCGCGGGCCCGCTTTAGTACTTCCTCGGCCTTTGCACGTTGCTCTTTCTCCGTATCCAGTTCAGGATGGCTCGCAATGTAGGCATTTACTTCCTGGTCTGTTGCCTTCATCTTATCGCGGAGCTGATCCACCGCGTACGTTTCTGCCAGGGCCCGAGCCTGTTGCAGCATCGTTTGCAACTTAACTGATGGTTTTTTGTCGAGTCCGGCGGCAGTCGCCTTTTGCTCGGCCAGGTAGATCCGGCCTACTCGCTGCTTGAGCATCGCCATTTGCTCCGCTGGAATCTCCTGAGCAGCAAGCTGCGGGTCCTTACTCTTAGCGTCCTTAATAATCTGATCAAACTTCTCCTGGTGACCGGGTTGTTTGAAATATTCGTCGACTTCCTGGTCCGTAATGTTTGGACCATTCTGCCCTTGTTGCTCAAAATAGTTTTGCGCGAGCACGCTTGCGCGTTGAAACTCGAGCTGGCGTTTCATTTCCGGCGTCTTATCGACACCCTTCACGTGAGCTTCCTCAGCCACGGCCAGCAACCGGCGCACATCCTGGGAAAAGTCTTTGCGGGCCGCTTCGTCAGAGGCGAGGCGTGCGCGTAACTGCGGCGACTGGTCTTCGGCAATGAGGCTCATGTCTTCCGCTGATAAGTTAACGGCGCCGGCGTTCCTGGCCTTAACCTGCCAGAAAATAAGACCAGCGGAAAAAAGTACCGCTACTGCGGCTGCGATAAGTGCTTTTCTTGTAGAAGTCAAAATACTTTCCTTTCTT
>Ga0137403_10005045_pt1 | contig 15383 bp, 16 predicted proteins | sample CZOMad2_1_16fung_FD_122057 | JGI IMG/M metagenome (GOLD analysis project Ga0137403, IMG submission 122057) | Vadose zone soil fungal communities from Angelo Coast Range Reserve, California, USA - CZOMad2_1_16fungal (Hybrid Assembly) | ecosystem: Environmental > Terrestrial > Soil > Vadose zone... | reverse complement strand
CGGCGTGGTCGGCCCGGGTGGCGGCCTCCGTCGCGAGGGCCGCGCTGATCCGCGCCTCGACGGCGTCAGGCAAGGCAGGAGCGGGAACCGAGGCGAGGAACGAGGCGACCTCGGACAGCCGTGCTTTGGCTGCCGCGTCCAGCTGGTCAGCCTGCTCGGGGAATTCCTCCCCTGGGTCCTCCCACTCGGGGGGCCAGTTCCCGCTCATCCGCCTCCTCCCTGCTCAGATGGGACGCCGTCCGCCACTGCCTGGTTCCGTCCGCCCGGATAATCGCTACGCAGATGCGCCAGGTAGGGCAGCAGCTTTGCCCTGCCCCGCGCGCAGCGGCTCTTAACTGTCCCTTCAGAGACGCCAAGGATCGCTGAGGCATCGGCGACCGAGTAGCCGAGCATGTCCACGAGGACGAGCGCCGCGCGCTGCGGCGGCGGCAGGGGGCGGACCTGATATTGCGGCAGCACACGCGATTGCGAGGGCGGCGGAATTTCCTGCGACGGCGCGTCGCCCGTGTCCAGCACGCCGTCGTGCAGCTCGAAGATGATCGAATGCGCGAGCTGCCGCACTTGATCAAACCTTCTCTGCGCGACAGTGCGTTCGCGCTCCGCGATGTTTGCTTGCCGGACAATGGCGGCAACGCTTCCGAATCCAAGCAACAAGGCCACCGCGGCCAAAACGAAGCCCATCTTGTGGCGCCGGACGTATTTGCCGACCGTGTATCGCACCGATGGGCGCCGGGCCTGGACAGGAAATCCGCCCAGATAGCGCTCGATGTCCGCGGCGAAATGTTCCACGGAAACATATCGCTCGGAAGGATCCTTGCGGATCGCCTTCGCCACGATGTGGTCGAGGTCCCCGGCAAGTTCTTTGGCCAGCGGCGTCTTCCCCGCCGCCAGGCTCAGGCGAACCGGCATTTCCTCGCAAACCACGCGCACAATTTCCTCGAGCGGTTTGCCGCTCAGCACGTAAGGGCGGTGCCCGGCCAGCAGCTCGAACAGGAGCACGCCCAGCGAATACACATCCGTCGCAGTGTTGACGTTCGCGCCGCGAAGCTGCTCCGGGCTGGCGTAATCCGGCGTCATCGCCTGCGTCAGGGGCATAGTTCCCGGTTCGGCCTCGGTGCCCACAGGCGAAAGCATCTTGGCGATGCCGAAGTCCAGAAGCTTCGGAATCCCTTCCTCTGTCACCAGAATATTGGATGGCTTGAGATCGCGGTGAACCACCAGGCTCCGATGCGCGAACTGCACGGCATCGCAAATTTTCAGAAACAGCCTCAGGCGGTCGCGCACCGGCAAGTCCTGTTTCCGGCAGTATTCGTGAACCGGCTCGCCGGCCACGAATTCCATGACGATGAAGGGAATGCCTTCCGAGGTCAGGCCCGCGTCCAAAAGTCTCGCGATATTGGGATGCTCGAGACCGGCGAGGATTCGCCGCTCGTGCTGGAATCGCCGCATCAGGCTCGGGCTATAAAGGGCGGGGTCGATCAGCTTTACTGCGACTTCTTTTTCGAACTGCTCGTCATCGCGCCGGCCCAGGTAAACCATACCCATGCCGCCACGGCCAATCACGCGGATGAGCCGGTAAGGTCCGGCGCGTCTTCCCTCGAAACTTCCGGCCTCGGCCTCGATTGCAGACGCATTACCCCGGTACGTCACCGAGTCGAGAAAGTCTCCAGCCTGTTCGTAGGCCCGGATCAGCGCCCGAACCTCTGTGCTGAGCGGCGTGCCGGCGCCGCACACCGAATCCACATAGGTGTCACGCTCCGGCGCCGGCAGCTCGAGCGCGGCCGCCACTACCTTATCGATTTGCTCCCACCGCGCTTGTGTATTCATGAGTCCGTTGCGTTCAGGCGGTGCGCCAGCCAGGCGCGCGCGACATTCCATTCGCGCTTCACCGTCGCCGTGGAGATGCCCAACACTTCCGAAGCTTCGTCAACCGAGAGACCGCCGAAGAATCGCAGTTCCACGACGCGAGCCTTCTGTTCGTCGAAACCCCGCAACTCTTCGAGAGCCTCGTGCAAATCGAGGAAATCGACGGGCCGCGCGGGCGCCCGCGGGTGCGCGTCGTCCAGCGAGATCGCTCCGACCATAACGCGGCGCTTGTCGGTCCGCGCCGCGCGGGCGTAATCGATCAGAATGCGGCGCATCATCTGAGCCGCCACCCCAAGAAAGTGCGCGCGGTCTTTCCATTGCGCGCGGTCCTGGCGTACCAGCTTCAGGTATGCCTCGTGGACCAGCGCCGTGGTCTGCAGCGTGTGGCCGGGATGCTCAGCGGCAATCGACCGCCGTGCCAGCCGCCGCAGTTCCGCGTAGACCAGCGGCATCAGAGATTCGAGCGCGCTGCGGTCTCCCAGCGTCCAGCGGTGCAACAAACTTGTGACTTCGACGCTCCCTGGCTCAGTCATTGTTCGGTTTCCTGTGCGGATTTTAGCTAAAACGCGTGATCCCGAAACCGAAAAAATCTCGCGTTTAGTGTATGGGAGGCTGTAGCGGCGGTCTATGACCGCCGACCATTCCGCAACTGCTGCACCGTCGGCGGTCATAGACCGCCGCTACAGTACGAAAAGGAGGATTAGTGCCGAACTACATATTTATCGAATCCCGGGACCCGTTTGATTCACCCGACACCTCGTTCCTGGCCGATACCGCGACTTCGCTGAAGAGACGAGGTAACGACGTTACTGTCTTTCTTGTTCAAAACGCGGTACTTGCAACGCGAAAGCAGGCGCGCAAATCGCAACTGCCTCAGTTAATCGAGTCGGGAATCGCCGTCCTGGCCGACGATTTTTCCTTGCGGGAGCGCGGCATTCAATCCGACGAATGCCAGGCCAATGTGAAGACTGCAACCATCGATCAGCTCGTTGACCTTCTCCTCCAGGAAAACACCAGGGCCATTTGGCATTGAGTACTAAGTGAGGAAAGAACATGGCAGAGAAAAAACTGACAATCGCAATCATGGATGCGCCGTATGAAAAAGCTTCGACGACCACCGCGCTCCGAATCGTTTCGGCCGCACTGAAGAAAGGCATCGACGTCAATGTCTTCGCCTACGAAGGCGCGGTCAACCTGGCGATGAAGGACCAGGCGCCGCATGCCAATCCAGTGAAAGGAACGACGGTAGAGCAGGAAGAGCATCCAACGACCAAGGAATTCGTCCGCAGCCTCCTGGAAATCGGCAAGGGCAGCCCGCAACTGACATGGATCAACTGCGGATTGTGTGTCGATGAGCGCGGGGCCGTCAATGTCGTCGATGGCGTCAAGCGCGGCAGCCCTGCGGACTTCTTCAAGATGGCCACGGAATCCACAAACACGCTGGTCATCCCGACCAGGTAGGAGAGACGCATGAAGATATTAAATGTCGTGGAAACCGCCTATCGCGGGACGCTGGAAGAACAGGATGACACCATCTTGTGGATCAGCCGCGCATTGAAGAATGCGGGAGCGGATCTTTCGGTTTTGATTCGTGGCAATGCCGTGAACTACATGGTGAGGCAGGAATGCCCAACCGTGACCATCGGCAACGTATCCATCAAACACCCTGCCAACCCCAACGACGATATCGCCAGGCTGAAGGAGAAAGGCGTTGAAGTCTATGTCGTCCAGGACGATCTCGACGAACGCGGTATCTCCACCAGCCGATGCATCACCGGTCCCAAAATCATTCGCCGCTCCGACGTGGCGGAGATTTTCGACCAGCACGACCAGATCTGGCACTGGTAACTGAGAGGAGAAAAAATCGTATGCGCAAAGTGTACATAGCCGCCGTATTGATCCTGAGCGCCGCTATTCTGCTGTCGAACCCGCTATTTCGCGAGGTGACTGCCGCTCACGATGAAGATAAAGAGGAGCACCTGTTCGTCTGGGCCGGAGACCAGGCGCGGGCCAATGCCGACTTTCTTGCGGTGATCAATTTCGACCAGCATTCGAAGCATTACGGCGATGTCATCACGACGTTTCCGCTTCCCAACCCCGGGGCAAGCGGCAACGAACCGCATCACGTCGGGCTCTCGGCTGATGGAAACGTGCTGGCGGCCGGCGGATTGCTCAGCGTTTTAAAAGGCCAGAACGAGATCTTCTTCTTTGACGTTTCGAATCCGAGCAGGCCGAGATTTCTCTCGTCCGCCAACCCGCCGCTGTCTGCAATCACAGACGAATTTCAGGCTCTCCCGGATGGAGGGTTCCTGGTGACGATGATGGGTGGCCCGGCCGGCCATGCTCCCGGCCGGGTCGCCGAGTTCAATAGCAAGCTCGAGCTGGTCGCGGAACATCCGGCGAATCCGCCGGACGACGGCTTCAATCCTCACGGCATTTCCGTACGGCCGGAACTCAACCTGATGGTGACCAGCGATTTCATTTGTCCGTCCACGACCCTGCATGTCATGCCGGGCGGCCTGGACCTCAGAGGCAGCATTCGTGTGTGGAACCTGCGGCGGCGAACAATTCTGCGGACTATCCAGATCCCCAACGCGGGCGGCACCATCGATGTGCGTTTGATTCCTGGAGATTCTCAAGGACGCGGCTACACGGCCGGCATGCTGGATGACCAGCTATACCTGATCGACCCCTACGCCGGCACAGCAACGGCAGTTTTCGATTTCGGCTCAATTCAGAAAGGCGGCTGGCCTCAGCTCATGCGGATGACGCATGACGGGACGCGTCTGTTCATCACTATGAATCAGGCCGGCAAGGTGGCCATGCTGGATACGTCGCAGCCTGCCCATCCCAGACTGCTGCGAGTTCTTGACCTGGGCGCCGGTTCCGGACCTCACTATCTGCGGCTCACGGAGGATGAACGCCGCCTTGTGATCAGCGACTACTTCCTCAATGAGGATTCATTCGGCAAAGTACATGCCGAGGGCGACCACAAAGTGCACATCGCCCGAGTCCAGCGCAACAACCTGCAACTCGATCCGCGATTCCGGCTGGACTTCAACACGGCATTTCGGACAGGGCCGGCTCGGCCCCACGGTGTGGTATTCAAATAAGTTTTTAGCCGCAGATTACGCGAATTACGCGGATGGGCGCATCTAAAGAGTATTTGAAGCGCCCATCCGCGTAATTCGCGTAATCTGCGGCTAAAAAAACTCTGTTCCGGTCCCCCCGCCGCTCAGAGATACTAACCGTAGATGAACTGCCCGGGCTGCACTACCGAACTGACCGGCATGACGCTGGACAGCCATGAGGGGAAGTCTGTCGTCATCGATGTCTGCACGACATGCCAGGCTTTCTGGTTCGACAGGTACGAAAGCCTGCAGCTCTCACCCGGTTCGACGCTCAAACTGATGAAGTTCATCGGTGAAAACTCGCAGTCTGCCCGGCCGATGCCGCAAACGTTCCAGTGCCCGCGATGTCCGGCTCACCTCGTCCTCACTCACGATTTGCAGCGAAACACGAAATTCAGTTACTGGCGCTGCCCAAAAGATCACGGCAAGTTCATCGGCTTCTTCGATTTCCTGAAAGAAAAGAATTTCGTCCGTCAGCTTTCTCCCAAGGAGATCCAGGAGCTGCGCAAGAACATTCAGACCGTGAACTGCTCCAACTGTGGCGGGCCGATCGATCTGGCAACCGCTTCCGCGTGCACGCACTGCGGCTCGCCTATTTCGATCCTGGATATGAAGCAGCCGCAACAGATGCTCGCGCAACTCCAGCAGGCGGCCGCGCCCAAGCCGCCCAATCCCGCCCTTCCATTGGAACTCGAGCGAGCCAAACGCGAGGCCGAAGGATGGTTCGGCCCTCATGAGTCGGATCCCGACTGGTTGAGCGACGCGTCTTCCGGCAGCCTCATACACGCCGGCTTGAACACGGTCGCCCGATGGCTCAAGAACTCGGGATTCTGAGGGGTTTCGTCACTTCAGAAAGTCTGCAAGCTGAGCCCGGGTCAGGCGCCACTGCGAGCCAATCCGCTTTCCCTTCAGATCACCGGCTTCGAGACTCGCAATCACGTCTGCTTCGGTGACACCGAGTACTTTCGCCGCGTCAGCAGGGCTCAGCGTTTCGGGGAATCCACCGGGCGTTGCGATGCCGCCGGTCTGATTCAACATCTGTTGGGCGATCGTCATTCCGACAGCCAATTCCGCACCCACACCGCCGGCGCCAGGGCCTCCCTTTTCGAAACCTTGCGCGATCTGGTATTTCACGAAATCGTTGAGATTACCCACGGCCGCCATGCCGGAACGCTTATCGATCGCCTGCTCGACTTCGGGCGGCACAGAGACGTTTTCGATGACGAAGGCCGGCATCTCCAGTCCGTACTTTTCCTTGAGCGCTGGATTGATCAAAGGAAGCAGCGCAGCCCCGAGCTCGGTGTGGCGCGTCGCGATGTCGAGTGCGGGAACTTTGCTTGCGGCCAATGCCTCGCTGAAGACACTCACGATGCGCGACCGCATGGTGTCGGCAAACTCGTCCAGCTGAAAGTGAGCATCGGTGCCGGCAACTTCTTTCAGGAAACGCGGTCCATCGACGACCCGGAAATCATAAGTGCCGAAAGCGCGCAGCCGGACGATGCCCAGGTCCTGGTCTCGAACCATCACCGGGTTTGATGTTCCCCACTTGTTGCCTGTGAACAATCGAGTCGTCACGAAATACACGTCGGCTTTGAAAGGCGACTCGAACCCGTATTTCCAACCCAGAAGCCGGGTGAGCACCGGAATATTGGCGGTCGTGAGTGTGTGTTTGCCTGGTCCGAAGAGATCGCCGAACTGGCCCAGGTAGACAAACTGCGCCATGTGTGACTCGCGCACAATGAGCTGGGCGCCGCGCTTGATTTCCTTGTCTTCGTCTGGAAAGCGATACGACAGGGTGTCTCGCGAATCGTCGGTCCACTCGATGATCTCGATCAGTTGCCCTCGGATCAAAGCCATACACACCTCCCGCCCCTGTGAGCCAGAAATCCATTCTCCCACAAGGACATCGGCGGTTGACGAATGTTCCCGAACGCGGGCTTTAGCCCGCGTTCCAGTGTCCACGTCAAGGTTTGGGCTTGACGCAAGAAATCGACTACCATAAGGTTTTGCCCCAAAGCAGAGTTTGGAAACGGGAAGCCATTGAAATGAAACAAACAAGAAAGAAAAGCAACGGCAGGCTGCAAAAGGCTCACATCCAGCTGCGGGTGAATGGCGAACAAGTCGAGGTAGCCTTTGCCCCACATAAGACGCTTCTGGAAGTCCTTCGCGAGGACCTTGGACTCACCGGCACCAAGCACGGCTGCGAGCTAGGCGAGTGTGGATGTTGCGCCGTGCTGGTGGATGGCAAGCCGGTGCTTTCCTGCCTGGCTCTGGGACTTGCAGTAGAAGGGCACGAGGTCACAACGGTTGAGGGCATGGCGCAAGGAACGGAGCTGCATCCGTTGCAGCAAACGTTTGCCGAGCTTGGCGCTGCTCAATGCGGCTATTGCACACCGGGAATCCTGCTGACTGCAAAGGTACTGATCGAGAAAGTCCCGCGGCCTTCCCGCGATGAAATCAAGGAAGCGTTGGCCGGAAACATCTGCCGCTGCACCGGCTATATCAAGATTTTTGAAGCAGTGGAGCTGGCCGCTGCGCGGATGGCCGGCGAGCCGGCTGAACCGGCCAAGGAGAGCATCTATGGCTGGGAGTAATGGAGCGAAAAGAAGGGATTTGAAGGTTATCGGAAAGCCCTTCCACAAGGTAGACGCCAAAGTGAAGGTCACCGGCGAACTGAAATTTGCCGACGACCTTATGCTTCCACGGATGCTGCACACCCGGCTTCTGCGCAGCACGGTCCCGCACGCCCGCATCGTGAAGATTGATACTTCGAAGGCGGAAGCGTATCCCGGCGTCAAGGCCGTCCTTCTCGGAAAAGACCTGCCGACCACCTACGGTGCTCTGCCTGTCAGCGAGGATGAGCACGCCCTGGCCATAGATCGAGTGCGAATGGTTGGAGATCCCGTGGCCGCAATCGCGGCGGTGGATGAGGATGTCGCAACCGAGGCCATGGACTTGATCGAAGTCGAGTATGAGCCTCTACAAACGATCACGTCGATCCAGGATGCCTACGCTATAACCGAGCCCCGCATCCATGAGTATGGTGAGCTCGGAAACATCCATCGAAGACAAGTCTACGAATTCGGCAATGTGGAAGCAGGTTTTGCCGATGCCGACTTCGTACGCGAAGACATCACTTTCTATGAGGGCAGCACGCACCTCGCTCTGGAACAACACGCAAGCCTCGCCCAATTCAGCCATGACGGCAAGCTCACGCTCTGGACTTCCACTCAGGACATGCACTACCTGCATCGGCACCTGGCCAAAGTGCTCGGGCTTCCTGCCAGTCATATCCGCGTCATCGCCACGCCGAACGGCGGAGGTTTTGGAGGCAAATGCGATCCCTTCAACCATGAGATTGTCGTCTCGAAGCTGGCGATGATCACAGGACGCCCCGTCAAAATCTGTTTAACTCGTGAAGAAGTTTTCTATGCCCACCGGGGAAGGCATCCCGTCCTGATGTCCACGAAAACAGGCTTCAAGAAGGACGGCTCCATTACCGCCATGCACCACCGCACGATTTTGGACGGTGGCGCCTACGGAGGCCATGGTGTGGCCAGCACGTTCTACACGGGCATACTTCAAACAACGACCCACAACGTCCCTCACTACAAGTTTGAAGCCGTTCGCGTGTTCACCAACAAGGCTCCCTGCGGCCCGAAACGAGGGCACGGCACACCTCAACCCCGCTGGGCGCAGGAAATTCAATTGGACAGGATCGCCGAGCAAGTGGGACTCGACCCGGCGGAGATGCGGAAACAACATGCGATCCCACCCAACTCAATAACGGCGAATTGGATTCGCATCGGGACGCTGGCCCTCGGCGAGTGCATCGACAAAGTGGTGCAAGGCTCCGGCTGGAAGGAAAAGTTCCGAAAGCTGCCTTACGGAAAAGGGGTCGGGATTGCATGCAGCGCCTACATGACCGGAACGCAAACGCCAATCTACTACAACAAGCTGCCGCACTCCGGCGTGCAATTAAAACTGGATCGAAGCGGCGGCGTGTGTGTCTACTGTGGTTCCGTGGAGATCGGTCAGGGTTCCGATTCCATCCTGGCCTATATTGGCGCGGAGGTTCTGGGAATCCATCCTTTCGACATACGCGTCGTGACAGGCGATACCGACCTTACTCCAGTGGATCTTGGCAGTTACTCGAGTCGAGTCACTCTCATGACCGGCAATGCCGCCATTCAGGCTGCCGAGCGCGCTCGAGAGATATTGCGCCAGGCAGTTTCCGAAAAACTGGATGTTCCGGGCAGCAGGTTGTCTTTCGCGGATCGCCGCGTTTTCGACACCGAGAATCCGGAAAAAGGAATGAGCTTCGTGGACGCCGTCTGGCTCGCCGAAGAGAAATTCGGCACACTCGGCACGACAGGCTCCTACAAGCCGCCGGCTGCGCCCGGAAAGTACAAAGGGTCCACCATCGGTCCGTCGCCGGCTTTTACCTGTACGGCGAGCGTGGCTGAAGTCGAGGTCAATCCCGAAACCGGCATTGTCACGGTTCCCCGTGTCTGGATCGCACATGACATCGGCCAGGCCATCAATCCCCTGCTGGTGGTGGGACAAATCGAAGGTTGTGTTTATATGGGCCTCGGAGAGGCTCTCATGGAGGAGATGACATATCGGGGCAACCGGAATATGGTTCACAAGTTTCCTTCATTCCTCGAATACAAGAGCCCAACGACGCTGGAGATGTGCGACGTCGTTACTTATCTCGTCGAGAGTCAGGATCCCAATGGCCCGTTCGGCGCGAAGGAAGCCGGCCAGGGACCACAGTTGCCCGTTCCGCCTGCAATTGCCAACGCCGTTTATGACGCGGTAGGAGTTCGAATCGATGAAATTCCCATCACTCCCGACAAAGTAATGAAGGCGCTCCGGGCAAAAGCGAAGGGCAAGGAAGGCCGATACGGGCCCACAGTATTCCCGACATGCGAAATGCCCGAGGCGATTGTTGTGAAGACGCCTTTCGAAGGCGGAGACGGCAAGGCCGTAGAACGCGAGCCGGCGTTATCGAGGAAATAGAAACTGTAGCGGCGGTCTATGACCGCCGGTTCGGCGCTCATAGAGCGCCGCTACAGTAGCCAAGAAAATAGGTATGTATTAATGCTGCGACTCCCCAAGTTTCGTTATTTTCAACCGGAGACCCTCTCCGAGGCCGTAGAGATGATGGCAGACGGCGGGCCCGATGCCATGTTCGTGGCGGGCGGTACGGACCTTTATCCCAACATGAAGCGCCGCCAGCAGATGCCGAAGATTGTCATCGGGCTCGCCCAACTCCAGGAGCTTCGCACCATCAAGGGCAAGCCGAAAGAAGAAGTGGTTCTCGGCGCCGGCCTGACGTTGAACGAGGTTTTCGACGACAGCCGTATCCAGCACGCCTATCCCGCCGTAGCCAAGGCTACCGCGCTGATCTCCACGCCCTTATTGCGCAATATGGGCAGCATCGGGGGAAACCTTCTGCTCGACACCCGATGCAATTACTACGACCAGAATTACGAGTGGCGGAAGGCCATCCACTTTTGCATGAAGAAAGACGGCGAGATCTGCTGGGTGGCTCCCTCCAGCCCGCGCTGCTGGGCGGTCCAGTCCAGCGATTGCGCCCCCGTGATGGTGGCGATTGGAGCGAAGGTAAAGCTGGTTTCGAGCTCGGGAGAGAGAATGATCTCGGCCGCCGACCTTTATAATGACGACGGTATCCGCCACCTGAACAAACGTCCCGATGAACTGCTGACCGAGATCCACTTGCCGCCGACCAACGGCTGGCGCGCCACATATTGGAAGCTCCGCCGCCGCGGCTCATTCGACTTTCCAGTCCTTGGCGTGGCGACCTGCCTGCGCCTGGCGGATGACGGGACAGTGGAGGACGCCAAAATCATCCTGGGGGGAGTTGGTTCCCATCCCATCGAAAGCGCGGCTTCAGAAAAAGTCCTCGTCGGAAAGAAGCTCACGGAAGAAACCATCCGTGAAGCCGCAGAAGCAGCGTACCGGCCGGCGAAGCCGCTGGACAATACGGATTTCGCCATGTCCTGGCGCAAGGACATGGCTCGGTATTATGTCGCCGGCACGCTTCGAGAATTGGCCGGCCTGCCTCCACAAAGAAAATAGCCGCGGATTACGCGAATTACGCGGATGGGGCGCAAAAACAAAAAACTTGATGCGCCCCATCCGCGTAATTCGCGTAATCCGCGGCTATTTTCTTTGTGTTTCAACGTACGAAATGCTGCGAGTCCCTCTCATTGTCCTGGCACAAATACTCGGTGATCTCGCCGCCCGGACTCCCGTCCCAGTTTGTATACGTCCACGGCACCGTAAAGCTTCCCGTCCATGGTTTCGTGTAAGCACCGATATCGTCGACCGTCACTTCGTATTTCAGCGTGTCGTAGTCGGGACGCGTGAACTTTTCAGTGAAATGGAGGAATCGCGTATGCGGAAGGCCGCCGCGGTGAAACCAGAATCGCTCATTGTAGCCCGCCGACTCGACAACCAGAGTATCCCCTTCCCAGTGACCCGTCGAATAACCGAAGTAAGTGGGAAGCAGATCCGGGTCATTCACGTTCGGTAGAGGACGCCCGTCCGTGTAGATGACGCGCCAGCTCCGCGGTCCGCCGCCGAAGACGATGAAGATCCTCTTGTATTCGGATTGCTCGATGAACTCGAACCCATTGGGCGTTTGAAACTGCCGAGGTCCGCCGGGAGGAAAGCAGAACACATGAGGATCGGTTCTCCCGCCTTCTTTCTGTCGAACATCGAAGAGGGCTTTGGCCCAGGGCTGGAACGGAATCTGATCGACGCTAAGATTGCCACCGCCTCGCCCATAGATGGAGCCGCCGCTGCCCCAAAATCCCTTTCCTCCCGGCGGCGGACCAAGGATCACACGGCCGGCTGCATTGCGCGGAGCCGGAAGAGAGGGGGCAGCATTCGCACCTCGTGCTCCGCGGCCTCGGGCGCCACGTCCCGCGGCCGGCCCCTGGCCCGAAACATTTGGGGCCTGGGCAGGAGTCTGCGCATGGGAAAATCCCGATGGCAGCGAGCTCAACACCAGGGTCACTAGCAGGGCACTCCAATGGAATCGCATTAAAGCCTATCTCCTGTTTGGGAAATGGGGTCGTAGCCGCGGCTACGACCCCGTTTTTCATTCTAAAAACTCATTCGCGCAAACACCATCGGTGACAGGAAGAGATATAGCAGAACTGCCCGGATACAAATCAAAATGTTTTGTAAACTACTGGTGCGCAATGTATAACAGTGATTCGAACGAGTCAATTCATGAAACCCATCGGAGGCATCACGATGACACGGAGGGCTCTCAGTTTTAGCGCGATCGTTGTCGGTTCGCTGGTATGGGCAGCGCCGCTGCCGGCGCACCATTCATTTGCTGCCGAGTACGACAGCACCAAGCCGGTAAAACTCACAGGCGCAGTCACGCGAGTGGACTGGATGAATCCCCATGCCTATTTCTACATCGACGTGAAAGACGCGGCCAGCGGGCGAGTCCAGAATTGGGCGTTCGAGTTAGCCGCTCCATCGGTGCTCCAGCGGCAGGGCTGGACTCGAAGCACGCTGAAGGTTGGCGATGTGATTACTGTCGACGGAACTCGCGCGAAGGACGGCGGCAATCATGGGAACGCCAGATCGGTTATCAATGCCGCTAGCGGCAAGAAGTACGGCGCGGGCTCCAGTGAAGGCCAGCCAGGGGAACCAACGCCGCAGTAGGAGCGTGGAATGCGAAGCTTGTCCACAGCACTTGTAAGCATTGCCCTGTTATGCCTTCCGGCAGTTTCGCTGGCCCAGGGGCGCGGCGGGCGCGGCGCAGCTCCACGCCCTCCATCAGCGCCGACACCGCGCTGGCCGGATGGCCATCCCCTGCTGAGCGCACCTCCGGGTCAGATCGGATATTGGGATTCCGGTACCGGTTCGTTGACCGGCAAGAGGGGCAACAATCTCCCAACCAACATGGAAACCAGCGAAGTTCCCTTCCAGCCGTGGGCCAGGGCTCTCTATGAGGAGCGCCAGAGAACGCAGTCGAAGAACGATCCCCACGCCCGTTGCGCCGCTCCGGGCGGACCTCGGCAGTTCCATACTCCGTTTGGGCTGCTGATCTATGAGCTGCCGGAAGCCAATCGCGTTTTGATATTGTCGGGCGGCGGAGTCCGCACGTGGCGCGTCGTGTACCTTGACGGACGTTCCCATCCGCAGGGTGATGCCTTGAACCCCGGTTTCCTGGGACATTCGGTGGGACATTGGGAGGGCGACACCCTCGTCATCGACACGATCGGGTTCAACGAGAAGTTCTGGTTCGTCCGGGCGGGTTTTCCACACACCGAGGCGCTTCACCTGACCGAGCGAATCTCACGCCCCGACTTCAATACGCTGAAGTACGAAGCGACCGTCGATGACCCGAGAGCCTACACCAGACCCTGGTCTGGAGGTTGGTTGATCAACTGGCATCCCGGTGAGGATTTCGAGGAGTACTTCTGCACGGATAACAACAGGGATGCAGAGCACCTGGTGGGCCGTTAGAAACACAAAAAAAGAATTAGCCGCGAATTACGCTGATTACGCGAATGGGGCCGCATCAAAAAACTTTTTGCGGCCCCATTCGCGTAATCAGCGTAATTCGCGGCTAATTCTTTCTAACGCCCTAATTGTCGCGGACGATCTTGAAATCACCCTTCTGCGCCCCGTGATTCCACGTTCCAACAATTGAACGCCGCGGGTTGGTGACATCCTCGATTTTGCCGTCGATGATGAAGTGGACGGGATTTCCGGACTGGTCCTTCGCATCCGCTTCGATGTGAACGCCCCAGTTACTCGCATCGAGTGTCGCCTTCGAAAACTTGACGGAATCCGGCCCGGGATTGATGAGACCTGTAATGTTCTTGCCATCCCAGTCCATCACTACCGTCACATCATTCCGATGAGTGGGTGTCGGTCCCCAGGTACCGTGCCAACTGCCGACCAGCGGGTGTCCTTCCTGAGCCAGCGCTGCGAATAGAAATAAACTGAAAGTTATTGCGTGCATGCGCCAGATGTTACATCAAAAGAGGCGCTGGCGATGAGCATTCAGAATGTCGAACTGCCGCCGAAGTTGGGTGTCCGGTTGGCCTTGATGTCATCGATCCAGATCTGCAATGTCCTCTCTCCACCTGGCCAGATTGCCAGGCAATTCTCGAGATATTGCAGAACAACATCGCGTTTGCCTCTTTCCAGTAGTTCCTTCGCCAACACCATAGGCGGGCTGAATACAAATCCATACCTCGGGGTCTGCACCCTGGCCGAATCGAGAAGGTAACGTTCCGCACTTGCCAGATCATCCGAACGAAGCGCCACTCGACCCAGGAGAGTATTGGCGCGTTGAATAAGACTTGAATCCGAATTCAACAGATCCATTTTTGCGAGCTGCGCTGCACCGGTGAAGTTGCCCACCTTGAATGCCGATTGCGCCATGTCGCCTGCCAGTGCCTTGCGAGCTTCGGAACTTCTCGTCAATTCAAGCACCCGCTTGTAAGCTTCCAGGGACTTTGCAGCAGGATCATCGCTCGGGAAATCAGGAATCCCGAACATCGTGTAGAGTTTCAACAGTTCGTCGGGCCATTCCCGGTTGTTGCGTTCCCTTTCAGCAAGACGATAGATGATTCGCTCGGCTTCCACAGGTTCAACAGCGAAGAAAAACTTTTCGGCATTTTTGAGGACCGCCAGGTCATCGCCGCGCGACTCGAGATGCTTGTTCCAGAGAGCGAGGATTTGAGCATTGCCTTCCGGATCGCCTGGGAGGTCACGCAGGCTTTGTTCCGTGGTCGCCGCATGTTCGGGATGGTTTTCAATAACCCATAACACGTGAGTCCGCAGGCGCAGGCTGTCCGCGGCGGTCTGGCCTTTCCAGCTGTAGTAGCCGATCAGCGTCAACCGGTCTTCCATCTTGTCGGGTGTCTTGCGCAGATTCGCTTCGAGCTCGCTCACCCTGGCCTTGGATAAGTCCCTGCCGAAATATATGAACAGAATCGACCGAACCGATTCGGGTTGGAGTATATCCGCCAGCCCTGGCGGGAGGAGCACGTCAGGCGAAGGTCTTCGTGTTTTCTGCGGTGCCGCAACGAGATCGGGGATAATGACAGCCATCAGGCAAATGAATTGGACAAATTTTGTCATGCGCATGATGTCGTGACCGTTTACCTTATAGCACTCTCGCAATCCCGGACATATTACTTCACTACATCCTAGATTGTGCGTCTCGACCGGTTATGAGGCAAGTCGGGATTTTGGCGTACAATTCAGGCGAAACACCATATTGATATATGGTATTCGTGCTGGTAAATTGAAGCCATGCCAGACAACCGAAAAATCACATTGGAAATTCCTGAAGATCTGCTCCGCAAAGCGCAGCAA
>Ga0137403_10005044_pt1 | contig 15386 bp, 14 predicted proteins | sample CZOMad2_1_16fung_FD_122057 | JGI IMG/M metagenome (GOLD analysis project Ga0137403, IMG submission 122057) | Vadose zone soil fungal communities from Angelo Coast Range Reserve, California, USA - CZOMad2_1_16fungal (Hybrid Assembly) | ecosystem: Environmental > Terrestrial > Soil > Vadose zone... | reverse complement strand
ACGTCATTTCGCCCGTCATCGCCAGTCGATCGCGCACCGCTCGCCCGCTAAGCAAGCTAACCAGCGCGGTGACCATCGCCGCACCGGCAGACGGTCCGTCTTTCGGCACCGCGCCCGACGGCACGTGGATGTGGATGTCCTGCTTGCGGAAGAAATCCGGATCGATGCCGTAGCGTTCGCCGTTCGCGCGTGTCCACGTCAGCGCCGCCGTCATCGACTCCTGCATCACTTCTCCCAGGTGCCCGGTCATCGTGAACTGCTTGCCGCCGCGCATGCGCGTGGCCTCGATGAAGATGATGTCTCCGCCCACCGGGGTCCACACCAAGCCGACCGCAACTCCCGGGCGCTTGACGCGTTCCTCCACTTCTTTTTCGGTGCGGAACTTCGGCACGCCAAGGAATTCACGAACCACTTCCGGCGTGACCTCCATCTTCTCGTTCTTGTCTTCGGCAATGCGTCGAGCCTGCTTGCGCGTGATCGTCGCGATCTCGCGTTCCAAGTTGCGCACGCCGGCTTCGCGCGTGAAGCTGTGAATGATTTCGCGCAGCCCTTCGTCGGTGAATTCCAGCTGGTCCGGCACTTTTATGCCATGTTCCGTAGCTTGCTTCGGAATCAGGTATTTGTGGGCGATGTGCAGCTTCTCTTCACCGGTGTATCCGGGTAGCTCGATGATTTCCATGCGGTCCCGCAGCGGCTCCGGAATGGGATCCATCCAGTTGGCCGTGGCGATGAACAGGACCTTCGACAGATCGAACGGCACGTCCAGGTAGTGGTCGCGGAACGCATTGTTCTGTTCCGGATCGAGCACTTCCATCAGCGCCGACGACGGATCGCCGCGGAAATCGCGTCCGAGCTTGTCGACCTCGTCCAGCATCATCACTGGGTCGTTGGTTTCGCCTCGCTTTAGGCCTTGAATGATTTGGCCTGGCAACGCGCCGATGTACGTCCGTCGATGCCCGCGAATTTCCGCTTCATCGTGCATGCCGCCCAAGGCGATCCGCACGAACTTGCGCCCCAGCGATCGAGCAATCGACTTGCCGAGCGACGTCTTTCCCACGCCCGGAGGCCCAACAAAGCACAGGATCGGACCCTTCATTCCCGGCTGAAGTTTTTTCACCGCCAGGTAATCCAGGATGCGTTCCTTGACCTTTTCCAGGTCATAGTGATCTTCGTTGAGAATCGTCTGCGCGTTCCCGATGTTGATTTCTTCCGCGCCGCTGGACTTGGCCCACGGCAGCGACGTCATCCATTCCAGGTACGTCCGTGACACCATGTACTCCGCCGAAGCTGGCGTCATCTTTGACAACCGCTTCAGTTCGCGGTCGCACTCTTTCTTGGCTTCCGCCGTCATTCCGGCTTCGTCCACTTTTTTGCGGAGCTCGTCGATCTCCTGCATCGAATCGTCGGATTCGCCGAGTTCCTTCTGAATCGCTTTCATCTGCTCGCGCAGCAAATATTCACGCTGGTTCTGGCTCACCTGTTCCTGGACCTGCTCGTGAATTTTCGAGCGCAGCTCGAGAACTTCCAATTCCTTGGAAAGTTCACGGCTCAGCGCCTCCAACCGCTTGCGCACGTTCGGCGTTTCGATCAATTCCTGCCGGACCAGCGTCGAAAGCGACGGCAGCGTCCCCGCGATGAAGTCCGCAAGGCGGCCGGGATCGTCAATCGCCGACGCCACCGACTGCAAATCGTCGGAAAGCTGCGGCGAGTGGCTCACCACGTCACGGAACAAATCCTGCGCGTTGCGTTGCAGAGCTTCCAGCTCGGCGTCCACGTCGCCGGTGATATCGGGTTGCGCTTCAACGCGCGCCCGCAGATAAGGCCGCAATGTGATCAGCTCGGAAATCTGGATGCGTTGCAAGCCTTCCAGAAAAATCACAACATTGCCGTTCGGCATCTTTACGGTCTTGTGGACCTTTGCCAGCGTGCCTACCTTATGAAGGTCCGCCGCGGAGGGGTCTTCCACACGCGGATCAAGCTGGGCGACCACGCCCAGTTGTTTGTCTTCCCCCTCCAACGCATTTACTAGTGCCAGCGAACTCTCCCGCCCCACCGTCAGCGGCAGCACCGCCCCAGGAAACAGGACCGTGTCCCGCACGGGGAGGATCGGCAAAACCTGCGGCACCAAAAATTTCTTCTCAGCCATGATGTCCCCAATCTTAAGCGCGCCGACCGGTTGGTTCAGAGAAACGATGGAACAGCCGCGCTATTTCAACTTAGATGCACTAAGTTCGCAAACGATCTACTTGGATGCACGAACAAAAGGCATAAAATCTTAGTCTCTTGTACTAAGATCATGCAGCGACTATTGCTTTGGTTCAGGTTCATAAGATAAAAGCAATTATTTCTATCGTTTACAGCGATTAGCGAGAACTAGTTCCTCGCTGGATTCTGCTTCCCCTATCGGCCACCCGCCCGCCTTCTTCAGGGCTTTCGGCGCTCTTCGGCCTGAATTTACTGCCAACGTACCGCTTAGCCTCGTCCACCGTGGTCACTTTACCCTCTAGTTGCGCGTCCTCTAGGCAAGCTAAGATCTGACTAAAGACAGGTCCCGGCCGATAACCCATTTCCCGCAAATCATCCCCCGTCAATAGCTTAGACGGCCGAATCTGCTCTGGAGGTGTCTCCGCAAGCAGCTTCCTCACAAAATTGTAGGCTCCCAGACGCCGGTTGCTCGACGAACAATCCAGCCGGTGCAGCTCCATGTGCTCCTCGAACCGGGGTAGCCGCACAAACCTTTTCAATGTGGCGGGACGCATTTGTTCGACGTCCTTAAACCGCATATGGTTGGCGACCAATGCCAAGATCTGGTCCGTATCTTCATTGGAGAACCGAAACTTCCTGCAAATCTCCTCGCTCATCCGTACCCCGACATCCACATGCCCGTCGAAGCGGATCCGGTCACCCGTCTCCGCCACCGGCCGGAATGTAGGCGGCTTGCCCACGTCGTGCAGCAAAACGCCCCAGGCCAAAGTCGCGGGAGGCTCAGCCGGCAATCCTTCCATCATCAGCAGCGTATGCGTCCAAACGTCGCCTTCCGGGTGATATTGCGGCGGCTGGTCCACGCCTTTCATCGCCGCTACCTCTGGCAATACCTCCGCCAGCAAGCCCGCTTCGTCCAGCAGCTCGAAACCTCGCCGTGCTGCCCCTTCGGTGAGCAACTTGGTCAATTCGTCGCGCAGTCGCTCCGTGGACACCACGCGGATGTCGTGGGCATGACGCCGGATGGCCGCAAACGTTTCCGGCTCAATCGCGAACCCAAATCGGGCCGCAAAACGCACGGCTCGCATCAGCCGGAGCTTGTCTTCCGTGAAACGGCGGTCAGGGTCGCCGATTGCCCGGATTAATCGGGCTTTCAGATCGGCCTGCCCACCGACAAAATCCAATACTTCGCCGCCCTCCGGCCGCATCATCAAGCCGTTGATCGTGAAATCCCGCCGCTTCACGTCCTCTTCCGGCGTTTTGGCGTAGATGACCTGGTCCGGCCGCCGTCCATCCGAATAGTGACCATCGGAACGAAAGGTGGCGACTTCAATCTTGAATCCATCACCAGGGATCCACACGACCCCAAACTGCGCTCCTACCGCAACGCTATCCGGGAACAGGGCCATCACTTGGTCAGGGAGAGCGTCGGTCGCGACGTCGTAGTCGACAGGCATCCGCCCTAGAAGCAAATCGCGCACGCAGCCACCCGCCAGCAGCGCCTGGTACCCATTCCGCCGCAGCGTCTCGCAAATCGAATTCGCCAGTTCCCGGCTATCCATAGTCATTAGATGAGGGAACGTGAAGGAATGCTGTCCCCGATCAACCCACTTCGGTCCAATTCATAACGTCGCGCAATTCGGCGAAACAAGTGGGGCAAATCCAATCATAATCAGCTCCCAACTTGTAGTCTGCGGTGGTCGCGTAGTCCTCGTGGAGTATCTCCGGACCCTCGATGTCGGCAGAGCTCGCCCAACAAGCCGTGCAGTGGTCGTGATCCCAACGTTCGCTGGGGACAGTGTATTTCTTGCGGCGTATAGCTATCCCTCGAAGTCCCTTGCAGTTGTCTATGCGCCAATCTTGCTTCGACTCCATCCTTCCCTTCTAGGATAGAGCGATTGTCGCTCGTGGCGGGAGCCTGTGTCTCGAGGGCTAGTATCGAAAGCGGTGAGCTTCGTCGTTCAGTTCACGTGCAGCGGAAAATCATGCAGGTAATGTCGTCGGCTTGCCGTGTCGCGCCAACGAATTGATCAACCTGGCGCATTAAATAGTGCAACGACTCCTGCGCGGCGCCATTCGGCAGGGCGCGGATCGCCGCGAGCCACCGCACGTTTCCGAACTCGTCGCCTGCGGCGTTGAACGCTTCGATGCAGCCATCGGTGAAGAAAATCAAGACGTCGCCAGAACGCAGGCAGGTTTGTCCCGTCTCGTAAGGTGCATCGGATTCGATACCCAGCGGCAAGCCGCCTTTGTCCAATTCCTCCAGCGTGCCATTCGCACGCCGCAATACCGGTGCATTGTGTCCCGCATTCACGTACGTAAGAGTGCCGGTGCCATGCTCGTATTGCCCCAGAACCGCGGTCGTGAATCGTCGTCCATCCAGGCTGTGCGCGCACGCATAACGATTGAGACGGGGCACCAAGGAGTCCAGCGGCGCATCCTCTCCGGCGACCGTGCGCAGGCTCGCCTGCATGGTGGCCATCAGCAACGCGGCGGGCACGCTCTTGCCGGCCACGTCGGCGATCACCAGCATCAGCTTGCCGCCTTCAGCGGCGCTCACGGTCGGGTAGAAGGCGTCGTAATAGTCGCCGGCAACCGAATTTTGCGGGCGCGTCGCGAACGCGATCTCACCACCAGGAACTTCCGGAGGTTGCGAAGGAACCAGCCAGGTTTGGATTTCGCGCGCGATTTCCAGGTCGCGCTTCATGATCACTTTGTCGGCCAGTTCCAGCGAGAGCAGCAGCAGCAACAACAGTGCCGAGAACCACTCAAACTTGGCGTCCAGGACAAAGTCGTCTATGCGCACTCGCCCGCTGGACAAAACGAAGAGCGCGAGTGCCACCAGCAGGAGCACGCGACGGGCCGGCGACAACTTCATAAGCAGGGCCCAGAAAAATTGTTTGGCGATGAAGAAGGGGCGGCGCCAGTGGGGCAGGGCTTCTACTTCCTCCCAGTTGACGTCCTTGCCGTAGAAGCCGTAGCTGGCGCGGGCATCGGCGGTAAATTGGGACCAGAGATCGTCGATGTCGCTGCCTTCACTGACGCGTTGCCAAAAGCCGCGGGTGCGGCGAAACCTTCCGGGCCAGCGGGGCTCGGGCGTTTGGGCAACGGCGGGAGGTGCGACGGGGCTCATCGACGAAGAGTATACGGTAAAGGTGCGGCTTGGGACTCGTTGGGATCTTGCTTCGATTTATCCGCCTTCAGCGACCCGCCGAATTTCACAGAATCGAAACCGAAGCGGTCGCGCAAGATATCGGCGGCGCGGGTCAGCTTTTCCATTTTGCTGCGGCGCTCCCCTTCCAGAAGATCAAGCTGCTCCGCACCATGCGAGAACCCGCTCAGGCTGACGCCGAGGAGCCGGATCTTGCGCTTCCTATTGCGATGCTCGCGAAACAGATTTTGAAACACGGCGAAGATGTCACCATCGAGAATTGTAGGGTCTTGAAGCGTTTTCGACCGCGTATACGTGTCGAAACCCGCGTAGCGGATGGTCAGCGTCAATGTTCGCGTCGCTAACCCCGCCTCGCGCAATCGCTTGCACGCTTTCTGCGAAAGGTGGCTCAGCATCGACGTGAGCGCCGCCGTATCGTCGGTGTCTTCGCCGAAGGTGTGATTGTGCGAAATGGATTTCGGCTCGGCGTCGATCACAAACTCATAGGAATCGCCGCCACGCGCCTTGCGGTAAAGCGCGGTGCCCCACTGCCCAAAAATCTTCTCGAGTCTTTCCTGGGACACGTCCGCAAGCTGCCCAACGGTTTCAAGACCCAGCGCGCGAAGGGCTCGCTCTGTCACTTCGCCGATCCCTGGAATCTTCCGCACCGAAAGTGGCGCCAAAAAACGCGGCTCACTGCCTGGGGCAACCCACACCAGGCCGCGCGGCTTAGCTTGCTCCGAAGCTACCTTCGCAACGAGTCGCGTCGCCGCCAGTCCGCCAGAGCAGGGAAGCGTGGTAGTTCCAGTAATCATGCGCAAGAGTTTATCGGCCGCGGCAAGCGGGGGCCCATGCAATCGTTCCGTACCAGCAAGATCGAGATAGGCCTCGTCAATCGAAACCATTTCCACGATCGGCGAGAATTTCGCCAGGATCGTCGCGATCCGGTCGCTCCACTCGCCATATTTTGGATGGTGTCCGTCAAGAAAAATCCCGTGCGGACAAAGCTTGCCCGCAGTGCGCAACGGCATCGCGGAATGGACGCCGAATTTACGCGCTTCGTAACTTGCGGAGGTCACGACGCCCCGCTGGTTGGGCCCGCCTCCTACGATCACCGCTTTGCCGATCAATTCCGGCCGCTCCAGCAACTCCACCGAAACAAAAAACGCATCCATATCCACGTGCAAAATGGAAGCCGTGGCAGCGAGCACCTGCTCGTCCACCGGCCCATGAATCGCCCGAAATCGCGCCAGCTCCGGCATGCGCCTAGCCTACGCCCGATTCACCACCGTGCCAATCGCTGCCGTTGCGTGGTGAATGTAGCCGCCCTCTACAGGTTGCCGATGTTATGTTCGTTCTGCGGCGATGACACGGGGAATGCCAGCCAGATCGTTGGTGACGCCAACATTGGTCCAGTTGGTGGCGTCCAGTAGAGGTTGCACCGCGGGAAGACTGTCGTAGCCGAGCTCGAGTACCAGGATTCCACCGGGCTTCAGGCGCTCTGCGGCTTGCGCGACCAGTTCACCGTAGAGTTCGTAGCCTTGTTCGCCGCCGAAGAGAGCGGTGTCCGGTTCGTGGTCGCGGACCTCGCGGGCTAGCGAGGAAGCTTCGTGGCGGCCGACGTACGGCGGGTTGCTGGCGATGAGGTCAAAAAGCTGCGACTGGTGGCTGGTGATTGATGACTGGTAGCTTGAACCTTCACTTGTCAACGCATCTGCGCTCGTGCCCAATTTGTCGAGCAGATTCGACTCGGCGAAAGTGATCCGGTCCATAAATCCGTGGCGGCTGGCGTTGCGTCGGGCGACTTCGAGGGCGGCTCGCGAAATGTCAGTGGCGACGAACTTCGCGGCGGGGAGTTCCTTCGCCAGGGCGATGACGATGCAGCCGGAACCGGTGCCGATGTCGGCAATTTGCAGGCCTTGGCCGATCGTTTTTTGTGGGCGAGCGGCACGGAGTTCGCGGAGGCCAGGCGGTCGAGGGCTACCTCGATTACGTGTTCAGTCTCGGGGCGAGGAATCAGGACGGCAGGGGTTACCTCAAGTTCGAGGCCCCAGAATTCCTGCTTGCCGGTTAAATACTGCGTGGGTTCGCCGCTCGCGCGGCGGGCGATCAGCGCGAAATAGCGTTGCAGATTTTCGTGCGCAAGATTTTCTTCGGGGTGAGCGTAGAGCCAAGTGCGTTCGTGTCCCGCCGCGTGAAGAAGAAGGAGTTCGGCGGCCAACGTGAAGGATGGCACGGATGCTTCGCGGAGTTGCGCTATGCCGGTTTTGAGTGCAGTGCGGACGTTCATGGGATTCGGGGTGATGAGTTCGAATGGCTCTCAATTCATCGCTACCATGTCATTCCTCACGCTTGCGATAGTTCCTGTTGGAGGCGTTCGGATTCGTAATGGGAGACCAGACCGTCGACCAGCGGGCCTAGTTTGCCGTCGATGACTTCGTTCAGCTGATGCAGGGTGAGGCCGATGCGATGGTCGCTTACCCGGTTTTCGCGGAAATTGTAAGTGCGAATTTTTTCGGAGCGGTCGCCGGTTTTGATTTGGCCGCGGCGCTCGGCGCCGATGGCGGCTTGCTGTTTTTCCATTTCCAGTTCGTAGAGGCGGGTGCGGAGGACGCGCATGGCTTTGGCACGGTTTTTGATCTGGGATTTTTCGTCTTGTTGAGAAACGACTAGCCCGCTGGGAATATGGGTAATGCGCACCGCGGAGTATGTGGTGTTGACGGACTGGCCTCCTGGTCCGGAGGAGCAGAACGTGTCGATGCGCAAATCTTTCGCCTCGATTTTGATGTCGATGTCATCGGCTTCCGGCAATACCGCAACCGTCGCAGCGGAAGTGTGAATGCGACCTTGCGTTTCGGTGGCGGGTACGCGTTGGACGCGGTGCACACCGCTTTCATATTTCAACTTGGAATAAACTTTGTTGCCCTGAATGGCCACTACGATTTCTTTCAAGCCGCCGAGGGAAGACGGAGAACTCTCCAATACTTCAACTTTCCAGCATTGCGTTTCTGCGTACCGCGAGTACATGCGGAATAGATCGCCGGCAAAGAGCGCGGCTTCGTCACCGCCGGTACCTGCGCGGATTTCCACGATGACGCTCTTGTCGTCGTTGGGATCTTTGGGCAGCAACAGCAGCTTCAGATCGCGCTCGACGGTTTCCATGCGCGCGGCGAGCTGCTTTTCTTCCTCGTGCGCCATTTGCTTCATTTCGGCGTCTTCGGATTCCAGGAACATCTGGTGGGCGCCGGCGAGGTCTTTTTCGACTTGCTTGAACTCGCGGTGCTTTTCGACGATTTGCTCGAGTTCGGCGTGCTGCTTGGCGACTTTCTGGAACTTCGAGGAGTCAGTGACGAGTTCCGCAGTGGAGAGCTGCTGCGTCAATTCGTCGTAGCGAGTGCCCAGTTGATTCAATTTTTCAGTAAACGTCAATGCAGCCATGGCAAGACCTCAACAAAGTGACGGGTGATTGGTGACTTGCGACCGGTAAAAAGCAGGACGCGCTCGCGGGTGGGGCGAGCGGAGCATTGATCAGCTAATAGAACGGGGCGTACATGGTGTCACGTCAAGAATACCCGTGAATCGGGAAACACGCAATCGGATGCGGCGGACTGGTGCCGCGATGCGAAACTTGCAACTTCTTATGCAACATGCAGATGCGAGATCGCGAGGAACAGCAACACTGCGAAGGCGATGACCACTGCGATGATGCCTAGCCACAGGAAAACGAACGGGCGTTCGTCCTGTCCGGGCGGCGGAGCGGTGACACCGAAGACCAGAGAAAATCCGCGAAAGATGTTGGCCAGGAATTTGATCATGGTCGTCAAGCCGGTTACTGTTTTGCGGACCTTCGATCCGCGCTTCGATAATACTCCGCTTCGGCCTGATTTCCTTTCGATGATCAGCCGGGCTGGTCCGAAGACTGGCCACGATATGCGTTTGAGGATCGTTGCGCGTGGTCGGTTGCTGGGATTCTTTGGGTGTACTACGATGCAGCTGATCCCATGAGCGAAGCGATACCCACCATTTTGCAACAGGCCAACGGCCTGGCCGCTGGCGACACGACTGGCGAGACGGACCTCGGCTTCCTTTGGGATTTTTGGTATCCGGCGCTGCGGAGCACCGAGATTGTTGGCAGCCGGTTGGCTACCGCGATGCTGTTGGAGGTGCCGCTGGTTTTGGGGCGGACATCGGATGGCAGGGCGTTCGCCATGCGCGATTCTTGCCCTCATCGGGGGATTCCTCTTTCTTACGGGCGATTCGACGGGAAGACCGTGGAATGTAGTTACCACGGATGGCGCTTCGACGCCTGTAGCGGGCAATGCGTCGAGATTCCTTCACTCACGAGCCAGGACAAACTAAAAGTAGATCGTATTTTCGCTGGTCACTATCCATGCGAAGAGCTGGATGGATATGTCTGGGTATATATGCTGGCGACCGGATTGCGATTGGGGGAAACGGTTCCGGCGGCGCCGAAACTGGCAACCTTCAGCGCGAAATACAAGATCACGCGTCTGGCTTGCGATTTGCCGGCCCACGTCGATCACGGAATTATTGGGTTGATGGATCCGGCGCACGGACCGTTTGTGCACCAATCGTGGTTTTGGCGCAGCCGCGGCAGCATCCATGAGAAGCAGAAGCAGTTTGAGCCTATTCCGAATGGCTTTCGGATGAGTCCGCACTCGCCGAGCTCGAACAGCGCACCATATCAACTGCTGAAGAAGATGACCGGTGAGCCGGTGACGACCACAATCGACTTTGTTTTGCCCAACCGGCGGTTGGAAGAGATTCGCAGCGGCAAGTTGTGGTTTACGAGCCAGACGACGGTTACGCCGGTGCGGCGCGATTTGTGCCGGATCGATTTCGTGGCGGCGTGGAATCTTTTCTTTCTACCGGTGTCGATCTTTCGGATATTCGGGAAGACGTTCCTGCGTCAGGATCAGGAGACGATGATCCAGCAGTCAGAAGGATTGAAACACAACCCACACTTGATGCTGATTGACGACGCGGATCGCCCAGCGAAGTGGTACTTCGCGTTAAAGGCGAACTTGATGGAAACGCGGCGCACTGGAGTGCCGGTAGCTCACCCAATGGCCGGACCAGTCACGTTGCGCTGGCGATCCTAGCGACGGTCTCCACGTCAGCGTCAAATCAAATCGCTGACGCCTCAACACAAAAAAGGAATCAGCGGAGACTCGCCAGGTTGAATTCGACGGCAACGTCGGGACCTTCGGGTGGCGCGAGCCGTATGGTGGCTGAGTCCGAAGTGAAGAGTTTGGCCGGAAGCTCAAGGTGCAAAGTGGCTCCGGTCAAGACGCAGCCGCCTTCGTCTCCGCAACGATAGTTAGGCTCGCCGGTGAAGTCGGTGGGCTCGAGGAGTTGGTCATCCACGACGACTTGAACATCGATATCCTTCCAGAAGTCAGGGGAGCGCAAGGTGTAGCCGGTGGGGGAATTCGATCGCGAACTGGTCGGAGCGGCGACGAAGGCGCCGTAAGCGGGCGTCAGCTGGACCTGAATGGTGATGGCGACGAGCTCTTCCTGACCGCGATGTTCCCGCGCGGCTTGTTGGGCGCTGTAGTTCGAGCGTTGACTGGAGAGGAGAATAAGTCGCGCGAAGGGAGTAAGCAATTCGACGCTGGAGATTTGCGGTCCGGAATCGGGCACAGGAAGAGTCTTTCTATATTTCGCGAGGAATTGCGCCATCGAGTCGTCGCGGCGCTGGCCGAGAAAATAGGCTTCGCGAATGGCTTCGTCGGAGAGCGGGAAGTTGAACGCGCGCGCTGAGGTGGAAAGAAGTAGCAAAGTTAAGCCGAGCGCGGCGATCGAAGAGCGCGACACGCGGAGCATGGAGGCCTCCTACTACCACGTTGGACGAGACTCACCGAGTCCCCCAGTTTAGATGCGGCGGGGTACGTTGGGGAAGTCTAGCCAAACTTTTACGCCGCAGAAGTGGGAGCCTTCGGTACAGATTGGCGTGGTGATGCCGGCGCGGACGTAGCACGGGGGGCCTACGTAGCGGGCGAATTGCGGATGGACTTCGCGGAGCTGGGCTAGTTCGTCCATGGAGGCGCCGTAGATTTCTTCCTGGGCGTTGAAGCAGGTGCGCATGGTCCATTTGTGGAGGAGATGGAGGAGGGAGCCGGATTCGACGAGGCGGATGGATTTGGCGTTGGGGAGAACGTAGAGAGCGATTTCGGCGGGGACGCCGCGGTCGAGCAGTTCGTTTTTCGCGGACCAGGCTTCCTGCATCGCGCGGTCGTAGAGTTCGCGGGCGCGCGGGTTATTTTCGAGGAGCATGGGCGTGATGTAGTCGGGTTCGCGGGTGTCCGCCAGGGTGAGCAGGGGGCGGGAGCCAGGGACCATGCGGTGGCGCTGGTCTTGGCTGTCGGCGGTGTGGCTGATTTTTTTGGCGAAGGTGTAATTGGCGTGCTGGAGAGCGCGCATGGTGGGGGCGTGTACGCCTACGTTTAGAGTTTCGAGGCGATAGAGATTGCGGGCGGGGTTCAGCAGGCGGTCGATGGCTTCGGCGTCGCTGACTTGCGATTCAGTTTGGCCGATTACGGCGCGATAGGCTTCGGCCATTACGCGAGGGGCGTTGGGGGAGTAGTCGACTAGCTTGGAGGTTTTACCTTCCAGCTTGGCGTCGAATTCTTTTGCGAATTGTTCGCCAGCGGGGATGCCGACGTTACCGTTTTGCGTGGTTAAATTTGTGCGGTCGGCCCATTCGGGGATTTCTTCCAGCGGCTCAGTGCCGAAGCGATCGAAAAATTGCGGGTCGATGGCGCGGACTTGCGCGACCATTTCGCCGATTACCGCGCGGGCTTCGCTGGGCGTGTCGGAAGCAGCGCTCATGCGCCAGAGTCGATGGAGCACGATGCCGGAGACGGTGTGCACCATGGTGGTGAAGGCGGCGAGCGGAAGAACGTAGCGGGCGATTTCGATGGCGCGCTTTTCGGCGGAGCGCTCAATTTTCTGGATGCGCTTGGGATGGGACATGGGGCTGATGTGCCAGATGTCGGTGAGGATTTCGCGAGCGTCGGTGACCAGGAGAGTGGAGAGTTCGCGATAGTGCTGCCAGGCGCGGGCGATGGCTTGTTCGTAGATGGTGCGGGTGGCGGCGTCGAAGAAAAGAGATTCGGGAGGGATGTAGGCTTGCGCGCGGTCGAGGCGGACGTAACGCTGGCTCTGTTGTTCGGAATTGTAGAAGGGATGAGCGTGGAGGAAGGACCAGACGAATTGGCGGGAAATATTTTCGAGGCCGAATTCGAAATGGGCGTGCTGGAAAACGGTGTGATGTCCGCTGTAGAAGGTGGCGGCGCCGATGTTGAGGCGTTGCTTGTCGGTGATTTCTTCAGGGCCGATGAGACGCGGGGCGTAGCAGGTGCGGGCGGCGGCGATGGCGGAATCGAAGGGATGGGCCCAGGCGTTGCGGAGAGTTACGCGGGGAGGAGCGGAGTGGACTAGTTCGCCCGGGAAGGGATTTTCGAACATGCGGGATTGGGCGGCCACTATGCGAAAGAATTTAACACAGAGGGCGCAGAGGGCACAGAGAAGAGAGGAGTGACCGAGGTGATGGAAGATCTTGTAGTGGATGGGGCGCAGCGGTGCTGCGCCCCTACGGGGAAATTACTTTTTGGCGGCGTTGGATTTGGCTGCGGCGTCGGCGTATTTCTTTTGGAAGCGCTCGACGCGGCCGGCGGTATCCACTAATTTTTGCTTGCCGGTGAAAAATGGGTGGCAGCTCGAGCAGATTTCTACGCGCAGCATCTCGCCCTTCATGGTTGAGCGAGTCTGGAAAGCGTTGCCGCAGGCGCAATGTACGGTTACTTGGTGATAGTCGGGATGAATACCGGGTTTCATGATGCTCCAGTCTGTCGCGTCCGGTCTGCACGGCCGACCGAGAGGAAGCCCGGTCACTACGGCCGCGTCGCTAGGTCGCGAAGCAATCTTTGATGATACGCGAAGATTGGATGAAAGCAAAACGTGGGAAGCGTCAGAAATTGTGATCGTGAGGCAAGGAAAGGACTTAGCGCTTGCCGGCGCGCCATTCTTGGGCGGTGATTTCCCAGATTTCGGAGGGGAAGCGGCCGGAGACATAGTCGCGGTCTTCGGTGGCGATGAGGCGCATTCCTTGCTTTTCGGAGATGCGGCGGGAGGCAACATTGGCGACGGCTTTCGGGGCGCGCAAGACCGGAAAGTTGAGGGTGTCGAACCAAAAATCGGTGACGGCTTCACAGGCTTCGGTCATTAGACCTTGGCGCTGCCAGGGGAGGCCGAGCCAGAAGCCGCGATTGTCATTTTCTTTTTTGCGGAGGTCGATGCTGCCGATGATTTGATCGGGAGCCGATTTGAGGCGGATAGTCCAGTGCCAGGCTTCGCCGCGTTCGACGGCGGGTAGGGCCATGTCGCGTATGTGGCGGTATGCGCCATCCGCGGGATAGGGCCAGGGAACTTGCGCAGCTAGATAGCGAACGATTTCCCAATGGGGAAAGAGGAGTTGAATTTGTGGTGCGTCTGCAAGTTCCAGCGGTGGCAGCAGCAGGCGTGGCGTCGATAGTGTGGGTGTCACTGAGCCTTCTACTCCGAGACAAGTGTGGAGCGCACACCGGAAAATCTTGGCGAGGTTAGCTGCTAAAAATATTGGTGTTCAGGAAATCGTTGCGAAACTTGCCTTGGGAATCGTAGGTTCGGCAAAGCTCGATGAAGTCGGGCAATTTTTTATAGATGGATTTTAGTTCGGCGGGAGGCGTGGAAAATAGTTTGCCCCAATGTGGACGAGCGTCGAACGGACGCAGTTCTTTCTCAATCACTGGAAGCAGTTTGCTGACGGCGGGCCAGTCTTGTTTCCAGGTGAAATGGATTGTGGCGCAGGGCTGCTGGTAACAGGGGCTCATCCAGAGATCGTCTGCGGCGATGACGCGGATTTCTGAGATCAAGAGGTGGGGAGTTATCTGATCGCGGAGGCGCTCGATGGCTAGTATTGCTTCGACGGCATGCTGACGGGGAACGAAGTACTCGGATTGCAGCTCCTTGCCGGCACTGGGCGTGAAGCCCATTTTGAAATGGGGCAGCCGCTCATACCAGGGGCCGGGGACGCCCATCTGCTCGGTGCAGTTTTCGGCGGAAAGTTCAGCAATGGGGTGAAGGTTCCTGGTGGCGAGTTTGGCGCCGTAAAATTCCGGGGTGGCTTCGAACGCTTGACCTTTTTCTGTGCGCGATTTTATCCATAGCTCATTGAAGCGGTTTTTTTGCCAGTCGGTGAAGAGGCTGACGCTGTAGGCGCTTGCTTCGATGGCGTCAAAGTGATCCTTGACCTGGGCTAGCGGCAGATTTTCGTAAACGTACTGCCGCATGACGTAGGTCGGCTGGATCTGGAGAGTGACTTTTGTGATTACGCCGAGAGCGCCGAGGCTAACCACGGCTGCTAAAAATTTCTCGCCGTCGTCTTGACGCGAGAGTTTGAGCAAATCGCCGTTCGCGGTGACGAATTCCAATGCAGAAACGGCGGTTGCCAAGTTGCCATTCTTGTCGCCGGAACCATGGGTGGCGGTGCTGCAAGAGCCAGCAACGGAAATATGGGGTAACGAAGCGAGGTTGTGAAGCGCAAAGCCTTTGCTATCGAGGTAAGGAGATAGGTGACCGTATGTAACACCCGCGGCGACGGTCACGGTATGCGCCTGTGGATCCAGCGAAATAACTTCTTCCGGCGCTTTGTAGGAAAGGAACTGATTTGCGCTGTCGGCAATTTTATTGAAGCAGTGACGAGTGCCCAGCACCTTTAGCTTCTTTTGCGTTTTGATGAACTGCCGCACTTGATCGACGGAAGTGGCGGAGTACAAATTTTCGGTGCCGTATTCAAGATTGCCAGCCCAATTCTTGAGTTTCGAATCCGGCAACTTGGCGAACAATGGAGAAACGATGGGGCCGGCCACTATAGCGGAGAGGAATTTGATGAAGCTTCTTTTGTCCATTTGAAGGCCTGAATTGGGTTGCCGGCGGCTCCGGCCTGGGATAGCGGCGACCATCTTACACT
>Ga0137403_10005042_pt1 | contig 15391 bp, 17 predicted proteins | sample CZOMad2_1_16fung_FD_122057 | JGI IMG/M metagenome (GOLD analysis project Ga0137403, IMG submission 122057) | Vadose zone soil fungal communities from Angelo Coast Range Reserve, California, USA - CZOMad2_1_16fungal (Hybrid Assembly) | ecosystem: Environmental > Terrestrial > Soil > Vadose zone... | reverse complement strand
CAAGGTCACAATGTTGAGAGCCAAAAACTTATCTACTCTGGTAAGTTCCCTCTTGTGCAACCTTTTTCTCAACCACGCCGTTGAGGAATCGCTCCACATAGGAAAAGTATTGCCAGACGCCAAAACAGTGGCTTCATGCGAGATAAAAGAGAAGGATTTTTTGGTGCTCATGGTCTCAAAAGTATACAGCCCTTGATCCCCTCAGATGAGACACGAGACTGACAGAGCAATCATAGCCAAAAGCCAACACAGCGTCGACCTCCGCTGCCGCCGCTTCGAATATACCTACTGCTGCGCCGACACCCACAGCCGCTGCTGCAACGCCCCCTCAACCTGAGCCATCTCCTACACCCACCGCTCCCGTTCCTGCACCGGCCGCGGGCAACACATCTGCCACACCTGCTCTGGGAGCCTCATTTTTGTCCGGAGATGCTCTCCAGTCTACTATTGCTAAAATGGAGGAAATGGGATACCCTAGGGACCAGATTTTGAGGGCCCTCAAAGCTAGCTACAACAACCCAGACCGTGCTGTGGAGTATCTCTTGACTGTTAGTCTCAGCTCGTTCTTCATTTCGAAACCGATTTTCGCCAGGGTATTGTATTCCTTGGGCCCGGCGAACACATCCAGGCGTCGCTCGACCGTCTGATGGGGCGCCAGACTTGTCTCCGGGTAGAGGAAGGCCGCCTGAAAGCCGAACTGGTTGGTGATCGCCTTCGGGTTGGTGGCGACTTCATCCGGATCGGGTGCGTTGAGATGGATTCTGCGAGCGACGACCTGCGGAGCAGGGGCGTTCGTGGGTGGAATGGCGATCATCGTAAAAAACCGGTTGTAGACGGCGGCCCAGACGACATTACTGTTGCCGCCGCGATATTCTGTGCGCGGCGTCCCGGGGAAACAACCGAGCGTGCGATTGGCAAACCATGCGCCGCTGATGGGTTGAGTTTTCGCCCCGTCATACCATTCCATTGCCATTTGCAGGTCGTTATCATTCACGCCGATCGGCGTCGCCGTGCCGATGGCCGTCTTCATCAAGCCCGAGGGTCGCTACCTCGGGATCCTGCTCGGAGCGCTGATGGTGGCCGCGCTCGGGCTGATCGACGACATCAAAGGGATCAACGCGACCGTGAAGATGGTCGGAATCGTGGCCGCGGCGCTGATTCCGGTCGTGGGCTTCGGGATGACGTGGGAGAACGTCGGGCTGCCGCTCGTCGGCAACTTCGACCTCGGCTGGGCCGCCTACCCGCTGACCGTCTTCTGGATCGCGGCGCTCGCCAATCTCGTCAACCTGATCGACGGGATGGACTCGCTGGCGTCCGGAATCGTGGCGATCGCCGCGGGCTCGTTCGCGATCCTCGCGGCGTCCTTCGCGCGCGCCGACGCCGCCGCGCTGGCGGCGATCATCTGCGGCGCCTCGCTTGCGTTTCTCCGTTACAACTTCCACCCGGCCAGGGTGTTCATGGGCGACACCGGGGCGCTCGCGCTCGGCTTCCTGCTCGCCTGCGTCGCCGTCCAGGGCGTCCTGAAGACCGCGGCGACGATCGCGCTCCTCGGCCCGCTGCTCGTGATGGCCGTGCCGATCCTCGACACCTCGTTCGTAATCGCGAAGCGGCTCAAATACAAACGTTCGCCGTTCGCCCCCGACCAGAACCACTTCTACCACCGCTTCATGCGGATCGGTTATTCGCAGCGCCGGACTGCGGCCTACCTTCATCTCTGGGCGCTGCTGCTCGCCGCCTATGCCCTGCTGCTGCGGTTCGAGCCGCCGCGGCCGCTCGGTCACTGGCAGCTCGACAACACCCTGATCGCACTCGGGGTCGGGATCGTCGTGCTCGCGGCGTCCGTCTGGATGGTCTACACGCTCGAGATCCTCAAGTCCCGCCATCTGCAGGTGCTGCGGCGCGGCAAGCTCGCGGACGAGCCGGAGCACGAGGAGGCCGTCGAGCGCGCGCTGAGCGCGGGCAGCCGGCGCTAGAGGGAGGGGACGGCCAGCCGGAGCAAGTCGGCAGGGTCACGTCGGCCGCGCCGCTCGCGGAGGGCCGGTGCCTTTTCGATGACCAGGTCGGCGGGGTCGCGCAGGAAGTGGACGCGGCCTTCGGCGATGAGGAGTTCGTCGACGGCACCGAGCCGGCCCTCGAAGATCGACCAGACCGGCGTTCCCAGCACCGCCGCCTCGCGGATCATCGTCCCGCCGGCCGAGACGACGAGATCGGCGAACGCCGCGAGGCTCCGCCCGTCAACCGCGTGCTCGGGCACGATCAAGCTTCCGTCCAGCTCTCGCAACGCCCGGCGCTGATCGTCCGTCCGTGCGAGTACGACGACCTGAGCCTCCTCGTCCAGCAGCCGTCGCAGCACCCGCGGTAGCAGCTCGTTCTCGGAACCGCCGAGGTAGAGCGCGTACGAGGGCGCCGTGCGGACAACCGAGACAACGCGCTCGCGGTCGAGCCCGAGCTCGCCAAGCACGGATTCGTTGGGCTCGAAGTCGCCCAGGTAGTACTCCTCCTTCAGCCCGGGGTATTGGACGAGCTTCGGCGGCCGGGCGCCGTACGGCTCGAGGCGCTCGGCCGGGATCGCATCGGGGACGAGCACGCGCGTCGCGAGCCGGCAGTTGAGCTCGTGCTGGAGCCTGGCCCACTCGTAGTCGAACATCGTCGTGTTCGGAATCCGGAGCAGGCGGCCGACCGGCGGCAGGTCGGTGGAGCCGTGAGCGAGGCCGTAGTCGAAGCGTTTGCCGCGCGCGAAAGCGAACGCCTGCGCCGTTCGGGAGCCCGCCGCAAGCGCCTTGCCGACGCGGCTCGCTCCGCCGTGGTGCCCGATCGCCGTGTAGGGGTGTCCCCAGTCGTCGAGCAGCTCGGTCGTGTGCGAGAGTGGCCTGGCGGTGAGCGTCACCTCGTGCCCGCCCGCCTCGAGCAGCTCGACCAACGGCCGCAGGACGATCACGTGCGCCGGGTTGGTCAGGTCGACCCAGATGCTCGCCATCAGGTCGGCCGCGAGATCGAGTAGCGGACGACGTCGAGGTCGCGGTAGCGTCTCGGGCCCTCGAGGCTCATCCCGAGCTTCTCCATCACCCGCCGCGAGGCGACGTTCCCCCGCATCGCGACCCACGCTGCCGGGACGACGTGGTAGGCGAGCTCGAGCTCAGGTCCTTTCCAAGCCAGGGGAAAGAGGCCGACGCCGCCGACGAGCCTTCCGCCACCGCGCTCTTCGAGTGCCCAGAAGCCCAAGCCCTCCGGGGCGCGGCCCGACAGGGACTCCAGTAGCTCGCGGGTCTGGTCGACGCTGGCCCTGGGCCCACTGGGGACGAACTGCATCGCCTCCGCGTCGCCCCAGAGCTCGTGTAACGGCTCGGCATCGCGCTCCGGCTCGAAGGGCCGGATGACGAGCCGCTCGGTCTCGAGCGGAAGCCCGATCACACAGACTCGAGGAAGCGGACGAGGGTCTCGCCGTAGCCCGGCGCTCTGGGAATGCTGTGCCCGGCTCCCGGAACGACGGCGCGCTGCGCGCCGAGGCGCTGCTCGAGCACGTCGGCGACCGCGTCGAAGACCGGGTTGTGCCCGCCCGTGACGACGAGCTTCGGAAACTGCGCGACCGCGAGCTCGTCGAGCGGGATCTGCGCCTCGTGGGGCGAGCGCTCGACCATCGCCGCCCGCGCCCCGGCCTCGAGCGGAGCCGGCAGGGGGTCGGAGAGCTTCAGCGAGCTGCCCACGAGCGGCAGAAAGTACGCGAGGTAGTCGCGCGGCTCGCCGGGAGCGTCCCGCATTTTCGCCAGGAACTCCTCGACCGCCGGATTCCCACGTGCCACGCCGAACGCCGGCGGCTCGTTCACGGTCAGTGACCGCAGGCCGTCCGCCTGCGCCGCCGCGAGCAGCGAGATCACGCCTCCGTACGAATGCCCGACGAGGTGGTCGCCTGGTTGCAGCAGCTCGGCGATCGCCTCCGCCTGCGGTTCGAAGTCGCCTCGGTCGACCGGTGGGTTCGGCGGATAGCCCGGGCGATCCGGAATCACCAGCGTGTAGCGGTCGGCCAGAGGCCTGAGGGAATCCCACGTCGTACTCCCGTTGCCGACGCTTCCGTGCACGAGGACAACACGCGGCCCGCTGCCGATCGTCTCGACGTGGAAGTCGGGCACAAGCGCAAGATAAACCGGCTGCACCGGCAAAGCCGGCACAGCCTCCAAGCGGCATTGCAAGCAACGCCTCAGGGGGTGAACAAAGTAGGCCGGAAATGGGCCTTTTTCGTGGAGAAATGGCCGCTTTCGAATGTCACAAGCTCTGCTATGCTCGCGGTGATGGAGCCTTCCCGCCCGACGTTCGAGCCGGCGGGTGCAGGCATGCTCCTCTCCGCCACGACGGCGGCTTCTGTGGGTGTCGGAGCCCTCGTCGGCTGGGCCGCCGGCTCCGTTGGCTACGGCATACTCGGCGGCGCAGTCGTCGGAGTCCCGGCCGGAATCGTCGCCGTCTACTTCCGCTATCGAGAGTCGCTTTCGTGAGAACGACCACGCTCGGCGCGCCGCGTCCCATTCCGGGCCGGTTCCTGCCTATTGCCGCGGGCGCCGGAGTGATCGCCCTCGCGCTGCCCGTTTTCCTCGTCGCCGGCTGGCCCTTCGCGGGTTGGGTGATCGCGGCGGTCGTCTGGATCGGCGTTCAGGGCCTCGGCCTCCTGCTGGCGCGCGTCCGCCCCTCCGCGGATAACCTCGCGGCCTCAAGCGTGCTGGCGTTCGGAATGATGGGGAGGCTTCTCGCGGTGCTGGTCGTGCTCGTCGCCGTGGCGGCGTCGAACCGCACGGTCGGGCTTGCTGCTGCCCTCCTCTACGGGCTCGCCTATACAGCCGAGCTCTCCGTCTCGATCGCCAGCTACTACGCCCAGGAGCCGAAGGCATGAGGCGAGCAATCGCCATAGCGACCCTCCTCGCCCTCAGCATCCCGGCGCCGGCCTTCGCGCGGGGCAAGTTCGATCCGACGACGGAGTTCGAGCAGCACGACTGGATTCCGATCCACCTCGGCCCGCTCAACCTCTCGATCACCAAGGCAGTCGCCTACCTGCTGATCGGTACCGCACTGACGATCCTGCTCGGCATCGGACTGATGCGCTCGAAGCTTGCGCTCCTGCCCGATCGCCGCCAGACGGTCGGCGAGGCTCTGTACGAGATCGCGCAGACGCAGATCGCCGAGCAGGGCCTGCCTTCGAAGGCGATCGGCCGCTGGTTCCCGTACGTCGCCACGCTGCTGCTCTTCATCTTCGTGGTCAACCTGATCGGCTTCATCCCGCTGCCGTTGACCGGAGAGACGTATCACGGCGTGCCGGTGTGGGGAATTTATGCGGCCACCTCGTCTTTGTCGGTCACGCTCGCGCTGGCGCTCCTGACCTTCGTCTTCACCCACTTCGAGGGCGTGCGCTGGAACGGGCCGGTTCGCTACTTCAAGAGCTGGATCCCCGAGGCGCCGAAGGGTTTGCTGCCTCTGATCGTCCCACTGGAGATCCTCGGGCAGTTCATGCGCCTGATCTCATTGAGCGTTCGTCTCTTCGCGAACATGCTCGCGGGACACATCCTGATCCTCACCTTCCTGGGGCTGATCTTCATCTTCCAGTCGCTGAAGCTCATCCCGGTGCTGATCCCGGCGACGCTCTTCTACCTCTTCGAGGTGGTCATCGTCGTCGGCATCCAGGCGTTTATCTTCGCGGCCCTGTCAGCCATCTACATCGGCTCGGCGATCGAGCCTCAACACTAGGAGGATGACCATGAGCACTCTTCTCGCCGCCACTACGGGCGACGTCACGACTAAGGCGTTGCTTGCAATGCCGTCTGGAGGCTGTGCCGGCTTTGCCGGTGCAGCCGTCTAAAGGAGGCTTTCGTTATGAACACACTTCTTGCTGCCACCACGGGTGACGTTACGAAAGCCGGGAAGGCGATCGGACTCGCGCTCGGCGTCGGCCTCGGCGCGCTCGGTGCCGGTGTCGGCATCGGCAACATCTTCGGCTCGATGATCCAGTCGGTCGCACGCCAGCCCGAGCTCCGCGGCGAGCTGCAGGGGATCCAGTGGCTCGGCTTCGCCCTGACCGAGGCCGTCGTGTTCTACGGTCTGCTCGGCTCGATTCTGGCGTACGTCCTCGTCTGATGCTCCTCGGCGCCAATCCGCTGATCCAGGTCACGCCGGGCCTGATGATCTGGACGATCGTCTGCTTCCTGATCGCGCTGTTCGTCCTGAAGCGGTACGCCTTCGGTCCGATTCAGAAGCTGATCGACGAGCGCCGCGAGCGGATCCGCCGCGCGCTCGACGAGGCCGACGAGGCCCGCGAGGAAGCGCGCAAGCTGCTCGAGGAGCACCGCAAGCTGATCGGCGAGGCGCGCGGTGAGGCGGAGGATATTCGCACGGTCGCGAGGCACGAGGCCGAGGCGCAGCTGCGGCGCGTCAAGGACGAGGCCGAGGCCGACCGCCAGCGCCGGCTCGAGGAGACAAAGCGCCAGATCGAAGCCGAGACGCGGCGAGCGCTCGAGGCGATCAGGGCCGAGGTCGCCGAGCTCAGCCTGCTCGCCGCCGAGAAGGTGACGAGGCGCTCTCTGGACGACAAGGACCAGCGCCGCCTGATCGACGAGGCGATCGGCGAGCTCGACTTCAGCGTGTTGGAGCGAAACGACTGAAAATGGCGAGATGGCCGTAGCCCACCGCATGTACGCGCGCGCCCTCTTCGAAGCGGCGAGCGACGCGGGCAGGCTCGACCCCGTGCGCGAGGAGCTCGGCGACTTCGTCGAGGCGCAGCGCCAAGTGCCGGAGCTGCGAGGGCTCCTCCGCAACCCGCAAATCGACCACCGCGCCAAGGCGGCGGCGCTCGAGGAGCTGCTGGGCGGCGACGAGCAGCTCGTCCGCAACTTCCTCCTCTTGCTTGCCGAGAAGAACCGCGCCGGCGAGGTCGAGGAGATCGCGCGCGAGTTCGACCGGCTGGTCGCTCAGGCGGAGGGCATCCTCGACGTCGAGCTGACCACCGCAGTCGAGCTCTCCGAGCAGGAGGCGCGCGACGTGATCGGCCAGATCGAGAAAGCTTCCGGCCGCAAGGTCGAGGCGACGCAGCGCGTCGACCCTGACCTGCTCGGCGGCCTTGTCCTCCAGGCCGGCTCGTTGCGCCTCGACGCCAGCGTGCGAGGTCGCCTCGACCGGCTACGCCAAGAACTCACGACAAGGAGGCGGTGAAGCCGCCTGTCCGCGAAGCGGACCAGTGGAAGGGTCTGGGAAACCGGGAGGTTTCCCAGGCAAGTTTAGAAAGGAGTCCATTGAAACTCAGACCCGAAGAGATCACCTCGATCCTCAAGCGACGGATCGAGGAGTACGACGTGGAGACCGACCTCGCCGAGGTCGGCAGCGTGCTCGAGGTAGGCGACGGGATCGCCCGCGTCTACGGGCTCGAGAATGCCGTCTCGCTCGAGATGCTCGAGTTCGAGCACGGGGTCACCGGCCTCGCGCTCAACCTCGAGGAGGACAACGTCGGCACCGCCCTTTTCGGCGAGTGGGAGCACGTCAAGGAAGGCGAGGTCGTCAAGCGGACCGGCCGCGTGACGAGCATCCCCGTCGGCGAGGCGCTGATCGGGCGAATCGTCAATCCGCTCGGCCAGCCGCTCGACGGCCAGGGCCCGATCGAGGCCACCGAGACCCGCCCGATGGAGTTCAAGGCGCCCGGCGTGGTCGACCGCCAGCCGGTCAAGGAGCCGCTCCAGACCGGCCTGAAGGCGATCGACTCGATGATTCCGATCGGCCGTGGCCAGCGCGAGCTGATCATCGGCGACCGCGGCACCGGCAAGACCGCGATCCTCGTCGACACGATCCTGAACCAGCGGGACGAGGACATCGTCTGTGTCTACGTCGCGATCGGGCAGAAGGAGTCGACCGTCGCGCAGGTCTACGAGCGCCTCAAGGACGCCGGCGCGATGGAGTACACGATCATCGTCACCGCCGGTGCGGCGGAGGCCGCGCCGATCAAGTGGATGGCGCCGTACGCGGGCTGCGCGATGGGCGAGTACTTCCTCTACAAGGGCCAGCACGCGCTCTGCATGTACGACGACCTCTCGAAGCACGCCGACGCCTACCGGCAGATGTCGCTGCTGCTGCGCCGGCCGCCGGGCCGCGAGGCCTATCCGGGCGATGTCTTCTACCTCCATTCCCGCCTGCTCGAGCGGGCGGTGAAGCTCTCGGACGAGCTCGGCGGCGGCTCGCTGACGGCGCTGCCCGTCGTCGAGACGCAGGCCGGTGACGTCTCCGCCTACATCCCGACGAACGTGATCTCGATCACCGACGGGCAGATCTTCCTCGAGTCCGAGCTCTTCTACTCCGGTGTCCGCCCGGCGATCAACGTCGGCATCTCGGTCTCCCGGGTCGGCGGCAACGCGCAGACGAAGGCGATGCGATCGGTCGCCGGCCGGCTGAAGCTCGACCTGGCCCAGTACCGCGAGCTCGAGGCCTTCTCGCAGTTCGGCTCCGAGCTGGATCCGGCCACACAGAAGACGCTGGCGCGGGGAGAGCGGATGGTCGCGACCCTGAACCAGCCGCAGTACCAGCCCTGGGCACTCGAGGAACAGGTGGCGGCGATCTTCGCCGGCAACGAGGGCTTCCTCGACGAGATTCCGGCCGACCAGGTGCAGCGCTTCCAGGACGAGCTGCGCGAACACCTCCGCACCGAGGGCTCGATCTACAAGGCGATCCGCGACGAGAAGGTGCTCTCCGACGAGGTCCAGGAAAACCTCCGCAAGGAGATCGAGAAGTTCGCCCAGACCTTCGCGGTGCAGGAGAAGTCGCTCGCCGGCGCCTCCTAGCAGATGGCCACCGTCCAGGACCTGAAGCGGCGAATCCGCTCCGTCGGCAACACGCAGAAGATCACCAAGGCGTTCGAGCTCGTCGCCTCCGCTCGGCTGCGCCGCGCCGAGGCGCGGATCGAGGCGATGCGGCCCTACGCCGACCGGATGCTCGAGCTGATGGGCGTCACCGCGCGGGCGGCCGGCTCGGTTCGGCTGCCGCTGCTCGAGCGCCGGGGGAGCGTCACGCGGGTCGCGTTGCTGCCGGTGACCGCCGATCGTGGGCTCGCCGGGGCGTTCAACGCGCAGGTGCTGCGGCGGGCCTTCGCGCTCGAGCGAGAGCTGCGCGGCGAGGGTGTCGAGGTCAAATGGCTGGCCACCGGCCGCCGGGGGCGCTCGACCCTGACCTTCCGGGGCTACGACCTGATCCAGGCGTGGCAGGGCTTCAGCGAACGTCCCGACTACGCTGACGCACAAGCGATCGCACGACGCGCCGGCGAGCTCTACTCGAACGAAGAGGTCGACCGGGTGGTTGTCGTCTACAACCGCTACAAGTCGCCGCTCGTCCAGGAAGTCACCGTGCAGGACCTCCTGCCGATCCCCGAGAAGGTCATCGGAGGGGGCGAAGAAGACGCCGCCCAGGCAGCCTTGCGCGGCGATTTCATCTACGAGCCCGAGCCTGAGCAGATCCTCGAGCGGCTCTTGCCCGTCTACGTCGAAACCGAGCTCTACCGCGCGCTGCTGGAGTCCGCAGCCTCGGAGCAGGGCGCGCGAATGACCGCGATGCGCAACGCCTCCAGCAACGCCGGCGAGCTGATCGCGAACCTGACCCTGGCGATGAACCGCGCCCGACAGGCCGAGATTACGCAGGAGATCCTCGAGGTCGTCGCCGGCGCTGACGCGTTGACCGCCTAACTAGAGGGACGCTGGGCGCGTCTAACCTGCTAGAGCGGCGCAAACCCTGCGTCGACTATATTTCCGCGAACCTGTGGCCACCGGGCAAAAAGAGCGCGAGCTCGTCGGCTCCCAAGCCGGACTCGCGTCTGCGATCGCGGTCGAATCGCACGGTGAGCTCGGCGAGATCGAAGCGGTTCGCGCCCGCGGCTACTGGGAGCAGGTCTGGCGCCGCTTCCGCCGCGACAAGGTTGCGATCATCAGCGGCGGCTTCATCATCTTCCTCGTCTTCGTCGCGATCGCGGGCGGCCCGATTGCCGCCCACTTCCTGGGTCACGGCCCGAACGACCTCAACCTGAGCGCCGGGCTGCACGGGCTCAAGCAGCTACCGGTGGGCCCGTGGTCGCATGTTCCGTGCTCGGGATTCCCGGCGCCGCCGAGCGGCTGCGCGGGCCACCCTCAGGGAACTCAGCTCTACATCCTCGGGGCCGACGGGCAGCTCGGCAACGACGAGTTCCTGCGCCTGCTCTACGGCGCGCGCGTTTCGCTCGAGGTCGCCGTCCTGTCGACGATCGGGATCATGCTGATCGGCATCCTCCTCGGGACGATCGCGGGCTACTACCGTGGCTGGATCGACACCGTGATCTCCCGCGTGATCGAGCTGACGATGGTCTTCCCGGCGCTGCTCTTCATCATCGCTCTGAGCGCGACGGTGGGGCCGCGGTTGAACCACATCACCTTCGGGATCTTCGCCCAGGGGGTGGTCACGCTTGTGCTCGTCTTCAGCCTCCTTGGCTGGTTCTACCCGGCGCGGATCATGCGGGCGCAGGTGCTCTCGCTGCGCGAGAAGGAGTTCGTCGAGGCCGCGAGCATGATCGGCGCCAGCGACGCCCGGATCATGCGCTCGCACATCATGCCCCACCTCGTCGCGCCGATCATCGTCTACTCGACCCTGTCGATGGCGTCGTTCATCATCCTGGAAGCGAGCCTCTCCTTCCTCGGCCTGGGGATCGACTCGCGCGTTCCGAGCTGGGGCAACCTGCTCTCGACGGGGCCGGAGTACTACCTGACCCAGCCGTGGCTCATGGTCTGGCCGGGCCTTGCCATTCTGTTCACCACCCTCGCCTTCAACCTCCTCGGCGACGGGCTCCGCGACGCGTTCGACCCACGCTCAGCTCGCTGAGAAACGCAGTCGTCGAGCGGAACCGGGTCAAGGCGGCCGCACGGGCAAAGCCCGCACGGCCCCGAGACGGCGCCGCCGAGTCGGCGCCTTCGGACCCGCGCTCAGCGCGCTAGAAAACCTTTCCGCGCGCTAACCAAACCTAGGCCCGGACGTCAAAGAAATCGTGCAGATCTTCTGCGACCGGTCTATTGTCCCGGCCTGTTTACAGTGGAAAGGAGTCAGATAGATGTATAAGCGACTAACGCTCTCGCTCGCCATGCTGGCGGTGGGAGCGGCGATGTTGGCGGCTTCAGGCATCGCGAGCACAGGGAGCGCTCACAAGCAGAGCGCGCCTTCCGGCTCGGTTGCCAAGAAGGGTGGCATTCTCAAGGCCTCCCTGACTGTCGGCATCGAAAACATCGATCCGCAGCGCTCGTACTACGTCCCAGAGTCGCAGTACGAATGGCTGACGCAGCGGCCGCTGCTCAACTTCGCCCACGCGCAGGGCGCTCGCGGCTATCGCCTCCTCAACGAAGGTGCAAAGAGCTACACCGTCTCGAGGGACGGGCGTACGTACACCTTCCATATTCGGGCGGGCATGCGGTTCAGCAACGGCCAGCCGGTCACGGCGGCGAACTACAAGCACGCGCTCATGCGCATTCTCAATCCGGCCGTGGGCTCGCCGATCGCTTCGTTCCTGACCGACCCGTCCTCGGTAAACATCGTCGGGGCGATTGCGTACAACACGACCGGCAAGGGCTCGGTCGGTGGTATCCGGACGACGGGCAAGTACACCCTCATCCTCAAGCTGATCAAGGCGAACGCTCTGCTTCCGACCCTGATGGCGATGATCGAGACGGGTGCGACGCCGCTCAGCTTCCCGATGAAGCCGATCACCTCGCCGAAGAGCGTGGTCTCGGCGGGTGCCTACTACGTCTCGAGCTACACGCCCGACCGGTCAATCTCGGTCCGTCGGAACAAGTTCTACAAGCCGCTCGGGGCTGTGCCCTATCCGGCCAACTTGAACGGGTTCGATTACACGATCGGCACCCAGCAGGACCAGGCCCTGCTGCTCGTGAAGAAGGGGCAGCTCGACTGGCCGGCTGACGGTCTCTCGCCGAGCGCTTGGGGCCCGCTGTTCGCGCAGTACGGCACCAAGGGTCGTGCCCGAGCGTTCGCCTCGTCGATCGTCGACTACGGGGTAATGAACACCTCGAAGGGCGTCTTCACGAATCTCAACGCCCGCAAGGCAGTTGAGTACGGCATCAACCGCAAGTCGGTCGTCAAGATCCGCGGCCCGCGGGCGGGCTTCCCGCAGTGCTCGATGCTGACGCCTGCGATCCCCGGATACAAGAAATGCAACTTGTACCCGCTGAACAAGCAGGATCTGAGCAAGGCGAGGTCTTTGGCTAGTGGCCACACGGGCCACCTCAATTACTGGTACTCAACCACGCCGACGAACACGTTGGTCCAGCGGCTCGTTTCATCCCAGCTCAACGCCATCGGCTTCAACAACATCGATTACAAGCCATTCGCGAGCGGTCTCTTCACTGCCCTGGGGAAGAAGGGCAACGACTACGACTTCGCGGTCATCGGCTGGCAGGCGGACTTCCCGGATCCGTACGACTACATCAACAAGCTGCTCTGCGGCTGCACGATCCAGGACGTCCAGAACAACAACGTGTCCTACTTCACCAACAAGACGGCTGACAACCTGATGCAGAAGGCTGCGCAGCTGCGCGGGACGAAGCGCTTCTCGACGTACGGCAACCTCGACCTCCAGATCCAGAAGACGTGGGCGCCGACGGCTCCGATCGACAACCGCAACGACCGCAACTTCTTCTCGGCACGTGTCGACACGAATACGATCGCCACGTCGCCGGTCTACGAGATCGACCTCGGGAAGATGGCTCTTAAGTAAGAGCGTCTTTTCCGAAGAAGCAATGACAGCAAGGCGCCGATCCGAGATCCGGATCGGCGCCTTGCGTTGTATAAGCTCTTCGTCCACGGTGGGGGTGCGATGCTCCGGTACCTGATCAGGCGAATTCTCTGGGCAATCGTCTTATTCGTCGTCGTCACGCTCGTGACGTACGTGATCTTCTTCCTGGTGCCGAACGACCTCGCCGCGAAAGTGGCCGGCCAGGGTTCGAGCCAGGAGCAGCGGGCGCGGGCAATCCACCACCTCGGGCTCGACCGTCCCGTCTACGTGCAGTACGGCAAGTTCATGTGGCAGCTGATCAAGCCTGTGCCCGTGCGCGTCGGCGGCGTGCCCGTGTTCGTCCGGCCGAATGGAAACCTGGGGTACTCCTACGTCCGCGCGAGCTCGGTCAACAGCCTGGTCAAGTCGGCGGCGCCGGTGACAGGCTCGCTCGTCTTCGGCGGCGTGATCGTCTGGCTGCTGATGGCGCTGCCGATTGGGATCCTTTCCGCGTTGCGGCCCCGCTCGGTCTTAGACAGAACCTCGATGACGTTCGTCCTGATCGGGATCTCGGCTCACCCGATCTGGATCGGGCTGATCTTCGCCTACATCTTCGGGTTCAGGCTCGGCTGGTTCCCGATCTCCGGATACTGCAACTTCTTCAACGCTGCTGGCGGCTGCGGCGGGCCGGCCCAGTGGGCGTACCACTTGGTGCTGCCCTGGCTCACCTATGCGATCCTCTTCGCCGCGCTCTATGCGCGGATGGTCCGTGCAAACGTGATGGAGGCGCTGACAGAGGACTACGTGCGCACGGCGCGGGCGAAGGGCGCGCCGGAGTCGCGTGTCCTGCGCTCGCACGTCCTCCGTAACGCGCTGCTGCCGGTCGTGACGATGCTCGGGATGGACATCGGCATCGGGCTCGGCGGTGCGATCTTCACGGAGACGATCTACAACCTCCCTGGACTCGGAAAGCTGCTCCTGCGAGCGATCGGCGAGAGCGACCTGCCGATCGTCATGGGCGTTGTCGTCTTCGCTACCTTCGCGATCATCGTCTTCAACCTGCTGATCGACCTTGTCTACGCCTGGATCGATCCGAGGATCCGGCTGAGCTGATGGGGCTCGCGCGGCACCGAAGGGGGGCGTAATAGCTCTCCTCGAAGTCAACGATCTGAAGACGTACTTTCAGACGGACGACGGGATCGTCAAGGCTGTCGACGGGGTCAGCTTCAGCGTCGAAAAGGGCGAGACGCTCGGAATCGTGGGCGAGTCCGGCTCCGGCAAGAGCGTCACCTGCCTCACGATCATGGGCCTCAACGCAAAGAAGAACACGATCACGAGCGGGGAGGCCCTCTTCAACGGCGAGAACCTGCTGACGGCGGGGTCACGCCGGCTGCGGGAGATCCGCGGGAACGACATCGCGATGATCTTCCAGGACCCGATGACGTCGCTGAACCCGGTCCACTCGATCGGCGCTCAGCTCGTCGAGGCGGTTCAACTCCACCGCGACGTCTCGAAGAAGGTCGCGGGCGCTCGGGCAGTCGAGCTGCTGAAGGCCGTCGGCATCCCACGCGCCGAGCGACGGATGGACGACTATCCCCACCAGTTCTCCGGCGGCATGCGTCAGCGCGTGATGATCGCGATGGCGCTCGTCAACGACCCCGATCTCCTGATCGCCGACGAGCCGACGACGGCGCTCGACGTGACAACACAGGCGCAGATCATGAATTTGCTCAAGACCCTGCAGGACGATTTCGGCAGCGCGATCATCGTCATCACGCACGACCTGGGCGTGGTCGCCGAGGCGGCCGACGAGGTGCTCGTCATGTACGCGGCTGAAGTCGCAGAGCAGGCGCCCGTCGAGAAGCTCTTCAGCCGGCCGTTCCACCCCTACACCTGGGGCCTGCTCGGCTCGCTCCCACGTCTCGATATCGAGGTCGAGCGGCTCGTGCAGATTCCTGGGCAGCCGCCGTCGCTTCTGCGGCCGCCGAGTGGCTGCCGCTTCCACCCGCGCTGCCCCTACGTGATGGATAAGTGCAAGCAGATCGATCCTCCCCTTGTGCCCATCTCTGACGATCCGGAGCACCTGCAGGCGTGTCACCTCGACGAGGAGACCAAGGACCGAGAGGCCAAGAAGCTGCTCGAATCGACCATGGCCCAGGCCAGCTAGGACTGTGACGGAGCTCTGATGGCCGAGGACCTGCTCGTCGTCGAAGACGTCAAGAAGCACTTCCCCGTCACCCGCGGGATCATCTTCCAGAAGCAGGTCGGAGCCGTGAAGGCGGTCGACGGCGTCAGCTTCACGGTCAAGTCGGGAGAGACGCTGGGGATCGTCGGCGAGTCCGGGTGCGGGAAGTCGACGCTCGCCCGCTGCATCATGCGTCTGTTCGACATGACCGATGGGCAGATCATCTTCGACGGCCGCGACATCACCAAGCTCTCGCGCACGAACATGAGGCCGATCCGGAGAGAGATGATGATGATCTTCCAGGATCCCTACGCGTCGCTGAACCCGCGCAAGCGCGTCGGCCAGATCGTCGGCGAGGCGCTCGAGATCCACAAGCTCGGGTCGGCCACGGAAACCAAGCGGCGGGTGCAGGAGTTGCTCGAGGTGGTCGGGCTCAACCCCGAGCACTACAACCG
>Ga0137403_10005041_pt1 | contig 15392 bp, 16 predicted proteins | sample CZOMad2_1_16fung_FD_122057 | JGI IMG/M metagenome (GOLD analysis project Ga0137403, IMG submission 122057) | Vadose zone soil fungal communities from Angelo Coast Range Reserve, California, USA - CZOMad2_1_16fungal (Hybrid Assembly) | ecosystem: Environmental > Terrestrial > Soil > Vadose zone... | reverse complement strand
ATTTCGCTGAATCCGGCTTCGCGTGGCTTGTTGTTGGATCCCACCAACGGGCTGTCAGACGTCGAGAGAGCGGAAGTGCGCGCGCTGATCATTCACAGTTTTACGAACCAGCCGGTGCGATTGCTGCGGGTGCTGCGATTTGCCGCACGAATGGGATTCAAGCTGGAGCAGCGAACGCAGGAGTGGTTTGACCTGGCCATCGAGCGGGACTTGCATCACACGATTACGCCGGAGGACGCCGGCACGGAACTTCGCTCGTTGGCGCGAGAAGAAAATCCCGCGGCGATTTTGAAATCGTGGGAAGAACACGATTTGCTGGAGACGGTTCATCCGATGCTGGCGAAAAAGCACCTGGACCTTGACTCGGTCAATCGGCTGAGCAAGGTGCGCGACGATTTGTTCATGGCTGGACTTCGGCCGCGACTCGCCACGCCGATGATGCTGGCGATTCTGGGCCGGTTGAAGGACCGCGAACAGGGCAGCCTGTTGCACAAACTAGGCTTCCGCGTGGCGGAAGTGGACCAGATTTTGAGTTTTGAAGAAGAAGCGCACGCGGCGGGAAAGGAGCTAGCCGGGAAAAAGCTGGCTGCACCGATTGACGCGTACCGCTTTTTGGAAAAGATGCGGACGGATATCCTGGCGCATCTGCTGGCGTTTTCCTCGAACTCAACGGCCGTTTCCAAAATCCGTGCCTACTTGAACAAGTGGCGACCGCTGCGGCAGGGAATTCCAGCGATCGTGAACGAACTGACTGCAATCGGGATGCCGCCGGGGGCTAAGTTTGACGCCGTGGTAGACCAGGTGTTCGCGATGCAGATGACTGGTAGAGGGAAAACGCCTGAAGAGCGCGTGAAGATCCTGCGCAAGCTTTCCGGAATTAAAGAGCCGCCGAAGCCGAAGGAAACGAAAGGCAAAGAGAAGAAGCATGCCGGGAAAATCGTTGGAAAGGCAGCACCCTTACCAGCGGGCAAGGCTGCCGCGCCGCCCGCAAAAATTGCGGCGGCTCCAGCAAAGGCTCATAAAGCTGCGGCCCCCGCGAAAGTGCAAAAGAAAAAGAGGAGGTAGTCAAGCGAGGGGCCGTGCCTAGCGCGGAATCCCCTTGCAGTACACCATGTTCCACAGAGTGACGCCGAATGCCTTGAGCGGATACGGCTCGAAGCGTTCAATCTTCAGATGGCGTTCAAACAACGAACGCCAATGGTCCAGCGGGCGTGGAAATTTCCCGCGGTCCGCTTTGGCGAGGAATTGCGACACGGATGCTTTCGGCGGATAGACGAGTTCGAGAATGTGGATATGCCCGTCCGCGGAGAGCCAAAGGTGCATCCGTGCGAGAATCGCATTCGTAGAAGCGTCGTCAACGTGGTGCAAAAAGCTATTTAGCAGAATGAAGTCAAACTTTTCTTCGGGAACATCTTCGTAGGTAGTGACATCGGCAACGAGGAAGTCGCGCTTAAATTTAGTCTTGGCGCTCTCAATATAGCGAGGATTAATATCCACGCCGAGGTAGTCCGTGCCGGAAAACAAAGCCGTGTTCGTGCCCGGACCACAGCCCACATCCAAGACATTTCGTACCGAATTCAGATTTACTTCCGTTAAGATTGGCGCGAATTTTGCTTTTGCGAAGGGGCCCTGCCAAAGGGAATAAACCGTTGTGCGCTCCAAAAGAGAATCCAAGAGTCTCATCTGCTAGAGATATCTCCCCGACGCGAGAAAGTCTGTGCAAAAGTTGTGAAGTCGCGACGATTCCGATAATACGCCGAGACCGGTGCTGGTTCAAAAAGGCAATGTGATTTAGAATCGAAATTCATGGGACGACCCGAGTTCGTTCACCTTCACGTTCATACCGATTACAGCCTGCTCGATGGCGCTTGCGAAACAAGCGAGCTTCTCGATGAAGCGTCCCGCCAGAAAATGCCGGCCGTGGCGATTACGGATCACGGCAATCTGTTCGCGGCGGCGAATTTTTTCAATGAAGCGAGCAAGCGCGACGTAAAGCCGATTATCGGCTGCGAAGTGTACGTCGCCAAAGGGAGCAGGCACGACCGCGGCGAGAAATCGGCGCCGAACGCGGCAAACGACCGCGATGATTGGGAGCCCGGTCAGCGCGGCAACAATCATCTGGTGCTGCTCTGCGAAAACCTCGAGGGCTACCACAATCTGATCAAGCTGGTCTCCGCCGGTTTCCTGGAAGGTTTCTACTACAAGCCGCGCATTGACTACGATCTGCTCGCCAAACACAGCAGCGGGTTGATTGCGCTGTCGGCGTGTCTGCAGGGTGCGGTGACGGAAGCGGTGGTCGAAGAGAAATACGATCGCGCTCGCGAGAATGCATACCGCTTGCGCGATGTATTTGGAAAACAGAATTTCTTTTTGGAGATTCAGGATCAAGGACTGGAGATCGAGAAGGGTGTGAATCCGCATTTGGTGAGGCTTTCGAAAGAGACCGGGATTCCGCTGGTGGCGACCAACGACTGCCATTACCTGCATCACGAAGACGCGCACGCCCAGGAAGTTTTGCTGTGCATTCAAACCGGCAAGACGATGAGCGACGAGCGCCGGATGAAATTTCCAACGGACCAGTTCTATTTCAAAACGGCGGACGAGATGTTTGGAATCTTCCGCGAAATTCCGGAAGCGCTGCAACGGACAGTGGATATTGCGTCGCGTTGCAACGTGAAGATCGATCGCATTCCGAATCCGTTCCCGGAATTTAAGGTGCCGGATGGGCACACGGCGGGAAGCTATTTTGAAAAAGTAGTGCGCGAAGGATTTGCGACGCGAGCGCCGTACCTGGAACGGCTGGCGAAGTCCGGCGCGCTTAGCAATCCGCTATCCGAGTATGAGCGGCGGCTGAGCAGCGAAATCCAGATGATTCAGAAGATGCGGTACGAAGGATATTTCCTGATCGTTTGGGATTTTATTCATTACGCGCGCAGCCAGGGAGTACCCGTCGGACCCGGCCGGGGATCGGCGGCGGGAAGCCTTGTAAGTTATGCGTTGCGGATTACGGACGTCGATCCGCTGCAATACAACCTGCTCTTCGAGCGGTTCCTGAATCCGGAACGTGTTTCGATGCCGGATATTGATATTGATTTTTGCATGCGCCGGCGTGGCGAGTTGATCGAATACGTCACGCAGAAGTACGGCCGCGAAAACGTCGCGCAGATTATTACCTTCGGAACGATGGCGGCAAAAGCGGCGATTAAGGACGTGGGCCGCGCGATGGATATTCCGTACACAGAAGTGGACCGCATCGCGAAGATGGTTCCAACAACGCTGGGTATCGAGCTGGAAGATGCTCTGAAGGAAGCGCCGCAACTGAAATCTGCGATCAACTCAGACGACAAGTTGAAGGATTTGATGGCGGTGGCGCTGCGGCTGGAAGGTCTGGCGAGGCATGCTTCGACGCACGCGGCAGGCGTGGTGATTTCACCGGCGCCGCTGACGGATCTGGTGCCCGTTTACAAGACGAATCGCGACGAAGTCACGACGCAATACGACATGAACGCGCTGGAACGAATCGGTTTGCTCAAGATGGATTTTCTCGGGCTGACGACGCTGACCGTTCTGCAGGATGCCGTTCTGATGGTCGAGCAGAACCGCGGGGTCCGGGTGGACCTGGAAAATCTGGCACTGGATGATGAAGCCACGTACAAACTTTTCTCGCGCGGCGATACCACGGCGATTTTCCAGTTTGAGTCGCACGGCATGCGCGACATTTTGCGGCGTTACCAGCCGACACGGATTGAAGATTTGACGGCGCTGAATGCGCTGTACCGTCCGGGCCCGATCCAGGGCGGAATGGTCGATGATTTTATCAACCGGAAGCACGGGAAGACGAAAGTCGCCTTCGAATTGCCGCAACTCCAGGACATTCTTGAGGAGACATACGGCGTAATTCTGTATCAGGAACAGGTGATGCAGATTGCGAACCGGCTGGCGAACTTTTCGCTGGGTGAAGCGGATATTTTGCGCCGCGCGATGGGCAAGAAGAAGAAAGAAGAGATGGCGGCACAGCGGGCGAAATTCCTGAATGGCTGCGCGAACAATAAGATTCCGGAGAAGAAGGCCGAGCGAATTTTCAATCTGATGGAGGAATTTGCGGGATACGGATTTAACAAGTCGCACTCTTGCGCCTATGCGCTGCTTGCGTATCAGACGGCGTTCATGAAAGCGCATTACCCGGTGGAGTTCATCGCGGCGCTGCTGACGTCGGAAACCGGAAACGCTGATAAGGCGGTGAAGTACATTAACGAAGCGCGCGGAATGAGCATTTCGATTTTGCCGCCGGATGTGAACGAGTCCGATTTGTATTTCACGCCGGTGGGTGAGTCGATTCGCTTCGGACTCGCGGCGATCAAGAACGTCGGCGAGAACACCGCGAAGGCGATTCGTGGATCGCGGACGGAGCAAGGACCCTTTAAATCACTCTACGATTTTTGCGAACGGATTGAGCCGAAATTCCTGAACAAGCGGGTTTTTGAGAGCTTGATCAAGTCTGGCGCCATGGATTCGGTAGGCCCCAGAGAATCGATGCTGGCCAGCGTGGATGACGCCGTCGCGGCGCTGCAGCGAGTCGCGCGCAACAGGGAATCGGGGCAGCACGGGCTTTTCGGCGGCGGTTCGGCGCCAGCGGCGGCGCCATTCGAGTTGCGAGACGCGGCACCTTGGAGCGAAGAAGAGCGACTAGCGAGCGAATATGCGATGCTCGGGTTCTACGTTTCGGGCCATCCACTGGAGAAATTCGCGTCGCGGATGGAGGAGTGGAAAGTCGTCAGTCTTGGACAAGTGGAAGGGGAGCGAAACGGCAAGGAGATCGCCGTCGCGGTATTGATTGTGGGAACGCGGCCGATGCGTTCGAAGAAGGGTGCGCGCTGGGCGATCTTTACAATTCAAGACATGACCGGGATTCAGGAGTTGCTGGCGTTTCCGGAAAGTTTTGCGCGATTCGAAGGCCTGCTCAAGCCGGGAACCCCGCTGCTGCTGAAGGTTCGCGTACAAGTGGAAGAAGCAGGAACGCGGCTGTCGTTGCAAGAGGCGCGCCGAATCGAAGACATCGTGGAGAAAGTCGCGAATCTGGAATTCCGAGTTCGGATGGACATGCAAGCGCTGAATGACGCGATGCTGGATCAGCTGGAGCGTTTGTTTGAAGGCACGCCGGGCCTGACCCAAGTTATATTCGAACTGGTGTCCGCCGATGGAACGGTGGCAACGGTGGCTTCGCAACAGCGCGTGAAGGTGACGCCCGAACTGGTCGAAGGCGTTCGAAGACTAAAGGGTGAGCAGGCAGCGGCTTAGGACAACGAATGAAAGCAAAAGGTAAAACCGGAACGGATCCGAGCGAACAGAGACAGCGCGAGATCGAGCGACTGGAGAAAGATGTGGAAGATTTGAAGCGGCTTGCCGGAACGGCGGAGGCGGACGCGGAGCTCGAGCGCGTTAGACAGGAAGTTGCGGAGTTGCGGCGCGAGTTTTACGCCCATCTTGGGCCGTGGCAGCGAGCGCAGGTCGCGCGGCATCAACAGCGGCCGTACTTGCTGGATTTTGTGCAGTACCTGTTCACGGATTTTATGGAGTTGCACGGCGACCGCGCCTTCGGAGACGACAAAGCAATCATCGCGGGGCTGGCGAAATTCCACGGACGCCCCGTCGCGGTGATCGGTCACCAGAAGGGACGCGACACAAAACAGCGCGTGATTCGCAATTTTGGCCAACCGAAGCCGGAGGGTTATCGGAAGGCGTTGCGCGTGATGCAGCTCGCGGCGAAGTACCATCGCCCGGTGCTGACGTTCATTGATACTCCCGGCGCATACCCGGGAATTGACGCGGAGGAACGCGGCCAGGGTGAAGCGATTGCGCGAAATTTGCGCGAAATGTCGCGGCTGCCCGTTCCGATCATCGTAACGGTGACGGGCGAAGGTGGATCGGGCGGCGCGCTCGCTGTGGCGGTGGGCGACCGCGTGAATATTTTGGAGAATAGTTTTTACTCGGTGATTTCGCCGGAGGGGTGCGCGGCGATTATGTGGCGCGATGCGGCAAAGGCGGAAACCGCGGCGGAAGCGATGAAAATCACCGCGAAGGATTTGAAGGACTTCGGCATTGTGGATGAGATTGTGCGCGAGCCGGAAGGTGGAGCGCACACCGACCACGAGGCGGCGGCGCGTCTACTGGGCGACGTGTTGGACCGGCAGTTGGCGGAATTGACGCTGACCAGGCCCGACAGACTCGCCGAGGGACGCTACGATAAATTTCGGAAGATGGGCCAGTTCTTCGATATTCAAGCCTAAAAACCCGCCGCTCCTCAAGCTTCAGCGCGCATAAATTCGTCGTCTTTCCCCCGTAGCAGATAGGAAACTCATATCGCAGGATTGTGTGGGCGCGGACTTCCTCCGGAGCTAGTCTGAAAGTGTCTTCGGAGTGCGGATTGGCATGGGGGCTGGCATTGCCAGCGGCCAATTCGCGGAAAATGGAAACCTTTATGTCCGAGCCCTTCCGTCCTTACGAAAAACTAGTGGAGATTACCGTCTTGGGAAAAAAGTTCAACGTTCCCGAGCGGAATTCTCTTTTGCGCTGCTTCCAGTTCATCAGCCCGGAGACGATCCCGTACGGCCGCTTTTGCTGGAATCAAGACTGCCAATATTGCCGCGTGACATGCCAACTGCCGGACGACGACGAACCCCGGGACATGCTGGCTTGCAAATTTATCGTCATGCCGGGCATGGAAGTCTCTGAATTGAGCCAGGAATTGAAGTGGTGCCTGCGGTCAAAGCTGCCGCAGGACGCTGCGGTATCGCAGTAAGCAGTTCCGTCTGGATTTCGCTTTACCCACGATTCAAACGAAATCGAGTGTGCCGTTCCGAGTCTCTGTCGAGACCCGCGGCAGTTTGCTCTGCGGCCATCGGTGCACTACGATGGTAAGAAGCCATCATGAACTCACAAGCTGCGGTAAAAGAGCTGACGTGCGACGGGTGCGGGCGCGGAGCTTCGTCTGAGCATATCGCCCGACGATTGCGACGGCTGGAATTGGCCACGCGCTATCGGCCGATTCACGTGCAAGCAGTGTTTTTGGGAGCGCAGTCGCCAGCCGATGACAAGAATTTCCTCTATGCGGCGGAGCCGGGATTTAGCGGCGAAGCGGCGGCGCTGCTCCGGGCTTTGGGAATCCAGACCGAAGCGCGCAACGTCGAATCCGTACTTGCGGAATTTCAGAAACGCGGATTCGTTTTGACACACGTCCTGGAATGTCCGGCTGAGCCTGGACGTGAAACGCCGAACTTGGCGGACGACTTGCTCCGCAAATTGCCCAGTGTCGCCAGGCGATTGCGTGGTTCGCTGCGGCCAAAACGCGTGATCCTTGTTTCGAGGGAGCTCGCGGCGGTGTTGGATGCGCTGAAGAGCGCTCAACTCGGCGGAGAATTGGTGCTAAACGACGGGTTGCCCTTCGATTTGGCAGACAGCGCCAGTGTGAGCCAGCTCACATTGGCGGTACGGAGCCTGTGATAAGATTCACTTTTACGGAACGACTGTAGGCGGCGACGATGAAAAAACAAGCCAAATTTGGGATTGGAATCGGGATCATTTTGGTGTCCATGGCGAGCCTGGCGTGGCTGGGCTACGGCGAGAGCAAGACTTACTACCATACGATCGCGGAGCTCGAGACGCTCCGGGGAACATCTGCGGCGCACCGTATGCGCGTTGGCGGCACCGTGCAGGCGGGCAGTATTCATCGCGCAAGTGGAAAAACTGACTTCGTGTTGCTGGGCGAAGGGAAGTCCCTCTCCGTGAGCTATACAGGCAATGACCCGTTGCCGGATTCGTTTATCGATAATTCTCAGGCGCTGATTGAAGGCCGGATGGGTTCGGACGGGCGGTTTGTCGCGGAGCACGTGCAGGCGAAATGCGCTTCGAAGTACGAAGCCGCGCCCGGCGAGGCGCCAAGGCCGTCGAATTCGACTGGCCGTTCGTAGTTCGCGTAGGTACAACACGGCGCGCTCGGTTCTGAAAGCGGAGGCAGCGTGGACGTATTCGGTTCGTTTGCACTGTTACTTGCCTTTGTTTGTGCGCTGTACGCATTGGTCGGCGGAATCGCGGCCATCCTCACACGACATGCACTGTTAATTAAGAGCGCGCGCCAAGCGGGCATCGCAGCGTGCGCGTTAATTTTCCTGGCGACCTTCAGCGTCGTGTATCTGTTTGTCACCGACAACTACTCGATGGCCTATGTGGCGTCGCACAGCAATCGCGACCTGGCGACCTTTTTTAAAGTAGTCGCGCTTTGGTCCGGTCAGGAAGGGTCACTCCTTTTCTGGTGCTTCCTGATGTCCATTTACATTTTTTCGGTGCTGATCGCTTACCGGAACAAGCACGGCGAATTGATGCCTTACGTCGGGACAATCCTCGCCGGCGTGCAGCTTTTCTTTTTGACCATTAGCAACTTTGTGGCAAGCCCCTTCAAAGCGCTGGCGATTGCGAACGCTTCCGGCGGACTTGAATATTACATGCGCGCGGACGGAAGCGGGCTGAATCCGGTGCTTCAGTATCCGGAAATGATTATTCACCCGCCCAATCTGTATTCGGGATACACCGGATTCACGATTCCGTTTGCGTTCGCGCTCGCGGCGCTGCTCGGCCGTTATCCCGGAGAGAAGTGGATCCACTTGACGCGCAAGTGGACGATGATTGCTTGGTGCTTCCAGACAGTCGGAATTTTGCTCGGCGCTCATTGGGCGTATGCGGTTCTTGGTTGGGGCGGCTATTGGGGCTGGGATCCCGTTGAGAACGCTTCGTTTTTGCCGTGGCTGACAGGAACGGCGTTTCTGCACTCGGTGATGATGCAGGAAAAGCGCGGCATGATGAAGGTATGGAACGTGTGGCTGGTATTCATCACGTTCATGCTGTGCATTCTAGGAACGTTGCTCACACGAAGCGGCGTGGTCAGTTCGGTTCACGCGTTTGCACAGTCCAATATTGGAAGCTGGTTTGTCGGATTTCTTTCGGTCGTACTCGCGACCTGCCTTTATGCATACTTCAAGAACCGCGATTACCTGAAGAGCGAGAATCAACTCGACTCGATCGTTTCCCGCGAGTCGAGCTTCTTGTTCAATAACCTCGTACTGCTTGTGGCGTGCATCGCGATCTTGTCCGGCACGCTTTTTCCAGTTTTTTCAGAATGGTTCACGGGATCGCGCATCAGCGTCGGCGCTCCGTTCTTTAACAAAGTAAATATCCCGCTCGGACTCCTTCTGCTGTTCCTCACCGGCGTAGGGCCATTGCTTGCGTGGCGAAAGACTTCCGGCGAGAGCTTGCGACGCAACTTCGCAATACCGAGTGCCGTCGGGGTCGGCGGCGCAGGCTTGGTTATCCTTTTGGGCGCACGCGATTTTTACGCGATCGTTTGTTACATGTTGAGTGCGTTCGTTGTCGCCACGATCGCCATGGAATTTTATCGCGGGGCCAAAGTAATTCGCGCGCGAAGCGGACTGAATTGGCTTTCTTCGGCGATGGAATTGACTCTTCGGAATACGCGCCGCTACGGCGGGTACATCGTGCACTTCGGCATGGTGATGATTTTTGTCGGACTGGCCGGACAGGCGTTCAACAAAGAGGTGCAGAAGGAAATTGGCGTTGGCGGCACGGTGAAGATCGGGCCGTATGAACTCCTGCTTCAAGCGGTCGATCAGAAACAAGAAAAGAATTACATGGCCGAACGGATGATCGTGGAAGTGATGAAAGATCACAAGCCGGTCATGATTCTTTTTCCGGAGCGACGGAATTTTCCGACGAACCAGGAATCGGGAACCATGGTCGCGATTTATTCGACGCTTCGCGAAGACCTGTATGTCGTCTACGCCGGCGTGAATCAGGGTAGCGATGTGCCCACGATTCACGTGTTCCTGAACCCGCTGGTGAAATGGGTTTGGTATGGCGGGATCGTGGTCGTCATGGGAACGATTGTGGCACTCGTCACACCGCGCCACGCAGTACTTGTCTTGTCTGGATCAAAGGTGCCGCAGACAGCTCCAGGTTTTGCAACGGCAGTGTCGAGCACGGCGACATTAAGGGAAGGGCATGACTAGGGCGAAAAGAATCCTGACGTACGCGTTCGCCGCTTCGCTGGCGCTGGCGCCAGTCGCCGTGGTCAGCGTTCGCGCGGAACTTGATCATGCACATGAATTGGGCAAGAAGGTTAAGTGCTCCTGCGGCGGTTGCGAGCAATCGGCAGGGACGTGCTACCACGTGGGCGGCGCCTTTTCCGGTCCGTGCGATCTTGCTAAAACGATGATCAAGGAGATTCAAGGTCATCTGGATAAAGGCTTGACCGATGCGCAAGTGATCGAAGCGATGATCAAGGAGTACGGCACGGCTGCGTACATGGAACCGCCAAAAACGGGATTTGGATTGGTGGCTTGGCTGATGCCGGGCGTTTATTTGCTCGCGGGAGCCGGACTGGTTGTGCTTGTGATTGGCCGCTGGAGAAAGCGCGGCGTCGCCGCTGAAGCGGTAGCGGCAAATTCAAAAACAATCACGCCGGAGATGCTGGAACGTGCGCGGGCCCTGGCGCAGAAAGCGACGGAGGAGTGAGCTTGTTATTGTTGGCACTTTTCGCGGCGAACGCGGGTTTAAATGACTGGGCCGTGCTCGGAGCCTGTTTCGCGCTGGCGATGGCGGCGGTGTTGTTCATTTTCTTTATTCAGCCCGATGCGTCGGATTTGGCCCCGCATCGCACGAAGCTGGATCAGTTGCTCGAACGGCGCGACGTGATTTACGACAATATCCGCGATCTGCGATTTGAATATCGCGCGGGAAAATATTCGGAAGGCGACTACGAGGCAATGAAGACATCGCTCGAAATGGAAGTAGCGCAGGTGCTGCTGGAAATCGATCAGGTGACGGAATCGCAGACGAAGCGTCCGCGCGGGCCGAAGACGGTTTCTTCCGCAGAGGGCAATCGATGAAGTTTTCCGTGCGGCGGTTGTGGGTCATTGGGGTTCTGTGTGCTTCGGCTTGCGGTTCAGCGCAAGCGGCGACGGTACAGGGCAAAGTCACGAACGCAACAACCGGCAAGCCCGCCGCCTCGGTCGAAGTAATCCTGATTCAGTTGCAGGGCGGGATGCAGCCGGTAGCGAACACCAGGAGCGATTCGCAGGGACTGTTCACGTTTGACAATCCGGGAATCGGCGCACAGCCGATGCTGGTGCGCGCGGTGTACAAAGGCGTGAATTTTCACCAGCCGCTGCCGCCGGGAAAAGATTCGGTCGAAGTGAACGTCTACGACCTATCTGGCGACGCCAGGACAGTCACTGTGCCGTCGCATCTGATCATTTTTCAACCGAACGGTGCGAGCTTGACTGTTGCAGAGCAGTTGCTCGTGCGAAATGAAACGAAACCGCCGGTGGCTTTTTTCCGCGCGGACGGCAATTTTCAATTCTCATTGCCGGAGAAGGCGCAGCTAAGGCAGATTGCGACGGCCGGACCAGCGGGCATGCCGGTCACGCAAACCGCGATTGAAAAGGGCGGCAACAAATACGCGTTTGCTTATGCGTTCCGGCCGGGAGATAGCGAAGTTCGCCTGGCATACGAGCTTCCGTACGCGGGAGATACCGCAACGATAAAACTCACGCCATCGCACGGAGAGCAACGGATGATTCTGGTTGTGCCGCCGAGCGTCACGTTGTCCGGCGATCAACTGACTTCGGCCGGCCAAGAGCAGGGAATGAATTTGTTCGAGCACACGATTGCGGCGGGCGCAACGTCCTTTACCGTGAAACTTTCCGGCACCGCGCCGCCTCCGCAGGAAGCGAGCAACGCCGGCGGAGATTCGCAATCTGTAAACGGCCGCCAGGGCGGAGAGGATAATTCTGGCGGGGGAGTGCCGATTCAGGTTGTTCCTGGGCGGCTGGATTCGCTGAAGTGGTGGGTCGTAGGAATTCTCGTGATCGCATTCGCTGGCGGCGGATATTTGCTTTCGCGCAAGGTGGTGGTGGTGCCTGCAGGCGGCGTAGCGGCCTTGGCGAACCCGGCTCCTTCTGGGAAGAAGAAAATCGCAGCCGATGGACGCGCGGGAACAGCGAGAGCTGAAGCCGCCGTGGAGCAGCCGCCGTCGATGGCTTCGCTCGATCAACAAGCGGCGATGAGTCTTGACGGTCTGAAAGATTTGCTCTTCAAGCTGGAGTTGCGGCGGCAGGCCGGCACAATGTCGGAAGCCGAGTATGCGGCGGAACGCGCGCGCGCCGAGCGAATCCTGCGAGACCTGGTGCGAGGCTGACGCGGTGAGCGAACGCATCGGTCGCCCCGCCGGACTGAAATTCACAAAAATCGAAAAACGATTTGGCAGCCTTTATGCCCTGCGGCGATTGGATCTGGAAATTGCGCCGGGCGAGTGCGTTGCGCTGACTGGACGGAATGGCTCCGGAAAGACGACGCTGTTGCGCGTGGCGTCGCAGTTGACGCGGCCGACGCGCGGAGAACTTTCGTTTCCGGGGCTGAAGGACGGCGCAGTCCCCGCGATTGGCTATGTTGCGCACGCGATCATGCTTTACGAAGAACTGACGGCGGAAGAAAATCTCCAGTTGTTTGGGCGGCTGCTGGGAATTGCGGAACCGCGGCGACGAGCGCTGGAACTGCTGGAATCGGCTAATCTCGCAACACGAGCGACGTCACTAGTGCGAACGTTTTCACGCGGAATGAAACAGCGGTTGGCCATTGCACGGGCGCTGCTGAGCGATCCGGGAGTATTGATGCTGGACGAACCCGCAACAGGGCTCGATACGGAGAGCATGGCGTGGCTGAGGAACCGCATTCGCGAGTTGCGCGATCAAGGGCGCACGATCGTAATGAGTGTTCACGGTGAATCGGCGCTTTCGCAACTCGCGACGCGGGCAGCACGGCTGGACGCAGGGACGCTCGTCGCTGACACGCGAGGCGGGGCAACCTTCCAAAGTGTCTTCGCGGTGGGCGAGGCGTAGATGCGACTGCTCGCCAACACCACCGCGCTGCTCGGCAAGGAATTGCAAACCGAGTTTCGTTCGCGCGAACTGCTTATCACCACAATGTTTTTTGTGCTGACGGTAATCGCGCTGTTCAGCATTACGTTCGATGCGGCCGTTTCCGATCCGAAAAACGTTGGGCCGGGGCTGCTATGGCTCGCGATTCTGTTCTCCTCTTCGCTTATGTTGCAACCCTGCTTTTTGAAAGAGCGCACGAACGACACTCTGAGCGCACTACGACTCTCGGTTGGAGATCCGTTCGCCATCTTTCTGGCAAAGCTCGTCGCGAATGTCTGTCTGCTGCTGATCACGGAACTCCTGGCGCTGCCAATTTTTGCAGTGTTCTTCAATGTGAAGATCATGCGCGTATTCCCTCAATTGATGCTGGTATTTCTGCTCGGCAGCATTGGAATCGCCGTGACTGGAACCGCTTTGTCTGCGATTTCATCGCAGGCGCGGATGCGGGAGCTGTTGTTACCGATGCTCTTACTTCCGCTGTTGGTGCCGATCTTGCTTGCCAGCACGGAGGCGACGGTGGCGCTCCTCGGAGAGAATCCGGCGCTGCGCTTGGACTGGATGGCCATCCTGGCGGCGTTTGACTTGGTTTTTTTGACGGCGCTATGGCTTTTCGGCGAATATCTTCTGGAAGAGTGAAGTGACGATGGCAAAAACCGGTGTGTACACATTTTTGGTCTGCGTGCTGATGGGCGTGACGGCTTACGCGTCGTTTTACATTGCGCCGACAGAATCGACGATGGGACTCGTGCAGCGCATTTTTTATCTGCATGCGCCGAGCGGAATGGTTTCGCTGATGGCGTTTATGATTTCCTGCATCGGCTCCGTCGCCTATATTTTGACGCGGAAGCCGAAATGGGATTGGCTCGCCGTGTCTTCGGCAGAAGTTGGCGTGGCTTTTTGCACAGTCGTGCTGCTTACCGGACCGATCTGGGCGCATCCAGCCTGGGGTGTGTGGTGGGCGTGGGATGCCCGGCTCACTTCCACGCTGGTGCTTTGGCTGCTGTACGTGGCGTTTCTGATTTTGCGCACGATGATTGATGACGCCGACCGCCGCGCGCTCGTGAGCGCGTTCTTTGGCGTGTTTACTTTTCTCGACGTGCCACTGGTTTATGGTTCGATCTGGTGGTGGCGGACGCAGCATCCGCAGCCCGTGGTCTTCACGAGCGCGGGCCTGGATCCGACCATGCGGAAGGTTTTCTATTTATCGTGGCTGAGCCTGACGTGTCTGATGGCGCTGCTGATCCGGCAGCGATATGAGCTCGAATCATCGCGTGAAGAATTGCGAACGCTCGAACAGGAACTGGAGGCAACTTGAAAAATCTCGACAGCGTGTTTGCCGCGTATCTGATCGGGTGGGGAATTTTCTTCGTGTTTTCGCTGAGCGTGGCCAGGCGGGCCGCCGGCCTCAAGGAAGAATTGGGCCGCTTGAAGGAGCGGCTGCAGGATTCCGCGCGACAAGGTAAGTGAAAAACGGGACGTGAGCGAAAGGGAATCGCGTTGAGCGGAAAAAAGAGGATTGGAGTGGTGTTGTTTCAGTTGGGCGGGCCGGATTCATTGGACGCGGTGGAACCTTTTTTGCGGAATCTGTTTCTGGATCCAGACATCATTCCCATGGGGCCGCTCAGTTTCTTGCGGAAGCCTTTGGCCAATTACATTGCGAAAAAGCGATCGGTACCGGTTTGCGGTCGATACGCGATGATTGGGCGGCGGTCGCCGATTGGAATTTTGACCGAGCGGCAGAGAAGGGCATTGGTCACAGCGCTGGCTCCGGAAGTGGAGGCGGTCGCTGTGACGGCGACGACAAGAAAAGCGGCAAGAAGATAGCGGCTCATGCGACGGAGTGTAGAATGAAACACCTGCTTATGAAAGCCACACTTGCCGTCGCCGTCGCGATTCTTGCCGGTGCTGTCAGTGCGTTCGCGCATCACTCCTTTGCGGCCGAGTTCGACGCCGCCAAGCCGATTCGGCTCGTCGGCACCATCACGAAGGTGCAGTGGACGAACCCGCATTCCTTCTTCTACATCGACGTGAAGGACGAGAGCGGCAACGTCGTGAGCTGGGCCTGCGAAGGCGGCGGTCCCGGCGCGCTCTCGCGGCGCGGCTGGAAACGCGGCGACCTCAAGCTCGGCGACACCCTTGTCGTCGACGGCTACATGGCGCGCGACGGCTCGCATCTCATCGACGCGCGCCGCGTCACGCTGCCCGACGGCCGTTCGATCTACGGCGGGTCGCAAGGTGACGGCGGGCCCGGCAGCAGGCTCGACGACGAGACGCCGAAACCGGCGCCCGCGAAATAACGCGAGATCGTCACACGTCGCAGGTCGCGACGGCTTCTCTCAACGACGTCAGCGGATCCCGTGTCGGCGTGAACTCGTGCGCCAGGTAACC
>Ga0137403_10005040_pt1 | contig 15393 bp, 12 predicted proteins | sample CZOMad2_1_16fung_FD_122057 | JGI IMG/M metagenome (GOLD analysis project Ga0137403, IMG submission 122057) | Vadose zone soil fungal communities from Angelo Coast Range Reserve, California, USA - CZOMad2_1_16fungal (Hybrid Assembly) | ecosystem: Environmental > Terrestrial > Soil > Vadose zone... | reverse complement strand
TTTCCGGGCATCGGCAGGGATATTCGCGTCTACGGCTGCCCGCGGTATCGAGTCGGCTGCCGGCACGGCTTGCCGTACCTGCACCGGGTAGTTGACGCGGGGACCAGACTCGCTCATGTCGATGTCAGCAGTCGTCATCGTGACGATTCCATCGCCAGTAATCCGCAATTTGTATCTTCCGGGATCCAGTCTGGTGAAATGAACCATCCCCGAAGTGTCGGTTGTTCCAAACTGCACGGTGCCACCGTATGCACCCAACAATTCCACCCGAATGTTTGGCCCGACAGAACGTTCGTTCTCATAGGTCACACGAACGGAGAGCTCCACCTGTTTGACGATGTTCGGCGCAGCTGGAGTTTGTGCTGAAACTACGAAGGCGCAAGCCGTAATGAGAAAAGCACCGATTAGAAAGCGACACATATCCACCCTCCATCCGCCGGTTCCTGAACTCCCGATCTACTTCAAAGCGAAGCCGGCTTCGGCCTGGATGATTGCTCGAATTTCTCCGATAGTCAACAGTCGTCCGCAACCAGCGAAAACCGTTGCGCTACTTAGGCGCCGATGTGCTGGCCCGCTCGGGTACCGGAGCGACGATGCCATGCTCATCGATTGGATGTGCCGTGCGGATCGCCGCCCGGCGGCTAGGCGTCAGTCAGAAGAACATCGAAAGGTAGATCTGATAGATCGTGGCATCGAATTTATACAGCGGTTCTGCGCCCGGGTTGTACCCATTGTCGATGCCGTAGTCTCTGATGTCGCGAAAATCATTGTATTTGAAGCGAATCCGGCTCACGTCCCCGGTGACCGTGCCGCGCTTGAATATCTTCCAGCCGTCGGGCAGGAAGGCATAGGTCGCCTTCAACCCGATCGTATAGTTGCTCGATGCGGCCAGATTCTGGTCGCGCGCCTCGAAGTTCTGCGAATTGGCGGAGGGAAACAGATCGCCGTAAAAGGTCGCGTGGTTTTGCGTGTAATAGCGCAGCCGCCCCTCGAGAAGCCATAGATTGGAGATGGGCTGGGTGTACCCCAGTTCGGCGGTGTGTGCCCTGATCCCCCAGGTGTCGTCGAAATACCGGTAGGACGCCGAAGCCGCCGCCCGATAGGGTAGGTAATACTTGACCCGCCCTTCGACGGCCGTGCTGGTGTGGGTGTTCGGGTAGGTTTGCTGCGCCTGGCCGTAACCCACTGCGTTACCGGGCGTATTGTCGACAAAGCGGACGATACGGTAGGGATTGCTCAATAGACCCTGGTCCGTGATCACTTCGAGCGTGACGCCGGAAATCAAGTTTATGAAGCAACGGGTGATTGATGAGTAATTCCGCTCTGGGCCGCGCGTCGAGGCGAGTGCCGGAGATAGTGAGCCTGATCGTTGTTTTGATCGCCGGTCTGGTGCTCGTAGGTTGGGCGACGGGCAGCGTGACCCTAACGAGCCTGCGACCCAGGCTCCCGGCTATGCGGCCAAATGCGGCCGCTGGCCTCATCCTGGGGAGTGTATCACTGTGGCTGTTGACCGGGTATCGGCTGAACAAGGTCACGAGAACGCTCGGCGGTGTCTGCGCGCTGCTGGTTGCGCTGCTCGGCTTCGTGACGCTTATCGAACATCTCTTAGGCCTGAACACCGGATTTGATGTTTGGCTTTTTCAATCGAAGCTGGAAGCTGGGAACCTTCCGGGGCGACTGCCGGTCAGTACTGCGCTTAGCTTTCTCCTGTCTGGGATTGCTTTGTTGGCGCTTCACATTGAAACTCGACGAGGGAGCCGGCCGGCGCAGTTTCTGGCGCTGACCGTGATACTGATTTGTTTGCTGACGCTTCTTAGTTACGGCTACGGCATCGTTGCGCTGTATCATATCTATCCCGGAATGGCCGTCCAGACTGCTATAGCGTTCATGCTGCTTTCCTTGGGGATCCTGAGCGCATATCCGAACCGGGGGCTGATGGCCGTGGCAACGAGCCGGAGCGCCGGCGGATTCATGCTGCGCCGACTTCTGTTGGCGGTCATTTTGGTCCCATCACTCCTGGGCTGGTTGAACGTAGCGGGCACCGATGCGAAGCTATACACCAGGGAGTTTGGTATAGCGCTGCTCGTGGCGGCGAACGTGGTTCTTTTTCTCATCGTAGTCTGGCGCAACGCTCAGTTGCTGCATTTGATGGATGATGATCGGCAGCGCGCAGCAGACGCTCTTCAAAAGTCACATGATGAATTAGAGTCGCGTGTCGAGAGTCGGACTGCTGAGTTGACTGAGGCCAACGAAGCTTTGCGAACGGAGATCGCCGAGCGCCGCCGCGTCGCTGAGGAATTTCGGCGCAGCCAGGAGGAGTTGGCGGACTTCTTCGAGAACGCGACCGTGGGTCTGCATTGCGTAGGACCGGACGGGAAAATTCTGCAGGCGAACCGCGCCGAATTGGAAATGCTCGGCTACGATCGGGAGGAATACGTCGGGCACGACGTGGCCGAATTCCACGCCGACCAGGAAGCCATTGAGGACATCCTGCGGCATCTCTCCCGCCGTGAGACCCTGGTTGACTATCCAGCGAGTCTCCGAGCCAAGGATGGCTCCATCAAGCATGTGTTGATTACGTCGAATGTGTTGTCGGAGGGTGACCGGTTCATCCATACGCGATGTTTCACTCGCGACATTACCGAAGCAAAACGACTAGAGGACGAGCGCAATCAGCTTCTGGTCCTCGAGCAAACCGCGCGCTCGAAGGCTGAAGAAGCGGCGGAGATAGTTCGGCGCCTGCAGACCGTAACTGATACGGCGCTGTCTCATTTGGCGCTCGACGACTTGCTGCGCGAAATGCTGGGCCGGATTCAGGAATATCTTGGCGCTGACGCTGCCGCAATTCTGCTGGTGACCGAGGATGGGAAGTACCTGGCCGGACGAATTGCGATCGGCCTCGAGGAGGAAGCAAGGGTCCGCGTGCCGATGGGCCGGGGCGTTGCAGGCAGCATCGCGACAAACCGCGCGCCGCTCATCGTGGATGACCTCTCGAAGGTTGAAGTAGTGAGTTCGATCCTGAGCGAAAACGTTCGTTCTCTCGTTGGCGCACCGCTTATGGTCGAGGACAAGGTTATCGGCGTGATTCATGTCGACACGATCGAAGCCCATACCTTTACACAGGACGACGTAAACCTGCTGCAACTGGCCGCTGACCGAGTGGCGCCGGCGATCGAGCACGCCCGCCTGTACGAAGCCGAACAGCGCGCGCGGCTGGAGGCCGAGGCCGCCAACCGAATGAAGGATGAGTTTCTCGCCACCATCTCGCATGAGCTGCGCTCTCCCCTGCACTCGATACTCGGGTGGGTGACTCTCTTGCGTGAAGGCACGCTTGGCGAGCTGGCGAAGACTCGCGCCCTGGAGACGGTGGAGCGCAGTGCCCGAGCTCAGAATAGGATCATCAGTGATCTCCTCGACGTCTCGCGGATCATTAACGGGCAGTTGCATCTCAATGTGCACACTCTGGAACCGGCGGGGGTGATCGAGTCGGGAGTGGACGGAGTACGTCCCGCCGCTGACGCCAAACGTATTCGCATACAGATGATGCTTGACCCCAATGCCGGTCCCATCTCCGGCGATCCCGACCGACTGCAGCAAATTGTCTGGAACCTGGTTTCGAACGCCATCAAGTTCACACCGAGCGGCGGGCTTGTCCAGGTCCGGTTGGAGCGCGTTGACTCGCACGCCGAGATCACAGTCAGCGACACCGGCGCTGGAATCAATCCTGAGTTTCTTCCTTTTGTCTTTGATCGTTTCCGCCAGGCGGATAGCTCTAGCACGCGCAAGGCGGGTGGGTTGGGTTTGGGGCTGGCGATCGTTCGGCACCTGGTTGAATTGCACGGCGGCACGGTTAGCGCAGAGAGCGAAGGCGTCGGAAAAGGCGCGATCTTTGTTGTTAAACTTCCGTTGAGGATAAGCGCCACGAGTGCATTCGGTGAAGAGCGGGTTCACCCGGCCGCGACACTCAATGGCGTGGAATTGGGTTGTACCCCTCCACTCGGAGGGCTCCGGATCCTTGTGGTAGACGACGAAACCAACGCGCGCGAGCTTGTGAGCGCGATCCTGGCCAGGTGCGAGGCCGATGTTAAGACCGCGGCCTCAGCAGCCGAAGCGCTGGAGATTCTCGACGGCGGCGACCAATGGCGGCCCGACGTGCTAATCTCTGATATCGAAATGCCCGACGCGGACGGATACGAGCTGATGCGCCACGTGCGATCACTCACGTCCGAATGCGGCAGGCGCGTGCTTGGGGTGGCGTTGACCGCACACGCACGAGTCGAAGATAGAATAAAGGCAATTGCGGCGGGCTTCCAGACGCACGTGCCCAAGCCGGTAGAGCCTGAAGAGTTGCTTACTGTGCTCGGGAGTGTAACTGGACGGCTTGCAGGAAGCACAGGACCGCTTTCGCCGTCGTGAGAGTGCGCTCTGAAAACGAAGCTGAAAGTGTTTTCCTATCGTGACTGAGGATTGGAGAGGCATGTCTCAGATCAGGATCCTAAACGTTGAGGACTACGAATCAAGCAGGGAGGCCACCAGCAGGCTCTTGGGGCTCGCGGGCTTTGAGGTCTTTGAAGCAAAGAACGGAAGCGAGGCCCTGGAGCTGGTGTCGCAAGTCAGGCCTCATTTAGTGCTCCTCGACGTTAAGCTGCCCGACATGAGCGGCCACGAAGTCTGCCGGCGTCTTAAAGCCGATGACGCTACGATTCCCATCCTCCAGATTTCAGCCTCGTATGTTTCTGGTCCTGACAAGGTCCGAGGCCTTGAGAACGGAGCGGACGCTTACCTCGTCAAGCCGGTGGAAGCGGATGAGCTGATCGCCACGATAAGAGCGCTCCTTCGTATGCGGGAAGCAGAGGAAGCGCGGCGTGAGACCGAACAGCGCTATGAGCTTTTGTTTGAGAGTAGTTCGCTGCCAACATGGGTTTGTGATCTCGAGACCTCGGAGCTTCTCGCCGCCAATCAGGCGGCCGTCACACTGTACGGATATTCGCGGGAAGAGTTCTTGGCCATGAGCATCAGGGATATACAACCCCCCGAAGATGTTCACGCCATCGAAGGGTCTACCAAAAAATCGGCTGCATTTGCCAATGCCAGCGAGATGCGCCACAAGAAAAAAGACGGGACGATCATCGAGGTCGAGGTGATCTGGCATGAATTGCTATACCGCGGGCGGCATGCCGCGCTGGTGGTGGCCAACGACATCACCGATCGCAAGCGGGCCGAAGAAGAACGGGAGCAGTTGCTGGTCAAGGAACAGAAGGCTCGTGAGGGAGCTGAGGCGGCCAACCGCACCAAGGATGAATTCCTTGCTACCGTCTCACATGAGCTTCGCGCGCCGCTGAACGCAATGCTCGGCTGGGCGCAGATTCTCAGGTCCACACGAGTCGACGACGCTACGCTGGCGCACGCGATAGAGATCATCGAACGAAGCGCCCGGACTCAGTCGAGACTAATTGAGGATTTGCTGGACACCGCTCGGATAGTGAGCGGCAAACTCCGACTCGATATTCAACCGGTAGATCTCACATCCCTCATCGAGAACGCAGTCGAAGTGTTGCGGCCGGCCGCCGAGGCCAAAAGGATTGAGATTCAACTCATGCTGAATGTCGGCAGAGAGGTAATCACCGGCGACCCGGACCGCTTGCAACAAATCGTATGGAATCTTTTGTCGAATGCCATCAAGTTCACGCCGCACGGCGGCCGAGTCGAAGTGCGTCTCGAGCGCGCCGATCCTCACGTGCGTATAACCGTAAGCGACACCGGCAAAGGCATAAGTCCAGAGTATCTGCCCTTCATCTTCGATCGCTTCCGTCAAGCGGACGGCTCAAGCACTCACCGCCACACCGGCCTTGGGCTGGGTCTTTCGCTCGTGCGCCATCTGGTTGAACTGCACGGCGGGACGGTCTATGCCAAGAGTCCTGGCGAAGGACAGGGCGCCAGCTTCATTATCGACCTTCCCCTGCGCGCGGTCCTCCCACAGTCAACCGAGGGAGACATGCCAGTGTTCGGAGGGGTGGGAGTGCTTGGCGCGCCTTCGCTACAGGGAGTGTGGGCGCTGGTGGTCGATGACGAGGCGGATGCGAGGGAGCTTGTCGCGACGCTACTTCAGCAATGCGGCGCGAAGGTGACGTCAGTGGGGTCTGCCGAGGAGGCTCTTGCCGTGCTCGAGGCCGGCGAGCACGGGCAAAGACCTGATGTTATGGTATCCGACGTCAGCATGCCGGACGTCGACGGCTATGAATTGATGCGACAGGTGAGAGAGCTGGCGCCCGAGATGGGTGGCCGAATCCCAGGGGTTGCGCTCACTGCTTATGGCCGCTCGATTGATCGCATCCGCGCGCTGTCGGCCGGCTTCCAGATGCATATGCCGAAACCAGTCGAGCCCGCTGAACTCGCGACGGTTGTCGCCAGCCTTACGGGGCGCGCCGGAAAGGGAAGGGGGCCTGAGGTGACCGGGCTGGCACGCCCTGTGAATCGAGCAGTGGAACGCTGCTGAAATTAATTCTCATCTTGCTGCTATGGATGAAAGCCAAACTCGAAAAGGTGATTGCTTATGTCCAAGACAAGAGTCCTGATTATTGATGACGATCTGTCGATGCTCGAACTCGCGGAGTTCCATCTCCAGGCGCAGGGTTACGAAACGGCCCGCGCGGAGACTGGCGAGGAAGGGTTGAAGTTAGTCGAGGGTTCTCGCTTCGATGTAATCCTGACCGACCTGCAACTTCCCGATCTTGGCGGGATTGAGGTCGTCAAGAGGCTCAAGGAGATTTCGCCTGAGAGCGAGATCATCATGATCTCCGGACACGGCTCGGTAGCCAAAGCGGTCGAGGCAACCAAGGCGGGCGCCTTCTACTTTGTTGAGAAGCCGGTGGAATTTGAAGAGCTGATGATCCTGATAGGGAAGGCGGTCGAGCGCGGCCAGCAGGTTGAAGAGATCAAGCAACTGCGCGGACGCCTCACGAACCGCGTTTCATACTACAACATCATCGGCAGCAGCAAAGCGATGCAGGACATCTACGAGATGATCGATAGCGTCGCCGAATCCGATGCCAACATTCTGATCATCGGAGAATCCGGGACAGGCAAGGAGCTTATCGCGAATGCGATCCACTACAAGAGCCTTCGAGCTAAGAAGCCTTTCGTCAAGATCAACTGCTCGGCTCTGCCGAAGGAGCTGATCGAGTCGGAGTTGTTCGGGCACACAAAGGGGGCGTTCACAGGGGCAGCCATGGACAAGATGGGGCTGATCAGTCGGGCCGACGGCGGGAGTCTCCTGCTGGATGAGATCGGTGAAATGCCCGTCGAACTGCAACCCAAGCTCCTCCGAGTTCTGCAAGAGCGGGTGTTCTACCGGCTGGGCAGCGACAAAGCTCAGGAAGCCAGCTTCCGGCTGATATCGTCAACGAATCGGGACCCGATCAAAGCCATCAACGATGGGGGTCTGCGCGAGGATCTCTACTATCGCATCAACACAATTGAAATCCGAGTGCCGCCGCTTCGCGAACGTCTCGATGACATACAGCATCTGGCCGAGCACTTTTTGCACGAGCTGGCCGAGAAGTATCAGCGACCCGTACGCAGAATTTCTGAGGAATCGTACCAGCGACTGTTCGAGCATTCGTGGCCCGGCAATGTGCGCGAGCTGCAGCATGCAGTCGAACGCGCAATGCTCCTTGGCAAGGGCGAAAGCATCGATGTATATGCCCTCGCTTCTGGACAGACAGCGACGCGGCCCGTGAAGACAATGGCGGTCGCAGCAGCGAGTAGTACAGCGAGTACATCGGATACTACCGCCGATCAGATCAATACCTCTTCCCAGAATCAGAGCGTTGATCCGGTTGAACCGTCTTTCGAAGCAATCGGACGAATCATTGTCGACAAAGTGCCGGAACCGAACAACGGCGCGGAGCCCGTTGATGTGTTCGCGGAGGTCGAACGCGCAGTCGTCAGCGCCGCGCTCACGCGCACCAAGGGCAACAAACAGGCGGCCGCTAACCTCCTTGGTATTTACCGGCCCCGACTATATAGCATGATCAAGAGGCACAACCTGACAAATGGTGACTGACTAGTAGACTCAAATCGCTCGGCCTACGCTTAGAGATGAAGCATCTGTTGGTCACTGATGTTCATTAACAGAGTGGTCGACACTTTCCTCCTGACTTTTCTGGCGAGTCTCTATTTCGTCCAGCACCTCTTCTGCGCCTACATCCTTTTTTAGGTCCTCGACTTCCTGTCCCGTCTTCGCATCGACCCCCAGATGTGCCGCAATTGCATCAACCATCTTGAGGAGGTGCGTGACTTCATGCTCCGCCAGAAGGTTTATTTGCAGATCCAGATCCGCGCGCTTGTCGGCAATCGAGCCTGCCCGGTTCTGACTGATGAGCACAAATGTGGAGAGGAAGATCGCCTCCAGGGAGACTATCAGCGTCAACAAGCTAAAAGGGAACGGATCGAATGGCTTGCCCCTGAACCACCCCATATTGAACGCGATCCAAAACGCGAACCAGACAGCGTGTACATAAACGAAGGCCATGCTTCCAGAAAAAATCGTCAACGCATCAGCGATCCGGTCCTGCCCGCTCTTCTTGCGCTCTTCTTTAGCGCGCATCTTAACAATCGCGCCAATATTCTTCCCTACGACACCAGCTACTTCCTTACGCTCGAAGGGGCTGGTTTCGGTCGGCTCAGGGACTTGATCTGAACGACTCATATTGTATTATTTGCAACAAGAGTCAGAGCCGCGGAAAGCCGCAGCTCTGACTCTTCGGGGGCTGCTGAATCACGCCAGGGGACACCAAGTCGTAACTCAGCGGGGCGTGTGATCCGAATCATCGAGCCGTCGCTGAGAGTTTGTTCTTGGCCGCCTCCATTCGGGCGCCGAGATCCTCAGCCTCTTGCTCCGTTAAGACTTTTCGGGCTTTTTTGAACATCTCGCCCTCTTCCTCTTCCACATGGTGTTCGACGTTCTCCTTGAGAACGGTGATCTTTGCGGTCCATTGCTCGCTGTCTTTGGGTGTAGAACCGAGCTCCTTTAAGAGTTCCTTAACAATGCGGTGTTCCTCAAACGCCTCGAGAATAATGTCGCGCGTCTCCGCCGCTTGCTTGAGTACCGGATAGAAGATTTGCTCTTCGATAGCGGCGTGTACCTCCAGCTCACTGTCGAGCTGACTGAACAGCTCTTCGCGGGTCTTGAGTGCCCGCTCCGTTGTTGCCTCCAGTTTCTCTAAGATGCCACCAACCTTTTTGTGATCTGCCTTCAGTAAATCGTATGCGTTCATGTGTTCCCCCTTCTTTTCGGATTGTGCACTAGTAGTGCGGCGCCTTTCGTTTCCACCGCCGTACTGTGAGGTTAATTGGTTATCAGCGTTTCTCGTACTAGCCTACAGGACGTTCTGCTCTCCCTGGACAATGGTTTGTTTTTGGTATGCTGGGCATTCCCACGGCACCAAGCAGTTCGTCAATTCATCGCTCGCCTGCTTGCTTGCTCGAACGAGCCTCCTTTGGCTCGATGGGATAGCCCGCTTCCACCCAGGCGTCAAAGCCGCCGTAAAGCGGATGCACATTCTTGAAACCGTGATCTAGAAGTTTCTGCGCCACCCGGGCACTCGATGCCTCGTGTGGTCACGTGCAGTAGGTAACGATCGCGCGATCGCGAGGGATTTCTTTGAGATGCTTCTCGATCTCGTCGGAGGGTACTCGGATTGCGCCCGGTAACCTAGCCGACGCTTTCGCCCACGCTTCCGAATTGCGCGAATCAATGAAGACCAGCGGCTCACCGCGGTCAATTCGCTCCTTTGCCTCATCGATTGTGATTCTGGTTGGTTCCATGTCTATTCTCCTACTTTTGTCGCGAGGGCGCTGCAGCTCGCACGAGCTCAGGTTTCTTGACCGGCGGCTCGTCAATCTCCTGCTCGATCGACGGTCGCTCTTCCTTTTCATAGTCCCCGAGTCTGACCGGTTGTCCAGTGGCGGCCGACCGATAGAGAGCTCGTATGATCCGAACGTCGGCGAGCCCTTCCTTCCCCGAAGGCTCCGGGTTTTCGTCGTTGATGATACAGTCTGAAAAGTAGATCAACTCGGGTGCGAACTGGTCTCGTTTCGGGAACGTGCGCTCTCGTGTTTTGCCTTTGATTGTGAGGTGATGTTTCAGGTCCGCGGCGAACTCATAGCCGGGGTCAACGCGCAAGTCGCCTTCAGTCCCGACTATCTGATATGCCGAAATATCCGAAGCGCCGAAGCTGGTGGTGAAGGAGGCAAGGCGTTCTTCGGGGAAACGCAAAACGGCGCTGAACATCTCATCGACTTCCTTGAATCGCTTCTCTTCGTTGTTGGCGCTAAAGCCGAAGACCTCGATTGGCTCATCCCGAAAGATATAGCGCGCGGCGTTGATGCAGTAGATTCCGATATCGTAGAGTGTTCCTCCGCCCAGGTCTTTTTGCAGACGAATGTCTCCTTCTTTTACCTGCATCGTGAACACAGAGTTGAAGGCTCTGAGTTCGCCAAGCTTCCCGGATTGGCTCAGTTCAACCGCTTCCATGTTTGCTCGTTCAAAATGGAGACGGTAGCCGATCATCAATTTCACTGCGTTATCGGCCGCTGCGGTGATCATTTCTTCACAGTCCGCCTCGGTGACTGCCATCGGTTTCTCGCAGAGCACGTTGAGTCCCGCGCGGCAAGCACGCACCGTGTACTCGTGGTGCATGTTATTTGGCAACGCAATGTATACGGCGTCGATCTCGCCGCTGCTGAGACACTCGTCGTAGTCTTCGTAAGAATAACTCCGAGGAACTTCATACGTCTTGCTCAGCTTCTCGAGTTTTATTCTATCGTCCGAAACGAGCGCCGCCAGCTCGGAATTCTTCGCACTTGCAAACGCGGGCAACACCGCTATCTGCGCGATGTAGCCGAGTCCGACTACGGCGTATCGGATCTTTCGCTTCGCTGGCGACTTCGATGAGCTGCGTTTCTTTGTCCTGTTGCGTGGTGGCACCCTGTCTTTAGCCTCCTCATCTGACTAGTGACTAGCCCGGGATCGCTCGATTGCCCTTGCCGGGCAATAGCCGCAGGCAGGTGCGGCTTACGGGCCGCGTCCGCTGCGATGGCTACTTCTTCGGTCCGGCGGTCGCCGGCTCAGATCGCTGTTGGCAGTCTTTTTCGTGCTCCCATAGTTCAATCTGCGATTCGAACGTCTCCCCACACGCCGAACACTTGTACGTACCGATTGGTTTGTTTGGTTGTGACATGCCTAGCTCTCCTTTCAGTTTAGACTGCTGAGGAATCGGCAAGCGCAGTGCCACATCTCGGATCCCCGAAACCGCCGTTGCAACATTGATCTGTCCGGTTGCGAAAGCAATTCAGCGTTTCGAACACATCGTGATGTCCGTTTTGAATGCACTAGTTGTTTCGATTCACATCATCGGCTGCGGAACCGGCACCCATCATCAATCTCGAAGCACGGAGAGACCTTACGCACGCCCACGGGCGAGAGTGCGACGAAGGGAATACGCTTTGCCTGAGGACTCCCGCAGCGAGTTTCTATAGACGGACACGAGACTTTGCGAACTACAACAGAAGGAGGACTGAAAAATGGGCACGATTTTGATAGTTCTACTGATTCTGTTGCTGATCGGCGCGGTGCCGAGTTGGCCTCACAGCAGGAGTTGGGGTTATTACCCTTCCGGACTGCTGGGAGTGATCCTGCTAGTGGTTATCATCCTTGCGCTAACGGGACGGCTCTAAGGGGCTAGGTCTTCGCTGGCCCTCGTCTGGACGGGCACGTAGCATACGTGACGGGCGTGACGGGCTCGTAGCATTCGTGTGAGCTTGATAAAGGCCGGCGTTCTGGAAGAGTTGAGTATGAAGTGCATCGGAGGCCTATTGAATTCACGGGGGCGCTTCGCCGTACTTCTGAAAGTTGAAATAATCCGAAAAGGAAGTCCACATGTCAACTCGTTACTCCGCTCCTGCGCCCGCTCCCGTCGGCGAACGATCCACCGACGGAAATCGAGTTTCTCCATCCGCGCGAACAGAACAGATTTCTGCGAGGAACCGCCTCAAGCGAGAGATCATCCCACACGCCGATAGAGCTGCCCACTCGTTGTTCGGAAATCCGGAGCCAACCATGAGGCGACCAATCAACGGCCGCAAGGCAGTTCAGCATCCCGATGGTGTCGGCTGCGCGCGTCGCGTAAAGACAGCTCTTACTGCGCGCGATTTGATGAGGGTTTGCGTGGCAACGTTGCGACCTGAGGATAGTATCGAGCGCGCCGCGCGCCTGATGAGCGAGACTGACAGCGGCGCGGTTCCGGTGGTAGACGGCTCCGGGCTGCTGTTGGGAATCATCACTGATCGCGATATCACTGTGAAACTCATCGCGCGAGGCTCGAGCATTCCGCACGCCCAGGTAAGCGACTGCATGACTAGCGCGGCATTCGCGTGCTCAGCCGATAAGTCACTTGAAAGCTGCGTGTCTGCGATGTCCTGGCACCAAGTAAGGCGCATGCCAATCGTAGACGATGAGTACAAGGTGGTCGGAACAATCAGCCAAAGAGATCTTGCCCGTTACCTGTGCGAGCACTCTGAAAGCGTCGAGCGCCTCGCGATGGCTGACATTCTCCTGACGCTCGCCGCTTAGTCAGGAGGGTTGGAGAAGAACAGGGCATGATAAGGAAAGAAAGAGCGCAAGCCGAACAGCTTAAACAGCAGGAAGATATCAGAGCAGCTCTCAAACAAACCGGCGTCCGGCAGGAAGGCGCCAGACCCGTGGCTGAGACAAGCGACAAAGTATGGTTTGGCGGATACGTGTTTCTTCTAATCGGTATTGGCGCGCTCTACTATCTGGTCACGCTCAGTGTTTTCGGCCTCTCGCAGGGCGTCATAGGAGTATTGCAAAGGTTCGCCAGGGGCGCGATGCTACTAGTGCTCATTCTGAGTGTCGCTAAGGCATCCGAGGTTTACCTGATCGGCCGAATAGACAATGCTGTTTCGCGATACAACCTCAAACGGATTCAGAGACTGGTCGTGACGCTGGTACTGGCCTTTATTGCCGTCTCCGTATTATTCGTCAACTGGTACACGGCAGTGGTATCCCTGGGCTTGATCTCGCTGATGCTGGGGTTTGCCCTTCAGAAGCCGATCACAAGCCTCATAGGATGGATCTACCTCATGGTCAGAGCCCCATATCGAGTTGGCGACCGCATCAAAATAGGAGGCGCGACGGGCGACGTTATTGACGTAAGCTACCTTGATACGACGCTGTGGGAATTTGGCGGCCAGTATCTGTCGACTGACCATCCTACCGGCAGAATAATCAGGCTTCCCAATTCTGAAGTACTCAGCTCGGCCGTCTACAATTACACCTGGCCTCTGTTCCCTTACGTCTGGAACGAGATCAAATTCAACATAGCATACGAGAGTGATTTGGACTTTGTGGCGATGACTATGCGGGAGGTTGCAGAGGAAGAAGTCGGGAAGACAATGATGGAGCGGATAAGAGTTTACCGTGAGCTCCTGGCGCAAACACCGGTGGATGCGTTGGAAGTAAGAGAACATCCCGCCGTGCTATTTCGCGTTGACGACAACACCTGGCTTGAAGCAATAGTTCGTTATCTGGTTCATCCCAAAGAGGCCGGAAGAGTTAAAACGACGCTGATCAAGAAGCTGCTTGCGAGACTGAACGCCGAACCTGAGCGCGTACTATTCCCCAAGAGTAACGCGAGATAGTCCGGCCGTCGCCACTTCGATCAATCAGAACAGGAGAGCTTCCCGCAGACGAGCGGAGTTTCCATCGATGAACGTATCAACTTGTGACGCTGCGCTGGCGACGACGGACTCTGAGAAGTGATAACCAAACGGGGGGCTAGAAGTTGAGGTGACTGGAAAATTCTCCGACTCGTAACGAACGCATCGTTAGGGTTGGTAATGCTGGGACTGTTGACTGCTCAGACCGAGACTCATGGGATCGGTCAAAGGAGATGAGACCATGCTTTGGACGATCTTTGTTATTCTGCTTGTGCTCTGGCTGCTCGGTCTTGTGAGCGGCTACGTGTTAGGTGGTTTTATTCACCTGCTTCTCGTTATTGCATTGGTGGTGCTAATAATCGAATTAGTATCGGGGCGCCGAGTGGTCCCGTAAACGCGGATCTTTGCAACAAGACCGCGGCATCGAAAGCACCTGAAAGCCCAACGTTATACCCGCTAGGCGCTTTGAAGGGGTAAGGGGAATAGGCGGCCTAGGTCTATTCATTAACAGACTCGAGGCCGAAGCTGGCGATGACACTGACCAGGCGGCTTGGCTCGATCGGCTTAGACAGATGGGATTGATAGCCTGCCGACAGGGCACGCTCGGCGTCTTGAACAGCCGCATACCCCGTAAGCGCTATCGCCGGAATTCTCCCGCCCTCCTCCGCGCTTCTCAACCTCACTTCTCTGATCAGATCGTAGCCGTCCTCACCCGGCATCCCAATGTCGGAGATCAGGACATCCGGATTCCATTCAGTCAGCGCTTCGAGGGCTTCGCGGACCGACCCGGCAGATCTCACTTCAGCCGCGCGCAACGCAAGTAGCGCAGCGAGAACCTCCCGTGAATCGATATCGTCATCAACGATCAGTATTCTGAGACCGGCCAGCGGCAAGGCAGAACCCCAGTAGTCATCCGACACTCCCTGCGCAACAGGTGACTCTATCCGCGCAGGCTCAAGAGGGAGTGTTACTGTGAACACGGCTCCTTGCTTCTCGCCTGCACTGTAGGCTTCAACCGTGCCGCCATGCAGCTCTACCAGGTGTCGCACTATGGCCAGTCCCAAACCGAGGCCGCCATACCGTCTGGTCGTGGAGGAATCGGCCTGGCTGAACCGATCAAAAATGCGAGGCAAGAACTCCTTCCGTATTCCCTCGCCGTCATCTCTTACCGTGATTCGAGCATTGAAACCAGTTTGTTCAAGCCGGATCTCTACTTCTCCTCCGCCAGGGGTGAACTTGATCGCATTGGTTAATAGATTCCAAACGATTTGCTGCAGCCGGTATGGATCGCCAGACACCGGTTCAGTGGAACGATCGAGGACCGGCCGAAGTCGTACCTGTTTTTCGTCGGCTGTCAGTTGCACGGCCGCTATGGCTGCTTGAATTATGGCTGGAAGCTCGACCGGTCGAATATCGAGCTGTAATTTGCCGGTGACAATGCGGGAAACATCAAGGATGTCTTCGATGATGCGCGCCTGAAGCCCAGCGTTACGTTTTATCACTTCAAGTGCGCGAGCGATGTGAGCCTCACTCCGATCAGGATACGCCAGAAGTATGTCCACCCACCCGGTTATCGAGTTTAGTGGCGTGCGGAGCTCGTGTGAGACTAAAGCAAGAAACTCGTCTTTAGCCCTATTTGCTGCTTCTGCCTCG
>Ga0137403_10005039_pt1 | contig 15393 bp, 15 predicted proteins | sample CZOMad2_1_16fung_FD_122057 | JGI IMG/M metagenome (GOLD analysis project Ga0137403, IMG submission 122057) | Vadose zone soil fungal communities from Angelo Coast Range Reserve, California, USA - CZOMad2_1_16fungal (Hybrid Assembly) | ecosystem: Environmental > Terrestrial > Soil > Vadose zone... | reverse complement strand
AGTGATCGCGCTCCGCGTCTTGTTGCAAAGCTAAAGGCCAACAGCGCCTTGAAACGCGATGCGCAGACCTGTGTCGTGGAACGCTCAACTTAAGGAATGCTACGGTGCGATCAGTCTCGCTGCCCATCGGGCGAACTGCTGATGAGCGGGGGTAAATGACCCTATGTAGGCCAGGCGCCAGAGTAATCGAGTTCAGAGATCAGCCTGGTTCGGGATGTCGCATTCGCTGCCTTCAGCAAGACCATTACTTCGTCGGCGCGGGCGTTCGAACCGGGCGCCTTAACACGCCCGAGTCCACTTGATTGCCGGCGCGGGATAACGTTTGAAAATACAGTTCATCGCCGGTGATCTCAATCATCATGAAAGTGCGATCGGAATCAAAGCCATCGTCTGTAATGCTGGACTTTGCCAGGTCGCCAGCGCGCAATTGGCCGGAAGAGCCTTCAACAAAGTAATAAATTCCCTTTTCAGGTTTTACGCGCTCGTAGACATGGTCGTGACCCGAAAATACGGCGTCCACGCCATATTTGATGAACAGCGGCTCTATCAGTGACCGCAGCTCGATGGACGACCCGTGCGTTTTTCCAGACGAATACAGGGGGTGATGAAAGTAACAGATTTTCCAATCACCCTCTCCGGCTTCCTGCAATTGCTTTTGCAGCCACTCAAGTTGCTTGGCGTCCATGTAATTGCTGTCGAGCACGTAAAAGCGGACATTGCCTTTCTTGAAGGTGTAATAGGTAGCCTCGTTCATGTTGAAGAGCTTGTAGAAACGCTCGTTAGGATTGTCGTGGTTGCCGAGTGAGGCGTAAAATTTTACACCTGCGTCCAGCAGCGGCTTGTACGGCACCTCGAACTTTTTCTCAAAGTCCCTCGGAGTACTGCCGCCGTAAATGTTGTCGCCAAGCATGATCACGAATTCGAATGGGAAATTCTGGCGGGCAGCGACCATTCTCTGGGCCACCTCATACTGCGCCGTGTCCCCTGTTCCCATGTCACCGATGGCCGCAAAACGGACTGAGCCGGACTTAAGTGGGAACCTGAATTCGTCGGCACGTGCGGCGAGAAAAAAGATGCTTACAAAAGTTAGTAAAAGTATCCGCGTTTTTCTCATGTGACGACCCTGAATTAAATGGCTGGGGGAAATATTTCGTGAATACTGTCGATGACTAGGTTCGCTTCGACGTCCAGAAGGATCAGATCACGATCCACGATCCGGTAAGCCACTTCGTCCGGCAGTTTGGGAAATCTCAGCAAAAGCGTCGGAGGCACGGTAGTGAAAGGCACGCCGTCCGGATAAGTTCCGTTGACGCGTACATGAACCTCCTTCAGCGGTTCACCTTGTTGAATTGTTTTACGGGCCAGGCGGCCTTGAGGGCCTCGGAATTCGTCGCGCACTGCCCTGCGAAATGCGGCTCGTGATTTTTCCGAGAAAATATCCCCACGCTTCGCTTGGGGGCGTGCTTCACGAATTTTTCTAGCGAGGGCCTGTTGATGAGCGTTGATCATTTCGGGTAGAGCGGTAGGTTTCAGCGCCGGAAGTGATGAGGCAACCTTCTTATGAAGAGTCACATACGCCTGAACGCGGTATAGAAATTCTTTGAACTCCGCAGAGTTTTTTGCCTCCTCCTTTGGAGAAGGCGGAGAAGCGTTCTGGCCGCGGGCGATGGGTGCCCGCGCCAACAAGAGCACAGTAGCCAGCAGTATCGCCTGACTTGCATGCCGGAGCCTCCGTTTCATCTGCATAAATGTATTCCTCGCTCGGACTATTCTTCGTTTGCAGTTTCAGATCAGGATTTATCTTTCCTGGACTCCCTTGCCGCTTCTTTTACAGCTTGCTTCACGGCTTTTTTCACCACTTTTTTCACCGTGGACTTCACCATCTTGTCCTGCAGGATCTCTCCACCGTTTTGCGATGCGACTTTCTTGACGGCCCTTCGTACCGTATCGGCGAGCGGGTGCAGCTCTTCGACCAGGGAGGCGATCGCTTTTTCCGCCTCTTTCTTTTGAACCGGAGCACGTTGGTCGCCGGTTAATTTTTCCTCGAGGCCCGAGCCGTCAGTGGTGTTCCAATCGGATTCAAAGGTTGCGACAAGTTTCTTAACAACCTTCAGTTCACGGACGATCAAACCAAGCTCGCGACGCGAATCCAACTCGACGGCACGCAGGCTCTGGCTGCCGACGAAGGCTTGACGGCCGTCGCGAATAATCGTGCGAGTGTGTAGCCCCATCCTGGTCAATTTGTGAACTGCTATCCCGGTGCGGCCGCTGATTTTGCCAATGACACGGATTTCGACGCCCGCTTTTGCGCGTTCCTGCAGGATCCGGATCATTTCCCTGTCAGAAATCTGTGGATCGTAGACCAGCAACTCCTTCTTCGTGCGCTTTAGGAAACTGCGAAGCACCTTTCGCGAATTCGCCGGGCTGACCACGAACGTATCAGGGCCTGCGGTGTAGGGACGGCGCGCGCAGTCAGCGTCGAAAAGCTGGAGAGCCTCCTGAACCAGTGCTGCATTCCTGGTGATAATTCCGAATCCGCGACTATGATCAATGTCCATGTGAGTGAAATTGAAAGAAAGAAGGAACAGAGTGTGCCGGTCGACGACAATCAACTTGTCGTGGTACCGGACCAAATCATCGGCGGTCCGTGCCACTGTAATTCCCGCCTCAAGAAAGCGCGTCTCAAGTTGGCGCAGCTTCTTCTCTCCGCCGCGGTTCACATCAGCAACCAGCGCCGTAACCTTTACGCCATCCGCGACGGCCGCCTTCAATGCTTCTTCAATATCACTGCGGTCGAAGCGAAAGATAGCAATGTCCAAGCTTTTCTTCGCGCTTTTTATCGCCGAAAGGAGAGGGCCCGGTCCATCATCCGGTTGAATCATTAGTTTCATTTTTCGGTCTCCAAAGAGCCCGACTCGCATCGTCCAAAAACGCAGCCAATGGCTCAAGAGTCACAACGCATTCAAAGCAGCGATGCGCTTTTTCACTACTTCCGTGTATCCTTCCACTTCCTCAGGAAGGTAGCCAGCGCTTCGAAAACAGTCGCGGATTTGCTCGTCAGAGAGTTGAGAGAGCAACCATCCGACCCATTTAGCGTGGCTCCGGGGTATGTGTTTTGCCAATTTTTCCATCTTTGTGCGCTTCCGGTAGTTTGAAATATTGATCGCGGTCAGAAAAAAAGGACGGCTATGGAATTCGAAATCGACTTCCTCGGGTGTCGTTTTCTTGACGAACTTTGATTCCTTGTACCCTTTCAGGTCACCCTTGGAGCGGGTTATCGTATTCCCGGTTTTACCGAAGCTTGCTCCAAGATCGCTCACAACGTATCGATGCTCGCCGTCGACCACGTCGATTGCATTATTAATCTCTTTCAAGTCCCAATTGTTCATCAGCACCATCATCACGCGCAGCCCGTTTAGTTCTTTTGTGCTGACAAACGGGTTCTGAAACCAGTCCCAGTTTCCGATTTTCTTGATTCCATGGGCTTTCCTCTTGAGACGGGCACCGTGGACGATGCCGCCCGCGGTTACAAATTTTCGGCCGCGTCGAAGTTTCGGCAGGCCCTCGACCTTCAGTTCCGGTAGGTAATAGTCCTCATCAACAAAGTATCCCTCTGCCCACAATAAACGCGTCGCAGCCGTCTCGCACTGGGGCTCTGCGCCCAACTTAACCCGCCATTTAATCCCATTTGCATCCGTCACGTTGAATTTTGGGCTTGTCCCCTCCATGTCCTCTTTGTCGAAAGTGAAAGTGCCGTGGGGATCTGGGGCGTCCTCGCGTCCTCCTGCGCCGTAGAAGAGATTCGATGCCGCTATATTGCCGGGATCGCGCCATAGCACAGCCGGGAGATCAATAGTGCTTTTTGGGGGATTGTGCTTCTGGTGCTTGTGATGCTCCTGCGCGCTTGCGGACGCAGCAGCGCTCGCAAGGCACAGCATGAGTAGAGTCGTCGGTACGCTCTTAAGTCGTCGCATCCGCATTACCCTGCTTTCGTTCCGTGGAACAAAATCAGCTGGCGGTCGGCTGCTCCTTTAATTCTCCGGCACTTTCACAAGTTTGAGTCCTATATAAGTCCGAATAAACCCCTCCAGCGGCCAGCAATTCTTCGTGGGATCCGTGCTCCACCAACTCAGAATCTTTGATCACAAATATGACGTCGGCGTGGCGGATGGAACTTAGGTGATGTGCAACGACAATAGAGGTCCGGCCTTCCATCAGCCGGTCCAGTGCTTCGATGACCGCTTGCTCAGAAGATGAATCAAGCCCGGAGGTCGGTTCATCGAGAACGAGTATGGGCGTATCTCGAATAATTGCCCGGGCGATAGCAATGCGCTGACGCTGCCCGCCCGAAAGTGTCATACCACGCTCGCCAACCATCGTGGCGTATCCCTCGGGCATCTTCTCGATGAATTCGTGCGCGTTCGCCAGCTTTGCTGCCCGGACGACTTTTTGCGGCTCCGCATCTGGCTTGCCGTACGCAATGTTGTCCCATATGGAGGCGTGGAACAGCAGTGTGTCCTGTAAGACGAAACTGATTTGCTCGCGCAGCGACTTCAGCTTGTACTCACGAATGTCGACGCCGTCGATCTTTATCCTTCCGGATTGTGGATCGTAAAAGCGTGGAATCAGGCTAATGATGGTCGACTTACCGGCGCCCGACGGCCCAACAATGGCGGCCACCTTCCCCGCCTCAATCTTGAAGGTAATGTCGTTTAGAACCGGAGTTTTTTCATCGTAGGCGAAGGTTACGTGCTCAAATTCGATCTTTCCTTTAAATCGCGGAGCGCGCCGCGCGCGTGGCAAATCGCGCACTCGCGCTTCTACTTGAAGTACTTCCTGGATACGCTCGAATCCCACCATCGCCTTCGAGACCGCGTCACTCATTTTGGAAAGTTCGCGCATAGGCTTGTACATTCTGCCCAAATACAAGAGAAAGACGATCAAGATACCGGCGCTGAGTTCGCCCCGCAGCGCCAATCGCGCGCCGTATCCCAGCACCAGGCAAGTTCCAATCGCAACCAGCACCTCTACGATCGGCGAGAGCTTTGCTTTGATGCCTCGTGCCCGAAGTGCTGTTTCCACATTTTCCAGGCTTTGCGATTCGAACCTGGACACTTCGAAATCTTCGCGTGCGAACGCCTTCACGACACGCACTGAAGTCAGCACTTCTTGCACGACCGAGACCAGTTCACTCTCCTTCTTCCGAACGGCGCGTGAAGCTTGCTTGATGCGTCGAGTAAACGTATAAACGACTACGAAGAGGGCCGGGGCAATCGAAAGGGCGATCAATGTAAATCGCCAATTGATGTACAGCATGACTCCGATCATGCCGACCAGGGTCAACGAATTGACGAGCATGCCGAGGAGCGCAGAGTTGATAAAATCCTGGATGGCACTGATATCGCTCGTAACACGAGTGATCAAGTCTCCCGTTTGCGCCTTGTCGTGTTCGGACAGCGAGAGTCTCTGAATATGGTTGTAGAGTGTCCGGCGAAGATCGTGTGTTACCCACTGGCTAACGCTCGTCGTCAGGTACTTTTCGACGTAAGAGCTGGTTGCTCCTACCACCGCGATCGCTACAACCGCCACGACCGCAAAATTGAGAATTGGAAGCTTTTCGTGACCAAAGGTGTGAGAGACAAATCCGGCCAGCCAGTCTGGCAACTTCTTTGACTGCAAGATATTGTCAATGACAACTTTAATCGGCCAGGGCTCGAGAATGTCGCTTAGCGTTTCGCCCAGGACGGCGATAAACGCCAGCGCTAGGGCCTTCCAGTGCGGACGAAGAAGGCAGCTCATGCTCAATTTCCCGGGCTGGCTACAGCGAGTGGCTTTTGTAGTACTCTCGGGCATGTTCAGTTTTTTTCCCTGAAAATCTACCTTCCTATTGAAGTACTGGCTCGTACTCCGGGTACCGATTACGATCTTGCTAAGGTAATTTGTCGTGCCGGTTCCTTAGCTCTTAACTCTCCAACCCCTCCAAGCCAGTCTTGTTGCTCGAACAAATCGAAACTACCGAACCTTTCTGTTCGATTAAATTCTCGAGCGCTTCGCTACGAGCAGATCCACGCGAAGTGGCACGATGGGGACGGGCAAATCGTTCCGTTAACATAAACACCTTAAGGCGTTGCTTTTCCATACAGGGAAACATGGAATGAAGGAATATTCAGAAGGTAGGAATTACAGAGTTACCTGATTTTAATGTTTGTCGTCGTGATGTCACGCGTGCAATGTCGGGAGCGCATTGAACCTTCCCTTCTCTTCCGCATCTTACCTAGCATGGTGACCCGGTCGAAGAGAGCCCGCCAATCGGGCGAGCTTCTGTTGCTTTCGCACGACCTGAAAAAACTATCGGAAGACGCGCAGAGCTGCAGGAATTGTGATCTCTGGCGAAACGCAACGCAGACCGTTTTTGGAGAAGGCTCTCCGAACGCTCGCATCATGTTGATCGGTGAAGTTCCTGGAGATCAGGAAGATTTGCAGGGCCACCCATTTGTCGGGCCAGCCGGAAAGTTTTTGCGCGCCAAACTTGAAGAAGTTGGGATCGAGATGAAGCGCGTCTATTTGACGAACGCGGTCAAACATTTCAAATGGGAACGACGCGGGAAGCGACGCATTCACAAAAAACCGAGCGCCGGCGAAATTAATGCGTGTAGACCCTGGCTGAACGCAGAAATCAGTGCATTAAAACCGAAAATCATTGTCTGCCTGGGCGCGACCGCAGCACAAACACTGCTCGGACGAAGCTTCCGAGTCACTCAGCACCGGGGAGAGTTTCTAGAATCCTCGATCGCACCGTATGTCATAGCCACCGTCCATCCATCCGCGATCCTGCGGGCTCCCGATGAGAATTCGCGGCACGAGCAGGAGCGCCAGTTCTTGGCAGATCTTAAAAAGATTGCCGCGATCCGGATGTAAAACGCTGGGCGGCGAAGCGCCTGCAATTTCGGGGTTAAAGGCGATTTCGGTTTTTGTAGTCGGGCGCTTCCTCGTTGGGCTCAGCGGGAGCATGCGTTCGCACCTCACCCTGATCAGCGGGAGGAGCGTTTTCTATGCCTTCAACAAGCTCCCCTTCGAAGTCCTGACCTTCTTCGACCAGCTCCTCGACGCTCTCTGAGTCGGACAATTCTTCCTGTGAAAGGTTCTGCACATCACCCGACAGTCGTCCCTTGGCGCTCCGCGAAGAGTCTCGGTCCTGCGGAATGAATTGCTTGCGGTTTGGATCGAGCGAACTTCTTTCCGAACCGGAACTCGTCTCTCTGATTCCGATTTGCGCTGCCTGTACGTTCTTTCTTTTCGCCCTTCTTGCGGGGCTTGTTTTGTTCGATTTGGTTGGCCGTTTACTCTTGCCTGGCATTGTCACTCCTGGCGTCGCGTCATTCATTTTCTCGCAACAGATACCGTTGAGGAGGGCATGCTCTGTCGTGCGTCCTCCTGCACACGCAAATAACGGCAACACAGGACTGATGCAATCAGGTGATGTGTGTAGCACAGACGACCCTACGCCAAAGTACCGATTGACCGGTCCGGTGCGGATGAGAGCATCATTCCATCCGTCACTGATGATCCGTCTTCGGCCATCGTGACCGTATTCTGCTGATTTTTGATTCACCAGATACGGATACGCGCTGTGTCACATGGAGGTCGGCCAGAGCGCCACGGCCCGCTGGAACACGAAGTGCCGAAAAAGCCGGTTCCAGTCTTCCTAAAGACTTATAGGAGGAATTCAATGCGCTTACTAAGTTCTGCGATTCGAGAAGGAGAACCAATTCCCAAACGATTCACGTGCGAAGGCGAAAACATTTCGCCTGAGTTCTATTGGGAAGGCGCGCCGCGAGAAACAAAGGCCTTCGTCTTGATCCTGCATGATCCCGATGCTCCGCGGAACGACGGCTTCACGCACTGGCTACTCTACAACATTTCTCCGAACGTCACTCGCATCAGTGAGGATGTTTCCAAGCAAGGTCCCGCCGCAGGCCTGCAGGGAAAGAACGACTCCGGCAAGCTCGGATATACCGGTCCGTGCCCTCCTTCAGGGAGACACCGCTATTTTGCTCGCCTATACGCCCTACGAAAGGAGCTCGACCTTCCACCCGGCGCGAGTCCGATGGAAGTTAGGTTGGCCCTTGAGGGCAAAGTGATCGAACAGACCGAACTAATGGGCACCTTCGCCAAAGGCAATGGTCAGTAAATCCGCCAGATGAATCAGTCGAATCTAGGACAAGCGGGAGTTAGATGTCCCTCTATACAGAAGCAGACCCGCCCAACCCGCGACGCCGAGCCATGGAGGCAGTATGTGGGACGAGAAAAATTTCTCTCGTAGAACATTTCTGCGCGCAGTCCTTGTGGATGGCACACTGACTCTCGCTCCTAGTGAGTCAGCATCTCCAGATCGATAAAGCAACGCTCGCTGGGATTCCACTTCCCATACAGTGTGGACGATTGCCCTATACAGACACTTTGGGATGGCCAGCAAGACGATTCACGACTAAAAGAGCAAAAAGAGGTCGCACTATGAACTCAACGGTAGTCGTAATTCTCGTGGCGGCAATTGTCCTGGCCGGGATTACAGTCCTCGCGTTCCAATATTTCCGCACGCGCCGTCTACGCGAACGTTTCGGCCCAGAGTACACGCGAGCAGTGCGCGAAGCCGGCGGCCGAAAGAGTGCCGAATCAAAATTGGAAAAACTGGAAAAGCGAGTCGAGCGTTTGCGGATCCGCGCGATTGAACCTGCAGACCGTGATCGTTTCCTCAGGTCCTGGCGCTCTGTGCAGACAAGATTTGTCGACGATCCGAGGAGTGCTCTTACCGAAGCCGACAATCTTCTTGGAGAGGTGATGTCGGCCCGCGGCTACTCGGTCAGCGATTTTGAAAGCCGCGCCGAGGATATTTCAGTGGATCACCCGCACGTGGTCGAGCACTATCGCGCCGGGCACGATATTGTCCTCCGGCACGGCCGAGGATTGGCTTCCACGGAGGATATGCGTCAGGCAATGATTCACTATCGAACTCTATTCGACGAATTGGTCGAGCACCCGGTGCAAACGGAAGCGGTTCGTTCCGGCCGATCAGCGTGAAAAACATAATCGGAGAAATATTCGACAGCGCCCGGAAGCGTTGAAATCAAACGGAAAGGAACATCGATGGACAACGAAAATTCGAGAAACCGGAAGTGATCTGACAACCTCCGATTTGGCCGCCAGCGTTCAAAAACGACCCGAGCCGGCCGTCCCGGATTCGCAGTTGCCCAAAACCCAGCCCGGCGATAATCGTTCTTCGCAATACGGAACAGCAACTGCCCCCGCAAGAGAAGAAGTCATACCGCTATTTGCTCCTGATGAATCACAGAACCTGCGCGCCCGTTGGGACGCCATCCAAGTTGGCTTTGTTGACGAACCACGGCGGTCCGTTGAAGAGGCCGATCACCTTGTTGCAGAGACGATGAAGCGCTTAGCTGAAAGTTTTTTTAACGAGCGGCAAGACCTTGAACACGAATGGGATCGCGGCGGAAACGTTTCGACTGAGGACCTCCGTATTGCTCTGCGGCGCTATCGATCCTTTTTCGGCCGCCTGCTCGCGATTTGAGGATCCGAGCGCATATTACTTTGGGATCTGATTTGAACAGATCTAGATTTCTAGCGATGGTGCACGGCAGACGCACGTCCATGCCTGCCTTGCGCGCGCGCAATTCCCTGCTGCATCAATTCCTGGGCTCGCTCCCTCCCTTGAATAGCAGGCTTGTGGAAAGCCTTCCCCTGCAGTTTATTGTAAACAACAAAGAACTCCGTCACCGCGTCCATCATAGGCTTGTCAAATTGAATCGCCGGCTCCAGCGGTTTACGTGATTTTGCATCAAGCGGTGTAACAATGAACCGGTCATTTCTTTTCGTTTCTTCTTTTTCAGTTTGTTCGGCTTCGAGTACGGCTGTAAGCTGGCACAAAACCAGTGTGCCGGGTATCGTCGGCTCCTCTCCTAAAATCAAGGCATCGAGCGGATCTGCATCTTCCCCGATTGTTGATGGCACAAACCCGAAGTCGAAGGGAAAGACGAGGCCAAGCGGCAAACGCTTTTCAAGCTGTAAGATCCCCCGCTTGGAATCGTACTTGAATTTCGATCGCTGCCCTTTCGAAGTCTCGACGATAACGTTAAGGACGCCCTGATCGAGTGCAGGTAATGATTCTAATTTTTCTGGCGCCATTGGTAACTCCTCTGATGAGTTCGGAAATATCTCTGCTGCGCCTTCCAAGCGCCATAACCGCCAACGTCGGTTCAAGCACGTTACCCTGCTGCGAGTGCCGAAACGGCGCCCACCGCGCGCGAACCTTTCTGGCCATTCAAGTTCGCGCTGTGCCCTTTCGTTCCGCTGAGTGGCCGAAAGTACGTTTTTTGCAATTTGGTGGCTGAAGATAGCGCGGATTCATATTTTTGCTGAGTGATTTCTTTTAGCTGGCGCTGGAGCTTGCAGCCGGGACTGTGATCCAGTATCTTCGCAGCAAGGGAATTCAGTTCTTCCCAGTCGTGCCACTCGCCGATCTCATCCTTGATTTTCCGGAGCGACTCTACAAACTCTTCGTGACGTGTTTCTTCTCCCATTTGAAGAATGTCCCGCAGTTCCTTTAGTTTTAGCCGGTACTCATGCAGGTTGCCGCGATTCAGACTGCCGTATGTGGCGATTTCAGTGGAAGACTGTAACGCCGCGCTTGTCGCAGCTTTCGCGGCACTACTCTTCCCCATGCGCTTCTCCAGGACGCGCGCAATTTTCTTCAATCTTTTGTCGATAGTGTCGCGATATTTCTTTAAGACTTGATGCAGTCGCTCAGCTTTTTCGTAGCGCTTCGTTCCCAAATATTCAAAAAGTTGAATCAGGCAGTCGCGCTCGCCATCCACGCGCACGGTTGACAGGTGTGCCGTCAAAACATCCATGTCCCTGACCTTGCCCGCTCTCTTCCTGATGCGAGCCAGCTGTTTGAGCAGCCATTTTTCCTTGCGCTGTGCATCCAGTCCGGAGGCCTCGAGCTCAACCTCAAAACGCCGCACACGAGTTCGGAGTCGGTGAATTTCTTCCGGAGTCGGATTCCGAGGCACCTTCTTAACAAGATTTCTCAGCTTGCGGACGTCTTTTTCAATTCGGTCTGTATTGAGTGCCATGACCTCTCATCTTATATATTTTCATTGCCGGCTTGAAGCGAATGAATGATGTACTATCCAGTCGCCGAGCGCGCCGGGACGCGGCGCTCAGCGTATCAATTTTTCTCGAACATACTTCGGTGGCTTTTGGCATAATCGGCATTCCGCATTGCGAGCAGCTAAAGCGCATTCCCCAGTTTTAAAGGAAAGGTTGCCCGATGGCCGAGCCTGAAGTGAATCTCACGAAAACCTACGATGCGGTCATCATCGGATCCGGCGCCGCGGGCGGAATGGCCGCCCACGTCCTTACGAGTCGCGGCCTGCAAGTGTTGCTGCTCGAGGCCGGAAAAAAGCTTCCGATTGAGCAAGAATTACGCTCGATGGAATGGCCCTACGATAATGCTCATCGAGGATTCCTTCCTCCCGATTCACATTCGCTGAGTTTCAACGAGTATACAATCCGCAATCCCCCGTACGGTCCCGGTTTTGAGAAATCCAAGCATCTCCACAGCTATATAGGCAGCAGCGACTACCTAAAAAATATCGTCGTGGATGAGCGTGAGAATCCGTTCACTGGAACCAACTATGCCTGGGTCCGCGCGCGCTGCCTGGGCGGAAAGACAAATATCTGGGGACGGCTCGCTCTACGGCTCTCCGATTACGATTTCAAGGCGAAGACCCGCGACGGCTACGGTGAAGATTGGCCCATCAGCTACGGCGATATCGCGCCCTATTACGACAAGGTTGATCTTTATCTCGGCATTACCGGCGTGAAAGAAAATTTGCCGTACCTGCCCGACAGCATTTTCCAGCGTCCCACTAAACTAAACTGCGCGGAGGTAACACTCAAGCAAGGAATCCAGAAAATGGGGCGCGTGCTGACGCAATACCGCGCGGGCGTGACCAGCGATGGACTCAAGCACAACAAATACCGGAGCCGTTGTTACGGGCGCGGCGCATGCGAGCGTAAGGGCGGCTGCGACATTCACGCCGCTTTCGACTCTCCCACCGGTTTGATTTATCCCGCGATGGATACCGGCAATTTGACGCTCCGCACCAACTCGGTGGCACGTGAAATCACGGTTGACCCGCAAACAGGCAAAGCCAGCGGCGTGCACTTTGTCGATTCCCAGACGATGAAAGACTACAAGGTGCACGCAAGAGTTGTTATTGTCGCTGCCTCTACGCTCGAATCAGCCCGGCTTCTTTTGCTTTCCAAGTCGCGTCTCTATCCAAATGGCCTTGCAAACTCGAGTGGGCATGTGGGCCATAATTTCTGTGAACACGTCATGGGACCTGGCGTGGCCGGGCGGGCTAAGAACCTCGTGGGCAAGCCGCCAACGCTCGATGACGGCAGGCCCGGCGGCTTTTACTTAACCAGATTCCGCAACTTGGCCGAAAAGCACCCCAAGTTCATCCGCGGCTACGGGTTTGAAGGCGGAAGCGGCAGCGCTATGTTTCCTCGGGGAACTGACACGCACGGATTTGGGGCTTCCTTCAAAGAAGAGGTTCGCAAGAACCAGGGAGCGTTCATAGGAATGGGCGCCTTCGGCGAGGTCCTGTCTCGCTACGAAAATTACGTGGAGCTCGATCCCGTGGTGAAGGACAAGTGGGGAATCCCGTCGCTACGTTTTCACTACAAGTTTGGAGACAACGAGCACCGCATGGCCGAGGACATGAAGGAGACCGCACAAGAGATGTTCGAAGCGGCGGGATTCGAAATCGTGCACGCCAGCAGCCGCGTGCTCACGGAGGGCTGGTCCATCCATGAACTCGGCACCGCGCGCATGGGGAATGACCCGAAGACTTCAGTCCTGAATCAATTTGAACAGTCGCACGACGTTAAGAATTTGTTTGTCGTGGATGGCAGTGCCTTCGTCAACGCCAGTTGCCAAAACCCGACCTGGACCATCATGGCGTTGTGCTGGCGCTCGTGCGACTATCTCGCCGAGGAACTTCAGAAAGGCAATCTGTAGGGAGAGGCAATGTCCACAAAAGATCCGATTGATTTGAGACAAGATCGCCGTGAATGGCTAAAGACTTCTGCTACCGTACTCGGCGCATCGTTGCTGCCTATGCCGCCACTGACCGCGGAAGCGTCGCAGGCGGCCACTGCGTCGCTGTCGCATCCGGCAAAGACTAGCGAGGCAAAATCCAATGCGCGATTCTTCAGTCCGGCGCAGCACGCTCTTGTTGAAGAATTATCTGAAACGATCATTCCAGCAGACAGTCACTCGGGTGGAGCCAAGGCGGCCAAAGTGGCCGACTATATCGACCAGGTATTGCGCGACAGCTTCGACGACAATCAGAAGGCGCTTTGGCGGGAGGGGCTCCGCCTGATCGATGTAATGAGCCAGCACTACCACGGAAAGACCTTTGTCAACGCCACGCCGGAAGACCGGATTGCTTTGCTGACCGTCCTTTCCGATCACGTGCAGATGACCGACCTTCCGGAAGTCCGCTTTTTTGTGGAACTGAAGCGTATGACGGTTACCGGCTACTACACATCCAAAATTGGCATCCATGACGAATTGGAGTACAAAGGCAATCGTATTTTGAAGGAGTACGTCGGCTGCGATGACCAAGGTCCCGCGTCGTCTTAATTCGACGGCGTAGACTCGCCATTCAAATTCACGGGAGAGTCGATGGGCAACGGTAGAGTAAAGGTCGGGATCATCGGTTCGCAATTTCAAGCGGACATCCAGGCCGCATCCTTTCAAATCATGCCGCACGACGCGGAAGTGGTGGCAGTAGCTTCTCCGACGCCGGGCAATGCAGCCGAGCTGGCTAAAAAATTTGGCATCCCGCGCGTGTACACCGACTACCGCGAGATGTTGAAAGAGCGCGACATCGAAATGGTTACCATCGCCGCGCCCAACAGTCTGCACGCGCAAATGACCAAAGACATCGCCGCAGCCGGTAAACACATTGTTTGCGAAAAACCGCTGGCGATGACCATTGCCGAAGGTGAAGAAATGATTGCAGTGGCGAAACGCCACGGCGTTCTCCTGATGTACGGTGAGGAACTTTTCTTTACGCCAAAATATCTGAAAGCCAAGGAAATGGCGGATGCTGGCGGGTTCGGCAAAATTCATCTCGTCAAGCAAAGCGAAAAACATTTCGGGCCGCACAGTCCCTGGTTTTGGGACGTGAATCGCTCCGGCGGCGGCGCGCTCATGGACCTGGGCTGTCACGGCATCGCGTTTTGCTACTGGTTCTTGGGGCGCTCGCCGATCAAAACTGTCTACTGTCAGATGGGCACGTACGTTCACGGCGATAAGACAAAAGCGGAAGATGAGTCGCTCTGCATCCTGGAATTCGCCAATGGCGCGGTCGGACTGGTCGAAAACAGTTGGGCGCGCCGCGGCGGTATGGACGATCGTATCGAAGTTTTCGGCGATGCCGGCGTGACCTACGCAAATCTGCATATGGGCAACGCGCTGCAGACGTTCAGTGAAAACGGCTATGGCTACGCCGTGGAAAAAGCGCCCAGTACCAAGGGCTGGACGTATCCAGTCTTCGAGGAGCTTTGGAATTACGGCACGCCTCAAGAGCTGACCCACTTCGCTCGTTGCGTTCGCGGCAAAGAAACTCCACAATCAACCGGCGAAGATGGATTGGTGGTGATGCAAGCCTTGTACGCCGGCTACGCGTCCGCTGGTGAAGGCCGCAAAATCGCGCTCCCCTATCAGCCGCCGCTCGGTGTGAAAAAGCCCATCGATCTGTGGCTGAATGGGCCGACACGAACGCAGGTTGCTCAACGGTAAGTACGGAGAACGTTTCGTTCGAGTACGTCGAAACTAAAGTGAATTAGAGGTCTCAGAGGTGATTGCGTGCTGCTGCAAATGAGAGGTCGTCTGTCCGTAATGATGTTCCTCGAATATTTCATCTGGGGCGCCTGGTACGTGACATTGGGAACCTGGCTCGGGCAGCGATTGCACTTTTCCGGGCAGGAAATCGGTCTCGCCGCCGGCACCACCGCGTTGGGAGCCATGCTCTCTCCTTTCCTTGTAGGCCTGATGGCTGATGAGTTGTTTGCGAACCAGCGGCTGCTCGCCGCACTTCACGGAATCGGCGGACTTCTTCTGTGGTTTGCTTCGACGCGCACGACCTTTGGCGCTATTTATTTCATTCTGCTCGTCTATTCACTCTGCTACATGCCGACCATGGCGCTCACCAACGCGCTTGCCTTTCGCCAGATGAAAGATCCCAAGCAGGATTTCGGCTCGATCCGCGTGCTGGGTACCGCGGGATGGATTGCCGC
>Ga0137403_10005038_pt1 | contig 15395 bp, 18 predicted proteins | sample CZOMad2_1_16fung_FD_122057 | JGI IMG/M metagenome (GOLD analysis project Ga0137403, IMG submission 122057) | Vadose zone soil fungal communities from Angelo Coast Range Reserve, California, USA - CZOMad2_1_16fungal (Hybrid Assembly) | ecosystem: Environmental > Terrestrial > Soil > Vadose zone... | reverse complement strand
GTAGCTCCTTTTTACTGCATTCTAATTCGTGTTTGGCGAAAAATCGGAAATCTCTGAAACCAGGCCGTCTGCCTTCTGCCTTCTGCCTTCCGCCTTCTCTTTTTCCAGGACCGAGACCCTAATTGCTCGCTCCATTCTGAGACTCCTGAGGTATAACCTCGAGGCTCAATTTCTCCGTTCCTCTAATGACCACCAGAGACGATTTGTGTCCGATGCGATCCTCCGATAGCAGCTTATGAAGATCATCGATGCCGGCGGTCGTGTGATCGTCAAAGCCAACGATGATGTCCCCTTCGCGAAGTTCAGCATTCCTTGCCGGGCTGTTGGCCTCGAAAGACACAACCAGGATTCCGCTGTCGACGGCAAGGTCATAGTAGCGCACGATTCGGCGTGGAAGCGGGACGTTCTGTCCGGCCAGGCCTATATAACTGCGACTGACTTTCCCGTCCCGAATTAGACGGCTGGCTACAAACTTGGCAGTGTCAATCGAAGTAGCAAAGGAGATTCCCTGGGCGGGGAGAATCATCGCCGTGTTAACGCCAATGACTTCTCCGCGAGAGTTAACCAGCGGTCCACCCGAATTGCCGGGATTGAGCGCGGCGTCCGTTTGAATCACATCGTCCATCAATCGGCCGGATTGGGCGCGCAGCGAGCGCCCAAGAGCGCTTACGACTCCCGCGGTAACACTGTATTGAAAGCCGTACGGATTGCCGATGGCCACCGCTAATTGCCCGACCCGAATCTTTTGCGCCTCACCCAGATGTGCGGGAACCAGATTGGGCGCATTGATTCTGATCACCGCCAGGTCAGTGTCAGGATCGTCTCCGATCAAATCCGCCTGGTGCTTGTGCCCATCTGAGACGGTCACTTCGATTCGCTTAGCGCCGTGCACCACGTGACTGTTCGTCAGAATGAAGCCGTCTGGCGTGAAGATGAAACCCGAACCGCTGCCCCGAGCTTCCTGCGGCATTCGCGGATCGTTCCTTCTTCCGCTCCTCACGGGTTGCTGAACTTCTATATAGACAACAGACGGGCTGACCTTTTCCGCCGCCGTGATAACAGCGCGTGAATAGGCATCCATTAGGTCTTCTGCCGGTTCCGAGTTCGCTAATTCGTCTTTCGTCGTTCGCGCGTTCTCAGACTCAAACCTTTCGTCGCTGAGTAATTCAATTTCCTGCTTCATATTGATCAAACTCCTACCCAATTTGTCACGAGTCTTTAGTTGTCAGCTTGCCTTGCCGAACAGGCTCTGGAATCCGTGTGCCGCTTCCCGAGCCTTCTTTCGGCGCAATTCACTCACCCACTCCGTGACGATTGTGACCGCATCTCGCCGGGTCTCGTCAGGCTGGTTGTGGACATTGGCTACTCTCTTATCTGAGCCAACTTCTTGCGAGGCGCTGCCCTTTGCATGCTTGATGATCTTGATCTGTTTTTCAGTAGGCATTAGCTCTCTTCTCCATTTCAGCTCAAAGCTGACTCATTCCGCCATCGACAACGATCTCCGTCCCCAGGAGGAATGAAGAGTCGGAACTAGCCAGGAAGAGCGCAGTCTTGGCAATCTCTTCAGGTCGGCCGAATCGTTTCATCGGTATTTGCTCTTTAAGACTCTTTTGCGTCTCTTCAACGGCCCCCGGTGGCAGGCCGAGTCGATTGAGGATTTCCGTGGTTATGGGACCGGGGCTAATGGCGTTGACGCGGATACCGCGGCCGACCAGTTCGGCGGAAAGGGTGCGCGCCAGCGTGAGGAGCGCCGCCTTGCTTGCAGCGTAGACGCTTGAGTTCGGCATACCGATATGAGCGTTGATAGACGAGTTGAGGATGATGGATGCGTTGTCGCTGAGCAGCGGCAGCGCCTTCTGGATCGTGAAGTAGGCGCCCTTGAAATTGACGTCCATGACTAAGTCGAACAATTCTTCCGTCACCGCCTCAACCGGCGAGAACTTGCCTACGCCTGCGTTAATGAAGAGCACGTCGATGTGACCAAACTCTTCCTTCACACCGGCGAACAGCTTGTCTATCTCCGTCAAACTGGACGCGTCCGAACGGACCGCCAGAACATCACCGCCGATCTCTCGCTTCGCCGCGTCCAGTGTCTGCTGGTCACGGCCGGTGATGACGACGCGCGCGCCCTGCTCCTTGAACTCTTTCGCTGTTGCCAGACCGATGCCCGAGTTGCCACCCGTGATGACGGCTACCTTTCCTTCCAATTTACCCATTTTGTCTCCTTTTCTGACCCCTCTCATACTTGCGTGCGGTTGCAGAGCCCTGCGACCGCTTTTGTACGTGTTCTGGAACGATCATTCCAGAACGACTGCAAAAAAATTAGTCCAACACCGAGAGCGTGACCTTCACAACATCTGCCAGGGTCTTCCGATCCTGGGTGGTCTTCGCCGTCAGCGCCAGACCTTGCATGCTGCTGCAAAGAAATCGCGCGACTGCACGGAGATCGCGAACGCGCTTGAGTTCCCCCTGCTTCTTTCCCCGCAGCAGCGTGTGATAGAAAGCCGCTTCTGTCGTTGTCATGTTGCTGCCAGTCCTGGCCGCCGTCTCCTTGCAGCGGCCAGCTAACTCCGACGCCGCATTACCCATAAAGCACCCTCGCCGCTGCCCGTCACAGAGCGCTCTTTGAACGACGCCTTCAAACAACTGCCGTAGGTTTTTTTTTACCGGGCCCGGCCGCGCCAGGAGCTCAAACACTTTGCAACCCTCTACCTCGCGGTAGCGGTCGAGGGCCTGTAGAAAAAGTCTATGCTTATCTCCGAAGGTGTCATAAAGACTCTGGCGATTGATTCCCATATGCTTGACTAAATCCTGTATGGAGGTTGCCTCATAGCCGCGCGACCAGAAGACCTCCATCGCCTTATGCAGGACCTCATCCCGATCAAACTCTTTGTGCCGCGCCATCCGGCTGTCTTTACCTCCGAAGAGACTTTACTCTTTCTGGAATGAACAGTCAAATATCCCTTTTACACCTGCGCGAAGCCACCATCGACAAACAACTCGATTCCGGTGACGAAGCTGCTATCGTCTGACGCAAGAAACACGGCAGCCTTCGCGATCTCATCCGGGTTACCCATGCGACCCAGCGGCACGGTGGAACTAAGGCTCTTTAATCGATCCTGCCCGGCTTGCGAAGAGCCGAGTAAGTCACGCAAGCCCTCCGTATCGATCGGGCCAGGGCTTATCGCATTCACCCGTATTCGACGAGCCTTGAGATCGGTGGTCCAGGTGCGAGCAAAAGAGCGCACGGCCGCCTTGGTCGCCGAATAAACGCTGTTTGACGGCAGGCCTTTGCTGCCAACAATCGACGCGTTGAGGATGATGGACGCACCGTCGGGCAGCAGAGGCAGAGCCTTCTGAACGGTAAAGAGCATACCCTTAACATTCGCGCCAAAGATGCTGTCGAAATGCTCTTCGTCGATAGTCCCAAGAGGAGCGTATTTGGCGATTCCTGCATTGGCAAAGACGATATCGAGCTTGCCCTTATCTTTTTTGATCTGTTCGAACAGCCGATCCAAATCGCCGAGCTTCCCCACGTCTCCTTGGACTCCGGTGACATTAGAGCCAACCTCTTTCACCGCCTCATCGAGTTTCGATTGCGTCCGGCCGGTGATAAAAACGAAGGCGCCTTCCTGCACGAAGCGCTTCGCCGTAGCCAGCCCGATGCCGCTGTTACCGCCCGTGATCAGTGCATTTTTTCCGTCAAGCTTTCCCATAAGATATATCTCCTTTCGTGCTCTCTAATCGCCCAGGATCGGCGCGCCTTGCGCGACGCCGCCTATCGCTCACCTATCTTGCTCGGCAAGCACCTGCTCGCCCAGTTTTTTTCCCGCCCTCAGAAACTCATCGCTGAGTCGGGTGCCAGCCACCGCTCGCGATAGCGACAGCGCGCCGTACATCATGGCGATCAATCCGAGCGCCTTTTCGCGGCCGTCAACACCGGCATCAAGCATGTCGGCAAGCGAGCTGACAAAGCCGGATAACTCCTTTTCGAGCGCGCTCCTATATGGCTCACCTTCCCGCGCAACCTCTTGAGCGGCGCTGGGCAGCAGACAGCCCGTTTCCTTGTTGTCGCGATGCTTGCGTGACAGGTAGCGCCTGATGACGCTCAACGTTCGAGAGCGGGGCGAATCACCATTCGCGGATTTCAAGAGATGATCCCAGTTGGCGCTTGCCGCGCTCCGAAGCGTTTCGACGAAGAGTTCCTCCTTCGAATCGAAATGGTTGTAGAAACCACCGACCGTGAGACCGGCGCCCTTCATGACTTCCATCACTGAGCTTGCCTTGATGCCCCGTTCACGGAGCAGCGCGGCGGCCGACGCGGTAATTGCCTCACGAGAATTCTGCTTCTGCTTTGTCTTCTGGTTCATGCCGCAACCTCGCGTGATCAGATCCTCTCGATGATCGTAGCGATGCCCTGGCCACCGCCGACGCACATAGTGATGAGCGCCGTTTGCTTGCCGCTCCGCTCGAGTTCGTCGAGCGCGGTTCCGAGCAACATAGCGCCGGTCGCCCCCAGCGGGTGCCCGAGTGCGATCGAGCCGCCGTTGACGTTAACGCGATCAGGATCGATCCCCAGCTTGCGTATCGTCTGCAGCACTACGCCTGCGAAAGCCTCGTTGATTTCCCACAGATCGATGTCGCGCGGCTTCATGCCCGCGATCCGAAGCGCCTTCTCACTCGCCGGCGCAGGCGCAGTGAGCATAATCACCGGTTCGCTCCCAATGGTCGTCATTGCGAGAATGCGGGCGCGCGGCTTGATCTCCTTCTGTCGAACGTACCGTTCGGAGGCGAGCATGACACCGGCGGCGCCATCCACGATGCCGCTTGAGTTGCCGGCGGTGTGGAGGTGCTGGATGACCTTCGCGCGCGGGTAGACTGCGAGCGCAAGCTGATCGAGCGTCTGACCATTCGGGCCCGCGGCGGTTTGTCCCAGAGTGACGAAGGAAGGCTTGAGCGCGGCGAGTCCTTCAGCCGTGGTGTCCGGTCGAGGGAACTCGTCACGTTCGAGAACGACCTCGCCCGTGAAAGGGTCTCTCACCGGGAAGAGCGATTTCGCGAAGCGTCCCTCCTCAATGGCGCGCGCTGCATTCTTTTGTGAGCGGAGCGCGACAGCATCTAGATCCTCGCGAGTGAGACCCTCGAGCGTGGCGATCAGGTCGGCGCTGATGCCCTGAGGAATTTGAAATACGCGTTCCCGAAGATGCGGGTTGTTGCCATCCTGGCCGCCGCCGTCGGATCCCATTGGGACACGGGACATGCTTTCGACGCCGCCTGCAATGGCGAGGTCCATCGCACCCGAGGCAACGCCCATAGCGCCGAAGTGAATCGCTTGAAGTCCTGACGCGCAGAAACGGTTGAGTGAAACCGCTGACACTTCGTAAGGCCACCCTGCGGCGAGCACGGCATTGCGGGCGACGTTGGCGCCCTGTTCCCCGACCTGGGAAACGCACCCCGCTATGACGTCGTCCACCTCGCGAGCGTCGAAGCCAAGCCGCTGCTGAAGCGTGTTCAATACCTGCGCAAAGAGCTCCTGCGGGTGAACGCCCGACAGCGATCCCTTATCCATCTTGCCGCGCCCCCTCGGGGTCCGTGCAGCGCCGATTATATAGCTGTTTGCCATAAGCGAACTCCTTTTCACATTATGCATATAATATTACGATCATAATATCATGTCAAGTGCCGTGGGCACCGGGCAAGCGTCGGGAGAGGAGGGCGGTGGACGGCGACGTTCATCCGACGACAATAATGAGATCAGATTTTCACCCAGCGTTCAGCCCATCGTCCGAGACCCTCGATCACTGGCTTCAGACTCTTACCGGCTTCCGTCAGCTCGTAGCTAACCCGCACGGGTGGCCCCGAAATAACCGTCCGCCGGACGAGGCCCTCCGACTCAAGCTCACGCAGTCGCTCGGTGAGCAGACGGTCGGAGAGCCCCGGCACCGACGCCATCAGTTCGTTAAAGCCTTGCGGCCCACGCATCATCACGCTGATGACAGCGCCGCTCCAACGTCGCCCGATCAGTTCTACCGCGTGGTGAAAACGCGAACAGACTTTTGATTCTGCGTCGCCAGCATGCTTTTTCGAGGAAGACGCGGGCCGTTTTGCAGAGCTCTTGGTTCGAGTTGTCTCTTTTTGCATGGATAAGTCCTCTTTCCTTACTTTTAATTGCCTACTTGACTATAGTTGCCGGCGATGTTATTTTCTAACATCAGCTTACCAATAGTAAGCTGCTTACGCAACGTTCAAAGGGAGGAGAAGGTCATGGATCCTGAAACTACAACTCGTGATCGTTCTGCTGTTGATTGGGCGCTTCTCGTCGCCCGAATCGTCGTCGGCATCATCTTCATGGCACACGGCGCACAGAAACTCTTTGGCGCATTCGGCGGGCCGGGGCTTTCGGCCTTCGTTCAGATGATCGGGCCTTTAGGCTATCTTGTAACCATCGGCGAGTTCTTCGGCGGCCTGGGACTTGTCTTCGGGTTTCTGTCACGCTTCTCCGCGGCGTCAATCATTATCATCATGCTCGGAGCGGTCACCACAATACACGGCAAATTCGGGTTCTTCATGAACTGGGCCGGTAACCAGGCGGGAGAGGGTTTCGAGTATCATCTGCTCGCTATCGGCGCGCTGCTGGCCATCGTGATCGCCGGGCCGGGACGCTTCGCCGTCGGGCGGTTTTTGAGTTTGCCTAAAGTCGCCGGCAAGGAAAGACCTATACCAGTTCTGGAGTAGAGTGCAAACAAGGAGGGTGTGAAAGATGGAAGCGAAGACGTCATTGGAAGAGAAAAAAGAGAGCAACAACCGAGCGCGCACGGTTGCGGGCCTCATCAACAGCATCGAGACGTTGGAGGGCGCCGGCTTTCTCGTGCGCCGACCATTCCCTAAGGCGGCGTTCTCGGAGTTCGACCCGTTCCTGCTCCTGGACGAGATGGGGCCGATGACGCTCGCGCCGAATAAGGCGAAGGGCGCGCCGGATCATCCGCATCGTGGTTTCGAGACGGTGACTTATATTTTGGCAGGGCAGATGGAGCACAAGGACTCACAAGGGCATTCCGGGAAGTTGAGTGCGGGCGATGTTCAGTGGATGACAGCCGGTGCGGGCGTGATCCATTCGGAGATGCCATCCGCGGAGTTCCAGCGAGAGGGCGGCACCTTGCACGGCTTTCAACTGTGGGTGAACTTACCACAGCAGAATAAAATGATGCAGCCGCGTTATCAGGAGATACAGTCGGCGAGCATCCCGACCGCGCGGACGAAGGACGGGCTGGTGAGCGTGCGCGTGATCGCGGGCGAGGCGCTCGGCGCGCGAGCCGTGATCGAGACGGTGACTCCGATTATTTACCTGCACTTCGCGCTCCAACCCGGCGGTCACGTTGCGCAACCCGTGCCGAAGGATTATAACGCCTTCGCCTACATCGTGGACGGCGCCGGCTTGTTCGGTGAGGATGGCGAACAAGGCACGGACGGACAGATGGTGATGTTCGCGCCGGATGGAGATGAAGTGCGGATCGAGAATCCAGCGCACGCTGAGTTTGAGCTTGACGTGTTGCTCATCGCTGGAGTTCCCTTGAATGAGCCTGTGGCGCGCTACGGTCCTTTTGTGATGAACACCGAAGCGGAAATCAGGCAGGCGTTTGAGGACTACCGGAGCGGTCGGATGGGAGCGATCAATTTCTGAAAGGTTGCAAACTCGAGGACTTATCAGCGAGGTCCATGCTCGATGAAAATCCAGGAGGACAACTTCAGTACTCAAGATCGAGTGAACTGATCGGGAGATTCTATGAAGCGATTCTTTAAGACTTTGACTGCCTGCGCAGTTGTTGTTCTTCCACTTTTCTCCTCGGCACATTTCGTCAACGCATTGGCTGCGGATGAGACGATCGTGTCGCGAATTGCGCAGGTTGACGGCATCAAGCTGCACTACCTCACGGCCGGCCGTGGTCCAGCAGTAATCCTGCTGCACGGTTACACACAGACCTCGCGAATGTGGAGACCTATTATTCCGCTGCTTGCCGATAGGTTCACCGTAATCGCGCCGGACCTCCCGGGAATCGGTGATTCGGATATTCCGAGCGACGGGTTAGACATGAGGACCGCTGCCGTTCGCATTCATGCGCTTGCAAAGTCCCTTGGTATCACGAAGGCGCGAGTTGTCGGACACGACATCGGGTTGATGGTTGCTTACGCTTACGCCGCGCAGTTTCCGGCCGAAACAGAAAAGCTCGTGGTGATGGACGCCTTTCTACCCGGCGTGGATGGATGGGAAGCTGTGTACAACAACCCCGCCATCTGGCACTTCCGTTTCAACGGCCCGACTCCGGAAGCTTTAGTGCGGGGACGTGAGCGAACATATTTTGAGCATTTTTGGAACGCCTTCGCTGCTGACAAAAAGCGTTCGATTCCAGAGGCCGATCGAGTAGCCTACGCCGCGGCTTACGCCCGCCCGGGGCGCATGCGCGCAGGCTGGGCGTACTTCGTTTCCTTCCAAAAGGCCGCCAAAGATTTCGCGGAACTTTCTCGAACCAGGTTGACGATGCCAGTGCTCGCCATCGGCGGAGAGAAAGCGAACGGAGATGTACTGGCGCGCCAGATGAAGCTGGTTGCGTCCGATGCGACGGTGGTTGTCTTAAAAGATACCGGTCACTGGGTATCGGAAGAGAGTCCGAAAGAGACGACCGACGCGCTCCTGAAATTCCTGTAATAGTAGTCACTGGAGACAGACATTGATGGCTACACATCAATTAAAGATGGATCCTCACGAATTTGATGGCAGGCGCGTTCTCGTCACAGGCGGCACCAAAGGGATTGGCCAGGCTGTGGCCTCACGGCTGCGCGACGGCGGCGCGGCGGTCCTCACCACTGCGCGTGAGCGACCGGGCGATCTGGCCGAAGCGGATTTATTCGTTGCGGTGGATATCACCACACCCGAAGGTTGCGCGGCAATTGCCGATGCGGTTCTACAGCGTCTCGGTGGCATCGACATCATTGTCCATGTCGTTGGCGGCTCATCAGCGCCCGCTGGCGGCTTTTCGGTGCTCGACGATAACGAGTGGCAACGCGCACTCGCCTTAAACCTGTTCCCGGCTGTCCGGCTGGATCGCGCACTGTTGCCTGCGATGCTCGACCAAGGTTCTGGTGTGATCATTCATGTCACGTCGATTCAGAGTGTCATGCCGCTGGCAGAAGCTACCATTGCTTATGCCGCCGCGAAGGCGGCGCTCGCCAACTACAGCAAGGGTCTGTCCAAGGAGGTGAGCCCGAAAGGGATTCGCGTCGTCCGGGTATCTCCGGGCTGGGTTGAGACAGAAGCCGCCGTGGGATTGGTCAAAGAGTTGGCGGCGAACAAGGGCACAGACTATGAGAGTGCTCGTAAAGCTCTGATGGACTCACTTGGCGGCATCCCGATCGGGCGTCCGGCCCGACCCAGCGAAGTGGCGGAACTCGTCGCTTTCCTTGCCTCACCGCGTGCCGCGTCCATCACCGGCACGGAATACGTCATCGACGGCGGCACTGTGCCTACTGTGTGACACAACGCTACGCACTCAGCCTGACTGGAGAACATTACATCGCCGCGATTTGGATCTTGACATTCAATGATGATCGATAGGCACACACTCGCACTGATCAGCATCGTAGGTTGTTCGCTCGACGTGCTCGGCGCGTTGTACCTCGCCTATGATCTTCTTGGCGGAGAACACGGACCACTGCGGACTCTGACGAGAGGGGTCACCTACGGCGCGCTGTTCGGCACCGGGTTCGGTCTGGCCCTCGGGCCGGTAGCTGGGATCGTGACTGGTGTGGCGCACGGCATCACTCTGGCATGGGAGTTTTCGCGCGCTTCGAGGCATGGACCGAAGCCAGGATTTTGGTATGACACCGCGATGAGCGCCATTCGTGGAGCCGGGTTCGCTCTGGGCACCGCTTACGTATATGGCGCCAGGTTTGGGATTGCGTTTGGCGCACTGAGCGTGTTGGGACAGATCGTCGCATACCGACTCGGCCTTCGGCCAACTATGGATTATCAACCCGCCACGCGCCCGCGCATCACCAAAACTCAATTACTTGCCGCCGTGAATCGCACTGTTGGCTACGCTATCGCCGGCTATATCAGCGCGCTAATAGCGCAGCAGCGCGCGAACGCGCTCAGCATGGGCGTTAAAGCCGGACTGATGATGGGAATAGTCACAGCAATCGTAATTGCATGCACGCCCTTCATCGAATGGACTGCCGATCATATGCCCGAAAGACGCATGGGTGTCCTTGGTATTGGGTTGATCCTTATCGGTTTCACATTGCAATCCGTCCAGTATTGGGTGGCGCTGCTCGATGTAAATACTGCTTATAAGTAGTCACTTCGCGCCGGTGAAGTTACGATCCATTGCATTGAAGTCGGTGAAGTGCCGGTGAACCGTCAGGCACTCGACCCGTGGAAAGATGATAAACTTTCGCTATGACTGATAAGACTTCAGCAGACGAATCGGACAAGCATTCGCGCGACGTGGAGATGTTTCCGACGCTTACCCCCGCTCAGATATCGCGGATTGCCGTACACGGTCACGTGCGACGCGTCGAGCAAGGTGAAGTGCTAGTCGATGCGGGAGAGCCAATCACGCGACTGTTTGTCGTCACCGCAGGCCAGATTGAAGTTGTGCGTGCGTCAGAAGCAAACGAGGAAATCGTAGCAGTCTTTCGACCGGGAATGTTCACCGGTGAGGTAGCGATACTATCGGGTCGGCGGGGCCTTGCGCAAATACGAGCGACCCAATCGGGCGAAGCGATCGAGGTCGATCGCGAACAGTTGCTTTCTCTTGTGCAAACGGACAGTGAGCTGAGCGATATCCTCATGCGGGCGTTCATCCTCCGCAGAAGCGAGCTCATCGCGCGAGGAGTCAGTGATGTCGTGCTCGTCGGATCTGTTCATTGTGCCGGAACGCTTCGTGTCAAAGAGTTCCTTACGCGTAACGGACATCCGTACTCGTATATCGATCTGGATCGCGACGACGGCGTTCAGGATCTGCTGGATCATTTCCACGTTTCAGAGGCGGACGTGCCGATTCTGATCTGTCGCGGCAAAGTGGTGCTTCGCGACCCGACCAATGAGGAGATTGCAGACTGTCTTGGATTCAACGAAGCCATCGATCAGACACATGTCCGCGATGTAGTCATTGTCGGCGCCGGACCATCGGGGCTGGCGGCGGCGGTGTACGGCGCATCTGAAGGCCTTGATGTTCTGGTGCTCGAGTCGAACGCGCCTGGGGGACAGGCCGGCACAAGCTCAAAGATCGAAAACTACCTCGGCTTTCCAATGGGCATCTCGGGTCAGGAACTGGCAGGACGGGCTTACACGCAAGCGCAGAAATTTGGGGCGCAACTGATGATCGCGAAGGGCGCCAAGCAGCTAGCGTGCGAGCGAAAGCCCTACGCCATTGAAATCGAGGATGGTGTGCGGTTGCCGGCGCGCGCGATCATCATCGCAACCGGCGCCGAATATCGGAGACCGTCGCTTGAAAACCTGTCTCAGTTTGAAGGCGCGGGAGTGTACTACGGAGCGACATTTATTGAGGCGCAGCTATGCGGTGGAGAGGATGTGATTGTAGTTGGAGGAGGAAACTCAGCAGGGCAAGCCGCCGCGTTTCTCGCGCAGACCGCCAGGCGTGTTCATATGCTGGTCCGGTCGGAAGGCTTGGCGAGTAAGATGTCCCGCTATTTGATTCGTCGCATCGAACAGAATCCCCGCATTGACTTGCGCACGCAAACAGAAGTCGTGGCGCTTGAAGGCAGCAATCATCTGGAGCGCGTGAGCTGGCGGGACAAAGTCAGCGGGAATATTGAGACCCATGACATTCGCCACGTCTTCGTCATGGCCGGCGCAATGCCCAATACACACTGGCTCGACGGGTGTATTGCGCAAGACGCGAAGGGGTTTATCAAGACGGGATCAGACCTGTCGCCCGAAGACCTGGCGGCCGCTCATTGGCCGCTCGCCCGTGCTCCCCATCTCCTCGAAACGAGTCTGCCCGGCGTGTTCGCGGTTGGCGATGTTCGCGAAGGCAGCCTCAAGCGCGTGGCGTCAGCGGTCGGTGAGGGATCGATTGCGGTCGCCTTCGTACATCAAGTCCTACACGAATGAAAGGAAGACTATGCCCGATACTACGTGCTCTCATCTCGAAGCGATAACGACCGTCAAACGCGCGAAACGCCGCGAGTGCGCGGAGTGTGTGAAGATCGACGCGCAATGGGTCCATCTGCGGACGTGTCAGGAGTGCGGCGCGACTCTGTGCTGCGACGACTCACCAAACCGACACGCCACCGGGCACGCGCGCGCGAGCGGACATCCCGTCATTGCATCGGCAGAACCCGGAGAGCGTTGGCTGTATTGCTATCCGGATGACGCTTTTGCTGAATACTAAGAAAGCCGTCAGCACGATTCCGTTAAGAAAACTACGTTGGCCAAGGAACTTCAGCCCGGAGATGATTCCCACAAGCTTTCATCAGCCTGGGACCCGCTCCGCGTATCGCTCTTCCGCGCCTTATGGATCGCTTCCGTAGCCTCATACATCGGCACGTGGATGCAGGATGTTGGCGAGGCATGGCTGATGACGTCGCTCACACCTTCTCCTGTTTTAGTAGCATTAGTAGAAACGGCCGGCAGCTTGCCAGTGGTTCTGGTTGCCCTGCCCGCGGGCGCGCTTGCCGATGTGGTTGATCGCCGTCGCCTACTCCTGGTCATGCAAGGTTGGATGTGCGTCACCGCGGGCGCGATGGGCCTGCTGGCCTTGATGGGCCTGATGACTCCGTCACGTTTGCTCTTATCGACCTTTCTCCTTGGAGTCGGAGCGGCGATGAGTAATCCGGTCTGGCAAGCGATTACTCCCGAGTTGGTTCCTTCTTCCGATTTGCCGGCGGCGATCGCGCTTAGCAGCGTCGGCATTAACATCGCTCGCGCAATTGGTCCGGCGTTGGGCGGCTTCATCGTTGCGGCTGCCGGCCCATGGGCAGTCTTTTTCCTCAATGCAGCTTCATTCATAGCAGTCGTAGTTGTTATCTATCGTTGGCAACCTGCTCCGCGAAAAAGCCTGCTGCCTCCTGAAGACATCATTGGAGCTATTCGCGCCGGGACCCGCTATCTGCGACACTCGCCGGAACTGCAAACGGTACTGGTCCGCAGCGGCGTCTTCGTTCTCTGCGCCAGCGCGCTTTGGGCACTGCTCGCCCAGCAAGCTCGCAGAGGTCTAGGTCTGGGCTCATTCGGTTACGGACTTCTGTTAGGTTGCATCGGTATTGGAGCGGTAGTTGGTGCATGGTTGCTGCCGAGAGCCCGAGAGCGGCTCTCGATGAACGCTCTAGTCGCTGCAGCGACGGTCGTGTTTGCCTTAACTACAATCTCCCTCGCATATGTGCGTTCGTTCGCGGTGCTCGCCATTGCGTTAGCAGTTGGTGGCGTCGCCTGGATCGCGGTACTGTCGAGTCTGAATATTTCGGCACAGACGGTTACGCCTTCCTGGGTGCGAGCAAGGGTCATGGCTGTTTACCTGCTCGTCTTCATGGGTGGTCTCGCCGCCGGAAGCGCGATCTGGGGTTTTGTGGCAGCACGGGTCGGCGTCTCTGCCGCACTTTTGCTCGCCGCAGTTGGACTGCTAATCGGGCTTGTAGCGAGTTGGCGATATCGTCTGGTTGCTGAAGAGAATTTGTCCCTGACGCCTTCGATGCATTGGCCCGAACCAATAGTCCTTATCGATCCTCAGCTCGAGGAAGGACCGGCCGTCACTTACGTCGAGTATCGAATCGATCCCAAAAGCGCCGACGATTTCTTAGAGGCAATGAAAGAGATGAAACGGATCCGTCAACGCGATGGCGCGATCCGTTGGAACTTACTTCGTGATGCTGCAGACCCGCAACGATACATTGAGACCTTCGTGACTGAATCCTGGGGCGAGCACCTGCGTCAGCACGAGAGAGTGACTGCCGAAGATCGCGAAGTAGAACAACGCGCTCAGGCCTTTCATCTCGGCTCGGAATTGCCCAGGGTAACGCATCTGATCGCGGAGCAGCTGCCGAAGTGAAAGCCAACCTTCTGAGCACCGGCGCTTAATAGGCCGTTAGCTCTTTCTGAGTTTGTTACGACAAAACTGGGCGCAATTCGCGAAGTCGATCTCTGATCTTGAGATAGTCAGAATGCCGGGAGGAAACTTGAAGTTTGTTCACACATCGCTTCTTGAAATCGCCTACGAGGACGACGGGCCTACGGGCGGATCGCCGGTAATGTTGCTTCACGGATGGCCGGATGCTCCTCGCGGCTGGAACGGCGTGGCTCAAGCCATTCATGCTGCGGGATGGAGAACGATCGTCCCGTACCTTCGGGGTTCGCCGCCGACGCGATTTCTATCCGAAGGCACGCCACGTTTCGGAGCTGCTGTCGCGCTGGCTCAAGATGCAATCGATCTGGCTGATGCCCTGGGACTCGATCGCTTCGCCGTAGTGGGGCACGACTGGGGTGCGCGCGCCGCTTATACGATGGCTGCCTTGTTTCCGGAGCGTTTAACGGCATTGGCGGCTCTATCGCTTGGCTTTCAATCGCGCGGGATCTTCAAGGTTCCCGATTTTAAACAGTCGAAGAGATTTTGGTATCAGTGGCTGCAGTGTATCGACGACGGTGCAGAGGCGGTCCGGAGAGATCCAGTCGGATTTGCCCGCATACAATGGGACACGTGGAGTCCTCCAGGCTGGTTCGACGAGGACGAGTTTGCCGCGACAGCCGAAGGCTTTTCAGATTCGGATTGGGTTGCAATTACGCTGAACGCCTACCGAGCCCGTTGGGTGCAGGGCGAAGAGGTGGATTCACATTACGACCCATTGCAGGGAAGGCTGTGTGAAGTGGAGCGCTTATCTACTCCTACTCTCATGATTCAGGGCGGCTCCGACTACTGTGATGACCCAAAAGAGTCCGAGGGCCTTGAGAAGTTTTTTACCGGGAGATATGAACGGCTCTTGCTCGAAGGTATTGGCCACTTCCCTCACCGGGAAAGCCCGATCCAGGTCGCTGAAGCGGTCATCCGTCTGATTCAGGACGCGGGATGATTACGTGATGCCGCCGGTGATAGCACTCAACTGATTTCCAATTTATCCGAACAATCCCTTCCGTTTCATAATCGTGATGATCGACTGCGCAATATCATCAAGTGGCAGCAGACTCGTATCAATTGAGAGGTGGTAGTTGTTTGCGCAGGTCCATTCGTGGTTAGTCATCTCTGCAAAATACCTCTCTCGCATCTCGTCTGACTCTTTGATTAGCGTGCCAACCCTTACTCGGTCCAAATCCTTATAGACTTCCATCACCCGTCTGATGCGAAATTTCAGCGGCGCATGGCAGTAGATATTGAACATCGCCGGAT